>Ga0307507_10007870_pt1 | contig 15109 bp, 12 predicted proteins | sample 7_EM_MG_FD_207223 | JGI IMG/M metagenome (GOLD analysis project Ga0307507, IMG submission 207223) | Populus trichocarpa ectomycorrhiza microbial communities from riparian zone in the Pacific Northwest, United States - 7_EM | ecosystem: Host-associated > Plants > Roots > Unclassified | place... | reverse complement strand
TGTGAGGCGTCGGAACGAGCGAAGCCCAGGCGCGGAAGATAAAGATCGGACGTCAGGACAGAAGACGCCAGGATCAGTGGTGATCAGGATGGAGCGGCGGATCATCAGGCGTCGCCCTGGTGCAGCGACCGAGAATCAGAGGTGTTCAGGACGCAAGAGCAGAGGACCAGGCGCAGTCAGGGCGCAGAGAATCTAGGGTCCGTGTCAGGATAGCGTCAGGGCGCGGCACGTCAGGTGACGCAAAATCAGGACGCAACGTCAGATCGACGTTGCGTCCTGATTCGCGATTGACGTTATGTGCGCTAGGTGCGCCAGATGCATGGGGCGCCCCTGGCGCAGAGTATTATTTTTGCTGATGCTGTAGTGGTAGGCCGTGTTGAGGGTGGGGGTGAATCAATAACCCAGCCATCTGACCACTTGGGAGGGCCGGAAGAGGTGGTTTTCTAGTTCGATCGGGGCATGCGAGGTAGGTGACCTCTGGCTAGGGGTCCGCCAGTGGACGAGTTCGGTTTTGGGGACCGAGAAGGACACGCCAATGTCCCGGCCTTGTGCTGCTATGGTGGAGAAAGGTTTCTGCAGGCAGCGTATGTTGCCTCTGGAGGAGTGGGAGGCCACCGTGATTGAGAAGTCGTTAACGTAGAAGACCATGAGGCCTCTGGGTACAGACATGTGCAAGGGGGCGACGTAGAGCAGGAAGAGAAGGGGGGAGATGGGACCCAAATCTCATGCCCCGAGGGTGCCCTTATATAGGGGTTCTTCCCTCAACCCTAACCCTGCGGGACTCATACCCTCGCGTCACGCGACTCATGACTCATAGTGAGTCATAGTGCGAAATCCATCAGCTGACTTGTCCGAGTCAGCTGCGCCCTATCTCGCAACCTGTAACATGTATACATGTTCCGGAAGCAGTATACAGGAGCGGAGCGCAGGATTTCCTATGTTTAGTTTTGATTTATTGATTACCTGTTTGTGAGCACAGCCCCGGAATTGCCCTATGACTCCGGTAGCTATTGCTATGTTTAGTTCTATCTTGTTGGATGGTTTTGATTGGGATTCCGGAATCCCAAGGGCATGTACGACGCGGTGATTGAGGCTATGTTATGAGTCTTTGGATGTTTCAGCAGGATTACAGGATTCCGGTGTGGGTACACTCACTAGCAATGATCGTGATTGCAGGATATCTAGTTACTAGCGCCTTTGTGGATTTCTTGTATTTAAAGAGCGTCTCCTGGCTAGCAGGAGACAGATCAGACTTCTGCAGACACTTAGTTTAAGAATATACTTGGTTGAACGGCGATCCTTTAAGTTCCCTCCCGCTTTTTAGCCTTTCTATCTCTCTATACTCCCGTCTCCTGAAGCCTCCCTTAGAGCTAGCGCTAGCTGGTCTATCGTTAGTCCTATTGAATACCTCGAACAGGAATAAACCTGTTACACAACCAATCAAAAACCATAAAACAAGTCATGTGCCCTAACGGGGTCACATGCGTGAAACCCATGACTCATAACTATGAGTCATGTACAAAATACATAAACCACATGACCACAATCGTGCGTCATTTCAAAAATCAACCAATAACAATAACCCAATGACACGCTATTGCGTTGTCATGTGAAAACCTATGACTCGGAGCCAACTGATCTCATAGCGTGAAAGATAACAAACCAATGACTAATAACTATTAGTCATGTGAGAGTCTGCCTTGCTTAGTCACCGTTTGTGACAGCGGGAATCGTTTGGGTAACGATACTATCTCTGTACCAAAGTGCGGTATCTAAGGAGACTAAGTGCCGGAGGCTTAGACTAAGTTGTTGTAACAAACTTCTTACTATATCGCAACTACCAAGTAGTTCCTAATAGCTAAGTATGTTTGGTCTGGATTCTTGAAGCGAACTGAAGAAGTAACTGTTCAACCAAGTCTATTGAAAACTCTGTCCGTCGAAGTCTGCTCTCTCTAAGTCCGGAGAATGGCAGGTCTTAAATACACTTGTCAGACTAACCGGAGCCCTGTAAACAATTACCATAAAGACTCCAAAAGGGTAGCCTTGAAACGTTACATAAAATATATCAAGTATCAAACGATATCTTGACACAATAAATAAAACATACTGAGTATCAAACGATACTCTGAAACCAAACCAGTAACCCGTACCGGTTACAGCTGATGTATATACGGAGGCCCTAATTCTGACGTCAATCGTATGCAAAGCACCCTACAAGCTCTTGAGCTTTATACTGTTGGCCTCTGTTCCTCCTCTGTTCTTTAATTTCCTTCTTTACACTATTTACTGTTATTCCATAAGACTTATTACGTTTGGAGGATGGCATTGGGTGGACGAACATGTAGGAGTTGGAAAGGCAAATCAATTGGGAAAAAGGGGCTCGGCATGGTACCGTTTTACTTCTTTTATTTCATGTCAAACGGTGGGGGGAACTTTCATTTGTAGCTGGATATCTGAAAGAATGGGCGAAGGATGAAGGAGGCTGGAGTGGAACAGAGGGAAACAGGCATCGGTTGGGGCATGCATGGTAAAGTGTGGATATATGTGGTGATCGATGGAAGAATGGGACTTGAAAGCCTGGAGGAAGGTAAACTTGCTTTTTTATTTAATCTCCTATCTTCTGTGTTAGTTGGTTAGTTGATATTGCACATCATGAGTGGCGAGTGTAGACGAGTTGGATGAACATTCTTTTTCGCCCATTAAATTGTGTTGTGATCTGTCTTCTTCAGGTTGTGTCAATCTTGGCGTTTCGTTTCATCGCCAGTCACTCGCTTATCTATCTTTAAAACTGAGACATTACAGGGGAACTAGTGTGGGACTGAGGGGCCCGATGTCCTCAATGTGTAATCGTCGGGCAATTTGGCTGGAGGACGGGACGGGACGACAAAACGGCGTCCGTCCTCGTCCTCACTAAAGACGGACGGACTGCCCCGTTGGGAACACTGCTCACGCCCCTCAATGGCAGCCCACGAAAGTGGTGTCTTGCCCTTGTTGTCTGGCTTGTCGGGGTTGACGTCTCCCCGGTTCAAAAGTTGCTTCACCACTCCCTCGTGCCCCTCCCAGGCAGCCCACGCAAGTGGTGTTATGCCCCCAATATCTGGCTTGTCGGGGTCGACATCTTGTCGGTCCAAAAGCTGCTTCACCACTGACTCGCGTCCCATAAACGCAGCCCGTGAAAGTGGTGTCCTGCCGTTGTTGCTTGGCTTGTCAGGGTTGACGTCCCGCCGATCCAAAAGCTGCTTCACCAATGACTCGTGCCCCCCAAAGGTAGCCCACGAAAGTGGTGTCTTGCCCCTGTTGTCTGGCTCGTCGGGGTTGACAGCTCTCTGTCTCAGCAATAGCTCCACCGCCTCCCCCTGTCCGCCCCTCGCCGCCCATACCAGTGGCGTTATACCAGCAGAATCTCGCTGGTTGGCATCACAATCACCCATTCCTAACAAATTAGTCCTAACTTCAATCATCCCGAAGAAGGATGCACAATGTAGTCCACCGAACAACGAAGGAGCATTGCCTTCCAGAGAATCATGATCGTCCCATATTTGCTCGAAAAGTAAGTTAGCGGCTACGTGGTTCTCGTACTGGCCCAAGAGCTCTTTTGCAAGCAATACCGTTAGATCTGAAATTTCTCTCTTTCCATGGATAGCCCAATATCGCGCACAATATTTGAGGAAAGGCATGCTTGAGAGATCAGGTTGGGGTTTGGCTGGAAGGGCCTTGGCCTGATCTGAATTCAGATAAGTCAAACAAGTTTCCGCCACCACCAACTGAGCTTGTGGGAAAAGGTTACATTGAGTGCAGAGGTATTCGCGGAGTGTGTGGTGGATCAACCGGAAAGTCGAAGCTTTTGTATCCACCGTGACTAGTCCTTGGCAGCAGGCGAGCAATGTCTCTGTCGCAGGGACATTGTTACTATTAAAATGCGTAGATCAAATTTCCACAGCGAGTGCATGATACAATTCATCTACCCGTAATGGCCGCTCGGAATGACATATCCACATCAACGTGGTCATGGCGAGATTTGCTTTCTCCCCTTCTTGAGCCTTTATCCGTTCCAGTGTTGTCTCGTATGCATCTCCCAGCCCTAGCCCATCTCCCGTCGCGTTTAGTTTATTTCGCCTTCGATAGATTGTCGTTTCTCTCAGGATTGTTTCGACCTTGAGTGAAGCTAGCAAGAATCTGTATTTCTTACCTATCAGTGTCCTACTCATAAGAGTCTTCCGGATCCCCTACTGGTACGTACATTTCAGAAATCCCTTCGGGAATGCTCTTTATAATATCATTCTCCAACACACTATCCATTGCCTCGGGAGATGTATCATTTCTCAGCCTCGCGCGCAGATATGTGACTATATCGTCGTCTCTGGACTTTATGCATACACTTATTGTTCCCCCACCCAGTCCCCTCTCAACCACCCCCTGGATATGTGACCTTCCTGTCATGAACATTCGTGTATTTGGTGACCCGCGGAGAATTTGTCCGAATGCATGAAGAACCTCCAGCCGATGCCTTGGAACACATTCATCGAGAGCATCAACGCAGATGAATGTGCGTTGTAAAGATGTCACAGCAGTGCACATTTTCACAATATCCGCAAGCTGCAGCCTCCGACCACCAATCGCCTTCTTCTGTCCCTGAAATTTCTGCACGATTTCTCCTGGCATTGCTCCTAACCCACTCAGAAGCTGTTTAAGCAGAGAGCCCAGCATGTTTGTTGGAGACTGGGCCTCCCGGGAAGCGAAATCATAGTAAAAACAAGCGACCGTCATATCCTGTTCTGTGATCTGGTCGCATAGATAATCTACAACCACGGAACTACCATCGCGACCTGTCAGCAATCGTGCCCTTTGTTCCTCACTGGTTTCTCGTACCAGATGTGGCTCTTACGGACCCCCGGGTCACCATGGCAAAACAAGGCTGCATGATCTGATCCACCATTCTCATTACCATTATACCAGCTTCTGAACTCTCTCGTTTCCAGTAGCCAGTCCCCTATACCATCGACCCGCTGCTCGCAAATATCGTGATGTCGCACCTGGGGCTCTAAGGGTGACAACCAGGCCAGGATTTTGGACTCGTCATCGGCAGCAGTAAAGATAATGCTATTCGAAACATTATTGAAAGAATTGATGTTATCCGTAAAAGCTCGAGACATCCTGTGTGTTTCGCTGTTTGAGATATTGTCGAGGATAGGGTGCTGAGAGCTTTAGATTGGTCGAGAAAGTTCCAGTAAGTTTAGGAAGAGCAGGGTTCATCACCCAGCCCTGCAGCTACCCAGTTGCGCCCAATCAATTGACCAGAATTTGTGAAACCAAAACTCTTGCGCTCGTGTTTCTACTCGGGTGCCGCTGGGGACAAGGCTCTGGAAGAACTTACTTCATCCCAGCCAGCCGAGTTACGCTCTCCTAAAGGCAAATGGCGAATATGGAATCCATCCAAACATCACGAATTATCACTCTTCTGAACCCTAACAACAGATTAGTCCCAGCATTTTCTCTAATTAAATGGATGAAGAGAAGCCTTATCCGAGGACACGAGGCTAGTATTATAGAAGGGATAAACTCTTTATCCACCGGTCCGTCGCGTGCTGCGCCCAAGAGGCCTAGTAGAGGAAATAACCATATTCGGAAAGTATCCCTCATTTGCTGGAATCAAATTACACCAGTACTAACTTAAGACCTACACGTTGGCCTGGCGCCTCGACGGACTCAGGGATAGAGTGAAGAAGTAAGATGCACTGGGGGAATAGTACGGTAATCGCACCACTTTTCTCTCTAGCGAAAAGGCGAGGGGGGACTAAATGCAAAAATCTATCATGATCGGTGTCATCTTCGCGAGCCCCTTTATCATTCCACCTTAGGGTCGAAAATGTGGTGAGTAGATAAAAGAACCCGCTATTAGTCACAGTTTCCATAGAGAATTCCGGGGCTTCTTTTTGTCTGTTGGGGCACCCCGCCCCCCAGCCCCGCTGTCCCAAACTTCCGCATATATCAGGGACGGATGCGCCTACTAGAAAACCGCCGAGTAGGTGCCTACGATTCCCAAGACTCATGCTAGAGGGAAAAAGTTTTCATTTGTATACTGACAAGATGCGAGTGTGCCTTCTGGCAGGTAGTGCTTCAAGCAACCGGCTAACGAAACAATGAAATGACCAAAAAAATAGCTAGGAGGGAAGCTGAATCGTTACACAGTATGCAATTCCAATTATCCCAGCCCTCTAGTAATCCAGGAGACATATTTTGGGGCTGCTGAAGTCGGGTGAATTTCGCTGGAGCAATTTCGCTGGAGCTTGCCGAGGTTAGTTGATACACCTCATGTGGGCTGAAGCTACCGGTAGCCGGATTCGGGAAGGGAACCCAAATTTTAAGCAACACACGCAGGATCAATAGGAGGGAGGATAACTTTATCGCTGGGTTTGGGCTTGTACGTCCACAATCAGACTTCCTCGATCAAAGGCCCACGATCAACCTTTGGCCGACGTGCTCGCACAAACACTAGGGAATCGGAAAGAACAATAGAAGGAAAGAAGAGACAAGGGAGAAAATAGCAAACAAATCACTGTCGCGGTCGTGTCCTTAGAAACTTTTACGGTCGTCCCTCTGGTAGATATCTCTAAGGGAAGACGCGCGAAAAAGGATGTTCTATACCTTTCAGGCATCCTCACCTCCACGAATCCTATCCTATTGAAAACTAACCCCGGGTGGGGAGTACAAACGAGGGTGCGCGCAAGAAGCAGTAAACAGACCTCCGTCCCTACAGTACGCATCGCCAACCCAATGGGAGCCTTTGTGAAATAGGATTCCTCCCCCGCTCATGGAACACAGCTCTCCCTCACATAGATTCCAATCGCTAAACACCCCTCCCTTATGCCACAGCAGTTTCCGCCAAGGAGAAGAGCTTGCCTCACGAGGACTTCCACCAAGTGACTCCATCATCCTTCCACCGATTAGTAGAGTCACGGCTTTCATACCCGGGGATTAGTCCGCCAGCGTGGCTGCCCAATGCCCATTTTTACCGACATCATTCCAGCCACCGTGCACACCTTCACCTACCAAACCCCTATCCTCAAAACACATTCTACAACACATTCGACATACGTTCAAAGATAGCGGAAGTAGTACTAGTAGAACTTAGTAACGATTGTTTACCAAATACCTTATTCAGAAGACAGGATAGATACACCAGCTATTAATGCCAGCTTCTCCACACACCCCATGTAAATTCTTCAAGCACCCACCCAGACGAACAACGTACTGTGTACAGTACGAAGTAAGGGAATAAGTACTCGAGTATAGGAACCACGAGAATACCTACCTGTCATAAAAAAGATGTCAACTGAAAAGAAAATAACTGCCACCAATAAATCGTTTAAAGGTATAAGGGAGCACTAGCATCCTGCTAGTCGGTAAAGCCCGAAGTCAAGCCTATAGCCTCTCATATCATTGTCTTACTAGCACAGCAATAGTAATCAATATAAAACCAGCTTCCAAGTTCCCAGCGCACCCTTAGCTCCTCAATTTCAAAGTTCCAACACTTCCACACCTACCCCACTCAATCAAGTCGCTAAGTTACCCTAAAATTCTAGCATCTATATCTTCTCTACTATCTCGCCACAACGATCATTTCCGCAACGACAAGTGTAATGCACTCCGGAGAACACATAGCCGATCTGCGATCTAGACTCCAAATGATAGCCAATGATAAGGCACACTGCTTATACTTTCACATGCTATTTCCTGGGCACCATGGGTGTCCACCAACCCTCTTTCTCGGGAGAACACTGAAATTGCCTCCAATAACCGCGATTAGTCTAGACATTCTCAGCGAGTTGTTCCTCACCAAGGTCTTTCTGTTCAGGATTTTACTTACCCTGCGATCCCTTGTTACACAGCCGCCCCCCCTCTCGACAACACGGGGAGTGAGGCCTCGCCAGTTTTAGGAAAGTGATAGAAGTGGTCGAAGTAGCCTAAGGGCACCGAACGACAACACTTACTAGCGGCGGTTTGGTAAAATGGAGAATACCGAAAACCTCCGAACGAGGTCCCCGGCCACCGAAACCATACCCTACTACTACGAGTTGAGGAGCATATTTTCGGATCTATTGTGATACTTGGGGGTTATCGAGATGGGGATTTGAGGGAAGGCTGTACTTAAGTATTATTACAGCTACCTGGCGAAAAAGCAATTATGAAATAGAATTTCTATTTGCCCGCCGAATAGACCCCGCTCCCGTGCAGACCTCAATTGTGCAACCCCCGCCTTAGCCCACCGAAACCTCCACCAAAAGAAAACCCCGTTCCCCAGCTTCTTTTGCTAAATGAATACGCAAATCTTAACGGTAAGGTGGGCGAGGTCACACAAAGACCTAACTCAAAGGCAGATAGAGAAATAGATGAGTAGTAATTTGTGTGGTAAACGGACCTAGTTGTACTATTAAAATTGGTAGTTTTCAATCTATCATTTACAGGAGAAAACAAAAGAAGAAATGATCTAAAAGGTACTGTGGAACAAGTAAAATAAAAAAGGCGATGATACACGAAAGGGGGGATCTATAATTGGGAGTCGAGACGAGGATCAAGGAAACGCCACAAAAGTTGCAAGGGCGAAAACAAAACGGGAAAATACCCCCCACCGCATTATTCCAACTGGAGGCAACAGAAACTCGAAATTCTTCACTCAATGGCAGCATTAAATATCTTGGAGGTTTCCGATAGTTATACACATGCTCTAGATTCCGAAGACATGACAAATTCCATGCCTGGGGAATTTGCATGCTCAGGAATAAGGACTAACCCGGAAGGGGGAGAAAGAGTAGGTGAAGGAAAAGATGCTAAGACAACATCGTAGGCTCAAGAGACTCAGGGACGTAGAAGAGGGGTAGCGGGGGGGGGGGGGGCTATAGAGGAAAGCCGTGGCCAAGACAGGGGAATAGCAGATAACCACGGTCAAAGATTCGAAGAGGGCAAAGAAGCCTGGAACTCGTCGAGCGCAAGACAAGCTGGGGCGGCGGGCCCCCAGGCTCGCAGCAGATCCACCACTCTTTCATATCCGTTTGTAGATGCATACCAGAGTGGTATGTGGCCATTTTTGTCTGGTGCATCGGGGTTGACGTCTTCCCACCCCAAAAGCTGTTTCACCACTAATTCGTGTCCTTTACTCGCAGCCCACGAAAGTGGTGTCCGGCCCTCGTCGTCGGGTTCGTCTGGGTTGACCTCCTGGCGGTCCAGAAGTTGCTTGACCACCGACTCATAACCTTTCATAGCAGCCCAAGAGAGGGGTGTATTTCCCCCATTGTCGGGCTTATTTGGGTTAACGTCCCCTCGGTCCAAAAGTTGCTTCACTACTAACTCGTGCCCTTTACTCGCAGCCCACAAAAGTGGTGTCCTGACTTCGTTGTCTGGTTTGTCGGGGTTGATGCCTTCCTGGTCTAAAAGCTGCTTGACCACTGACTCATGACCTTTCATCGCAGCCCAAGAGAGGGGCGTATTACCCTCATTGTCGGGTGTGTTAGGGTTGACGTCTTGGTCCAAAAGTTGCTTCACCACTAGTCCGTGTCCTTTACTCGCAGCCCATGAAAGCGGTGTCCTACCTTCGTTATCTGACCTGTCGGCGGTGACATTCTCCTGATGCAAAAGTTGCCTCACCACTCGCTCGTGCCCACCAGCTGCAGCTTCGATGAGGGGTGTGACGCCACGGTTGTTTGGCTTGTCAGAGCTAACATCTTCCCGATCCAAAAGTTGTTTGACCACCGACTCGTGCCCTTTACTCGCAGCCCACCAAAGCGGTGTCCCATCCTCATTGTCCAGCTTGTCGGGGTTAACGTCTTCCCGGTCCAAAAGTTGCTTCGCCGCTAGCCCACGCCCACAAGCTGCAGCCTTGGACAGGGGTGTAATGCCCCAGCAGTCGGGCCTGTCGGGGTTGACGCCTTGCTGTTCTGAAAGCCGCTTCACCACTAACTCATGCCCGCCAATCGCAGCCCACGAAAGTGGTGTCCTGCCTACGTTGTCTGGTTTGTCTGGACTGACACCTCCCCGGTCCAAAAGTTGCTTAACCACTGACTCATAACCTTTCATTGCAGCCCATGAGAGGGGCGTATTGCCCTCATTGTCAGGCTTGTCAGAATCGATGTCTTCCCGATCCAAAAGTTCCCTCACCACTAATTCGTGTCCTTGACTCGCAGCCCACGAAAGTGGTGTCCTGCCTTCGTTGTCTGACCTGTCGGCGATGACATTCTCCTGATGCAAAAGGTGTTTCACTACTCGCGCATACCCACCAGCTGCAGCTTCCATTAGGGGCGTGATGCCACGGTTGTTTGGCTTGTCAGAGTTAACGTCTTCCCGGTCTAAAAATTGTTTGACCACTAATTCGTGTCCTTTACTCGCAGCCCACCAAAGTGGCGTCCTGCCTTCGTTGTCTGCCCTGTCGGCGGTGACATTCTCCTGATGCAAAAGTTGCCTCACTACTCGTTCATGCCCACCAGCTGCAGCCTCGATGAGGGGTGTAATGCCACGGTCACTTGGCTTGTCGGGGTTCAAGTTAACGTCTTCCCGATCTAAAAGTTGCTTCACCACTAAGTCGTGTCCTTTACTCGCAGCCCACCAAAGTGGCGTCCCGCCTTCGTTGTCTGACTTGTCGGGGGTGACATTCTCCTGATGTAAAAGCTGCTTCACCACTCGCTCATGCCCACCAGCCGCAGCCTCGATGAGGGGTGTAATGCCACGGTTGTTCTGCTTGTCGGGGTTAACGTCTTCCCGGTCTAAAAGTTGCTTCACCACTGCATCATGCCCTTCAATTGCAGCCTCGAGGAGGGCTGTATTGCCCTCATTGTTTGGCCTGTCGGAGTTAACGTCTTCCCGATCTAAAAGTTGTTTCACCATTAAGTTGTGCCCATCATTCGCAGCCCACCAAAGTGGCGTGTTACCACTGTTGTCTGGCTTGTCAGGGTTGATAGCTTCCTGCCTCAACAATAGCTCCACCGCCTCCCCATGACCGCCCCTCACGGCCCATGTAAGTGGCGTTATACCAGCCGAATCTCCCCGGTTGGCATCACAGCTACTCATTCCTAACAGATCAGCCATAACATCGACAATCCCGAAAAAGGATGCACAGTGTAGTCCACTGAACAGCGAAGGAGCATTGGCTTCCGGGGAATCTTCATCCGGATCCAATATTTGCTCGAAAAGTGAGTCGGCAGCTATGTGGTTCTCGTGCTGGTCCAGGAGCTCCATCGCAAGCAATTTACCGCGATCTGAAATTTCTCTTTTTGCATGGATGCCCCAATATCGCGAACAATATTTCAGGAAGGGTATGCTTGATCCATCAGGTTGGGATTTGGCTGGAAGGGCCTTGGTCTGGTCTGAATTCAGATAAGTCAAACAGGTCTCCGCCATCACCAAGTGAGCTTGGGGGAAAAGGTTGCGATGAGTGCAGAGGTACTCGCGGAGTGTGTGGTGAATCAACCGAGTGGTCGAGGCATCCTTATCTGCTGTGAACAGTCCTTGGCAACAGGCGAGCAATGTCTCTATCGCAGGAACATTATCGTTATTGAAATGTGTAGACCCAATCTCCACAGCAAGCGCATGGCACAGTTCATCCACCCGCAGTGCCCTTTCCGAACGGCATATCCACATCAATGTGGTCATGGCAAGTTTTGCTTTCTCCCCTCCTTGAGCTCTTATCCGTTCCAGTGTTTCCCCATAGGCATCTCCCAACCCTGACCCATCTCCCATCGCATGGAGCCTGTTTCGCCTCCGGTAGATTGTCGTTTCTCTCAAGATTGCTTCTAGTTTGAGTGAAACCATTAGGAATCTAGATTCGCACCTGTCAGTATACGGCTTATAAAGGTTTGCCGGGCCCCCACTTCTACATACGTTTCCGAGACCTCCTCTGGAATGCTCTTCATAATGTCATCCTCTAACTCACTATTCATTACCTCTGGAGTTGTGTCTTTCCTCAGCCTCGCGCGTAGATACGCGACTATATCGCTGTCCCTAGGCCTTATCGATATACTTATCACTCTCCCACCTAGCTCTCTCCCAACCGCCTCCCGGATGTACGGCCTCCCTGTCATGAACAGTCGCGTATCTGGTGACCTCTGGAGGATTTCGCCCAATGCATCAAGGACTTCGAGTCGGTGCTTCGGAATACATTCGTCAAGAGCGTCAACGCAAATGAATGTGCGCTGTAAAGATGAGACAGTCGCGAACATTTTCACGATATCAGGAAGTTGCAGTTTTCGACCACCGATCACCTTGTTGTGGCCCCAAAAGCTCCGCCCGATTTCGGCCGGAATTGCTCCTAACCCAGGCAGAAGTTGTTTGAGCAGAGAGCCCAGTATATTTGTCGGAGATTGCGCCTCCCGAGAAGCGAAGTCATAGTAAAAACAAGCTACTGCTATACTTTTCTCTATGGCCTGGTTGCATAAATAGTCTACCACAACGGAACTGCCATCGCGGCCTATCAGCAATAATGACCTTTGTTTGTTCCTCACTGGTGGTCTCTCGTACCAGATGTAGCTCTTGCCGACCCCCGGGTCCCCATAGCAGAACAAGACCATATGATCAGATCCCCCATTCTCATTACCATTATACCAGCTTCTGAACTCTCTCGTTTCCAACAACCAGTTTCCTATACTATCCACCCGCTGCTCGCGAATATCCTGATGTCGCACCTGGGGCTCTAAGGGTGACAACCATGCCCGGATTTTGGGCTCATCATCGGCAGGAATAAGCGCAACGAAATTGTTATAAATATTCGACACATTGAAACAATCGGTATTATCTGTGAAGACTTGAGACATCCTTCGATCTTGAAATACTGAGAAGACCGGTTGCTTAAGTGCTTCGGATCAGTTGACAAAGTTCCAGAAAGTTTAGGAAAAGCGGGGTTCATCGCTCAGCCCTGCAACTAAGTTACCTAATTGCAACCCAATCAATTGACCACGAATTTGCAAAGCCAAAACCCTTGCGCTCGTGGTTCGGCTCGGGTGCCGTCGGGGACAAGGCTCCGGAAGAACCACTCCACTTCCCCCCTAGCTAGCCAGGTTACTCTCTCCTAAAGAGAAATTGCGAATACCGTATCCCAAACCCCTACTTGTACGACTTCAAGTGCCGGAGCAATTAGATGGTCTGAAATCTATCTAAATGCTACGAATTGTCGCTCTTCTAAACCTTAATAAGATATTAGTACCAGCGTTATCTGTAATTAAATATATCTAGCGAAGCCTTAATCGAGACTACAAGGCTGCCGTTATGGAAAAGATAAGTCTTCATCCATTAGTCCTCCGTGTGCTGCGCCCAAGAGATCTAGTGGAGAAATTAGCTATCTGGAAGGTATCCTTGATTTGCTAGAAACGAATTACTAGAGTACTAAACTAGAACCTATTCTACACATTCTCCCGGTGCCAGACGGACCACTCGAGCAACGGATGAAGTGAAGATAATATGGTGCCTCGAGAAGCAGTAATCGCACCTCTTTTCAATCTAACGAAAGCGGGAGACCAAATGCAAAAATCCATCACAACCGGTGCCCCCTTCATGAGCATCCTTTATTATCCCGCATTGAGCTCGAAAATGTGGCGAGTGGACACAAGAACCCAGAACCCCGTATGATAATCGCACAATTTCCATAGAGAACCCCAGAGCTTTCCGTCTGTTGGGGCCTCCGGGTGGTCCAGAGCACGCAATCGATCATCTCCCTTATCGCACGTGATATCTCCGGAACAACGACGGTCCATCTCGTTTCACACCCCCTAGTTCCGAGGGCCTAGATGAACGTAAGGTATTACTCGAGTATAGGGAAATCAGCGAACAAGGCCAAACACACATAAAGGGACTCGGAATCACAATACAGTAGCGCGACGCTTAAATCAGCACATTAGAACTGTTGGTATTGGGGACAGAATACTATCCTCATGGTTATAGGGTTGAGGGTGGGCCGCGAGTCACGTTCAGTAGTCATGTATTTCTCCTTATAAGCTCAGCTCTTGGCTAAAGAGATACATTCATCCCATGCTTATAAGAAAAGCCATCCCCAAAGCCCATGAAACCCCCCCACAGCATATTTGATCACCAGCTATACTGTTCCTCAATAGAGCTCCGGCGTTGGGATATTCTATGGTAGCGCTATAAGTACTATATCCACGCAGAGGACTCAGACTACGAAGACTTGCCAATTCTCGCAACTCAAGTGTCTCACGACTTCCGAACAAACTGAATTACGAGTGACGCCCCATCTCTTCCTCGATCGCTGCGGCAAAGTGATCGGTGGAATAATGCCTCGGTTTAAAACTCGAGTAATTAACTACTGGCTAAAGCAGGATACATTCCCTCTCTAGTTCTTATAAGTAAATCTTTTGACCACCTTAAGCGAGATTGTGATAATTCAAGTTGCATGAATACAGACCTTTCTTTTGTCGCTCTGCCAATTTTGTCGTTCGTGACTTAGCTGTAATCTCCCCCTCTTCTACTCATTCCCCCCCTTTGCTGTGTTCAATTCCCTCTTGAAATTCATCACATATCACTCGCATTTTTCTTCCTGCTTCTTACTATGATATTCCTTTGGTAACCTGATTGCTAGCGCCTGCCCCTGCCCCCTAGCTCGGCTGCCTCAAACATCTCTCTATCTCAGACATTAGAATTGCCTGTAATAGCCACAATTAGACATGTTGGAACGGTCATTCTCCCCTAAAAGCCCTTCTTTCGCCACTTACTTAGCCTACCTCCCCCTTTGTATGGCTGGATAGATATTCAACCACCCGGCGCCCTCTTCAAAATACCCTCTTTGCCAGATTTTGGGCACTGATGGAAGTGGTTTAGATAGCCCAGGTGTATAATACCAAGCAACACAATACTTATCAGCAGCGTCTTAAAGAAATGGAGAATACCGGAGACTCCCGAAGACGGTTTCTAGTAACGGACCAAAACAATACCATACTATTATAAGTTGAGAAGCATATTTTTGGACCTATCATGATGTTCAGGGCTGTTGGGATACAGATCTAAGTAGGGGTTATGCCCAAGTATTCTTACAACCAACCAGGAAAAAAACTCATCATAAAACAGAATTTCTCGACACCTCTACCTAGACCCCAATTGTGCCCTGGGGGGGCCC
>Ga0307507_10007869_pt1 | contig 15115 bp, 15 predicted proteins | sample 7_EM_MG_FD_207223 | JGI IMG/M metagenome (GOLD analysis project Ga0307507, IMG submission 207223) | Populus trichocarpa ectomycorrhiza microbial communities from riparian zone in the Pacific Northwest, United States - 7_EM | ecosystem: Host-associated > Plants > Roots > Unclassified | place... | reverse complement strand
TATAAGGTATATTATATAAATGGTTAAACAGTTTGGATTTTAGATGTAATTATAGAAGCCTATTAAGATGTTGGAATTGGTACTAACTGTGGGCAATGTTTGCCTGCTGTTCTTGCAGTTAGTGTTTTCCGTTCTCTCTGTCTGGCAGATAACCACGCAGTTGTTCAATCCTTTGCTTCGCTCTGACAACCATGGGCATTTGGAGTACCAACACTGGCGCACACCAGCGCATTCTGCATGTACACGAAGGCAATGCTTTTCAGTCGAATTTAGTCCTAACTCTATTTCCCCAGAGTCACTAGTAGTCTAATACTAGCTCGAGGGTTATCTTCAACTACTTTTCATCCTATATGGGTTGGAGAGTGAGAGTATGGTATTTTGAGGGACATAGGGAAGAGTTATGATTAGAAAAATACCCGTTTTTCATTCCAACGAACGGGGATTGTAACATAAGTGCCATAAAGATCCATGGGCCATACCACTGAGATCCAATTGCACACTGGGTGCAGGGATGATTATTTGCGTTCTAGGGGAATACCATCGGGGTTGATACGTGGGGGGTGACCAAAATAAAAGACTAGACATTGGACCAGTGAGAACCCATCCTTCAGGTGTCATGTCCACCAACCCGGTTGCTGGTGAAGAGGTTATCTGATTGAAAAGCTCAACTGGGTTAAAGAGACCGTGGTCCAATTGTGAGGAAAAGCGTATCAAGTGTGGCAGGAGCTCAAGCGTCTCGAGAGCCGGTCCCACCTGCTCTGTTTCGGCATCCCATAACCGAATGGTGTTGTCGAATGACCCTGATACGAGGCGTTTTCCATCTGGGGAGAATCCAACGGACCAAACTCACCTCTGATGTCCCTCAGGAGGTGATTGCAGCTCCTCCCCTGTTTCTGTATTCCACAACCGGATAGTGTTGTCCCCTGACCCTGATACGATGCGCTTTCCATCGGGGGAGAACGCAACAGAAACAACTGCTCGTCTGTGTCCCTTAAGAGGTGCTCCAACTTGCTCGCCTGTTCCTGCATCCCACACTCGGATCGTCTTGTCGTCTGACCCCGACACAATGCGCTTTCCATCTGGGGAGAATGCAACGGAAACGATCCGATCCTGGTGTCCCTGAAGAGGCAATCGCACCTGCTCCCCCGTTTCTACATCCCATAACCGAACTGTATTATCATCTGACCCCGATACAATGCGCTTTCCGTCTGGTGAGAACGCAACAGAAATGACCTTGTCTTCATGTCCCTCAAAAAATCGTAATAGATTGCCTGTTTCTGAGTCCCACATCCCGATCGTTTCGTCGTCTGACCCGGACACGATGCGCCTTCCATCTGGAGAGAATCCGACAGATTGGATACATTGCCAATGCCCCTTGAGAGGAGGTCGCACTTGTTTTCCTGTCGCTACATCCCACAACCGGATCGTCTCGTCCCGTGAACATGACACAAGGTGCCTTCCGTCTGGCGAGAAGGCAACCGAATAGACCAAATCCGTATGTCCCTTAAGCGGAGGTCGCACCTGCTTCCCTGTTTCTGCATCCCACAACCGGATCGTCCTGTCAGATGACCCCGACACAATGTGTTTTCCATCTGGGGAGAACGCAACGGAATAAAACCATGTCTGATGACCCTCAAGCGGTAGTTGCCGTCCTCCTTCGTCTTTATCCACTACCCCGATCATCTCGTCAGCTGACACAGTGCGCATTCCAGCTGGGACAGACTGAACAGAATCCTCGAGAGGTGGTCGCAGTTGCTCCGAAATTTCGACATCCCAAATCCGAATTGTCTGATCTTCGGATATTGACACGATGCGCTTTCCATCTGGGAAGAATCCAACGGACAAAACCCAGCTCTGATGTCCCTCAAGAATTCCAACTCGCTCGCCTGTTTCTGCATCCCACACTCGGATCATGTCTGACCCTGACACAATGTGCTTTCCGTCTGGGGAAAAAGCAACAGATCTGACCGCATCCTGATGTCCCTCAAGTGGTGGTTGCACCTGCTCGCCTGTTTCTACATCCCACAACCGCATCGTCTTGTCATATGACCCCGACACGATGCGCTTGCCGTCTGGAGAGAACGCCACAGAAATGACTGTATTCTGATGTCCCTCAAGTGGTGGTTGCACCTGCTCGCCTGTTTCTGCATCCCACAACCACATCATCTTGTCAACTGACCCAGACACAATGCGCTTGCCGTCTGGAGAGAATGCCACAGAAATGATACTATCCTGATGACCTTCGAGAGGTCGTTGCACCTGCTCCCCTGTTTTCGCATTCCACAAGCGGATTGTCTCGTCATCTGATCCAGACACAATTTGTTTTCCATCTGCAGAGAATGCCACAGATCTGACCGAATCCTGATGTCCTTCAAGAGGTGGTTTCACCTGCTCCCCTGTTTCTGCATCCCACAAGCGGATCGTCTCGTCCCTTGACCCCGACACGATGCGCTTTCCATCTGGGGAGAACGCGACGGAAAGTACCGCATCCTGATGTCCCACAAGATGTCCAAGGAGCCGCTCCCCTGTTTCTGCATCCCACAACCGAATAATTCCATCTACTGATCCCGACACGATGCACTTGCCGTCTGGAGAGAGGGCAACACAACAACCAGAATACGCATATAGAGCGTCCTGAAAGCCTGGCCAAGCCTCGTTCCACCCTTCACGAATTTTCAGAACCATGCCAAATCGCTCCCCAAACTTCTTTGAGATACGTGAACTCTTTGGTGAAAACGGCACCGCAGATATGTAAAGATGTGGCGTGCTCAACGAAATCGCTCTGCCAAAGGAGCGAACGAACTTTTGGGCATCCGCTGCATCGTCGCAGATATCTTTGCACTCTGACTGCCGCTGTGACACATCAGTATATTCATGACTTCGTTAAAAAGAGCTGCTCACATACCATACACCATTCAATGACGAAAGACAGCAAAGACGAACAGATGTTGATCTTCTTTTCGAGACTGAGTACCTCAAACCAGAACAGTAACCTCTCATTGTTAAAAAAGTTTCGAATTTCTCTGGCAAGAGACGCCAATGACGTATGGCAAAGGTGGTCTGCCCAGCATTGGCACGAATATGACAGTTGAGGGGTGATGTTCGCTTCTATTCGCTTCTCCAGATCATAAACTTCGGAATTTCGAAGATAGGAACTAGGCAGGCCGCATATATTAAATCGGAGTTCGGTCTTCATTACCCCAAGGCACGCAAATGCAAGCTCATCGTGAATGCGGGAGACATCAATGAAGAATTCCCCACTCCGTTTTTGATCAGTCAGAAATTCAGGAAAGGAGGCATGAAGGGGACGAATGGGCCATGAATCGGTTGTCCCACGGAGCAAGGCACCTAAGGGCTTGATAATTACGTCAAGGTCGTTTTCCTCAAAGTCCTCATTAACGAAATAACGCCTCATGGATCTCAATGAACCCAGGGGCAAAGGCTTTGCTGTTCCAATTACTTGAGCCATCACAGACCGAAATAGAGCGATGCGAGTTGACCGTGGTCGTATGCCGCCTTCTGGGAAGATGGATTTCAGGGTGAGTTCGTACATGCTGTCGAGGAGCCCGACCCGTCCGCCCTCAGAAGAAGCCATGACATCACCGAACCGTTTAAACGCATTGGCCCCGGCCTCGTTGACGCTCTTGATGAATTCACACGCCAGGCGCGCCCACTCGAATAGTCCGTCTGATGCGAACATCAGGGCAGATGCGTATTCGTGATTCATTTCTTCCACGTCCGACAGTTCCTGTTTGATAAACCGCAAAATATCTCGTTCAGTCATTTGGTGTGGAATACTATCCATTGACATCTGCCGGACATGTCCGACGCTATGCAAGGCTGTGCAGATATCTGGCAGCGGTCGCGATGTTACAAGGATCCGAAACTGAGAGGGAAGCTTGGTGATGTGGCTCTCCTGACGCGTTTTGCCAGCAAGGATACGAAGGAGGAGCTTCCGTGATTCCTCGGTTCCGCTCTCGTCCAATGCGTCAATGATAATGAGAATAGGGCCCATCATCTCCTCAGAAAGTCCTTGCGCCGGCTTCAGGATCATCTCGTTCCATTGCTGCAAAATATCCGTCGTATACTTGAGTGAAGTGTCCCCACGAATAGCATCCATCAATTTTGTCTTTATATGTTTATCTTGATCAGCGATGTCTCGGGCAATCGTTGAGAAAATTCTTTGGTCCCGTCCTTGCGCCATTTGAGTCCGGTCAAAACAGAAACAAGATCCCAGGCGTCCAATCTTTTTGAAGCGATGAGCAATGGTGTGGGAGATGAAGGACTTGCCAGCACCGGCGTTGCCATGAAGCCAAAAGATGCGAGGGGTGTCTTCCTCAGTACAATTGACCCAGGAAGTAATTTCGTCAAGGATTTCTCGGCGAGTGCCCTCCAAACAGATTTTTTGGGTATTGAATCCTGCTCCACCAACGTAGGGCATGTTGCTTAGGTCAACTTCCTGGACTATACATCTTGTGCGTCAGGATAGGGGGCGTATACTCCAATTCGGAAATCATTTACCTTGCCTTTCCACCTTTTCCCAAATCCGGTGCACGACTATGACCGTGTCGCACATAGCCCTACAAAGGAATTGTTGCCGTAGCTCGTCGAAGACGTCGTTATAAGTTTGCAAGCGCTTGTCTGTGTCAGAAACAAGATTCTTGAAAAACCTCGCTCCTTATGTCAAGGTCAAGTTCGGTCACACAAAACCCGAGATGATCGACTTACGAAATTTCTTATTCTGCGCGTACTCTTGGATAAAATAAGCGCACTCCAACGTCTGCTGAGATATGCCCTCAACAACTTCCTTCACAGATTCGATTTCCGATAGTCCTGCCTTTGTGAGAGAAACGAATACTTCGTTCATCTTAGAGAAAAGAGAGCAAATGGCGATGTCGCGATCGTTTTGGTCTAGGATCTTCTGCCAAAAAGTTTTGCTCAAATATAGTTACTGGAAAGGGGTACGCTACCAAACCTTGGAGGCGACACTGAGAATGGACCATGCCGCGTGAATATAAGGGCGTATCTAGTTATTCGATGAGTTCAAAGGTCCTGATGCTAAGGGTCATCATACCTCCGCCATGCCATCCACAATCGAATTGAACTGTTTTAAAACTGTGAGGAATGACAAGATTGGAATTCCAGCTTGACTGATCGTCGATAAGGCCGCTTCGGATGGTTCAGAAAGAGGAATCATGTTATCGAGGGCTTCGCTTGCAGCCTTCCGCGCTGCGTCCAAGTTGTTATGATCGAGGATATTCGGCTGATTTCGCTCAGGTTCTTGGTCCGAGGTGTCTGATGGCACCTCATGCGGCGGTGGATCGACAACAATGGGCGGTGAAGGAGAAATACGAGCAGCTGTTCTTTTCTGAATGGCATTCTGCAGTAGGATTACTTATCAGAGTCCACGATATTTGCAAAAAGTACACCAACTGGATCAGGACCAGCAGAACCTACATTTTCCCTAGTATCCATTAGTGAAGAACTGCGGGATTTCTTGGATGGAATAATGAGGTCCTTCATTCTATCGAACTTCGATTTCGAGTGGGGCATCGATGTCAGGCTCTGAGAGTGCTGGAAATGATGGAAATGAATACAGATTATACTCGATAGAAGTCATGTTTACTCTGGAATCTTGTTCAACAGGCTCCTGTCGTGTCCTGGGATCGGGATTTTTGCCCCATCGAAAGGGAATGAGACCACTCATCGTCGCGAAGAATAGCTGGGCGACTTAAGGGGGCTTGACAGGTGCACTGAAAATACCCACGAACCTATCTTCCTCCCAGCCCGACCCAGTTCAAACAAAATCTCGTTGCCTCTCCCTTTTCTGTATCACTACCCCTCCTTCTCCCGAAGCACCACACGCAAAGTCGGTTGTTTTCAACCTCCGATCAGCTCTACAGGTTTGATATCCACAAATGGAAGGATTGTTATAGGAGAGAAGACATCTCGCCAGGACGAATGGCTTGGCTTACATTGCGAAAGAAAGAGGGTGTGGAGGGTGGATCCAAATTTTACAGAGAGGGATGACGCAAACTCTTCCCAGGCGCCATCTGCGAAGTTGGAGGAAAGAAGAAAGCAACACTATGTGACGCGACGTGACATGCCCAATTCCCGGGGCAAATATGATATACCACCAGATACAACATGCGCTTTCGAGCTTGGCAGCCTCGGAATCTTCATTTTTGAGGCCCCAAGGCCTGGTGGGTTACCCTGCATACAGTCAGGCTCATCTCTTCTTGTTGATTTTCGTCATTTTTATCGTCGCGGGTTGACCCTAGTTCTCATTCACAGAGTATATAAGACGACTTTCGGTCGTTCACAACTCAAACTTCAAATTTCGTCTAAATTCTTCCACCCACACTCTTATCGATTTTCACTCAGGTCACGGCCATATTCAAGCTTCGAAGATGCCTGTGGTCATCTCCACAAACTTTTTTTTAGGTTAATTGCGTCCTTTACATTTCTGTGGCCTCTGCGACACCTACCTTTGTTCGTGAATGCGTCCCGAATATAACTGTTCGGACTTTGGAGGACGTCTGTGAAGTGCAAATGCCTAAAAACGGGCCAGTCATCACAAATGATGTTTACAGCTCCTGTCCACCTCAAAACATATGCTCGGACTTCGTCGATGAGGATGGGGACCGGTCCATTAAATGCGTTAATACGCAGAAACCGGGCAATATTCAGTTGAGAACGAAACCATCGGATCCTGAAATTGGGGCCAGCGTTGTACAAGAGGCGCAAATCAGTGTGACCAGCTTCGATATCGATGTCAGCGTAGCAAACGATATGATAGCCAGTGTGACGGCGAATGTTTTGAGTAGGTTCTTACCACCCATAACCTTGCTGACAATTGTGTGAAGGTTCAGATTAGGAATACGCCGTGGCAACCTCAAAGATTATTGTCGGCAAGATTCGTGAATCTGGAGTCGTAGTTTTCCAGGGAGATCAGTCCAATAGTGCAAAGGCTAAGGGAGTGCTACCCATTGGGACGATTTAGCTTGAAGGAGGGACAATCTATTACTAGTTTCTCATGGGGAATGACAAAAGGGCAGCAGGGAATCTTGGAGTATATTTTATCAGGTATATTTTGTTAAATGTACCATAAGACCATAGACTTGGAATAAATCCACTTACACGCGACGGCTCTACTTGGCACAGTGCATACGGTCGTAGCCCTCCAATCATTTATTGGCGCAAAACCCGGAATCGCAAGAAATCTTCATATTTTCAAACCAATTTTCCAGGAAGCTGCACTACCGCAATATATGGCCGCCTGCGTGAAGCCAACCGCAAAAAATAAGCTGAAGGCTACAGAGAGTACTTTCATCAACTCACTGCTACTAGTAGATTGGTGAATGAGTTGAGGGAAAGTTTCGAATGTTTTCAATCGATAATTGGTGAGGTTTGGACTTGACGACGCATGATATGACTGATACTTTTATGAAGACAAACGGGTTACTGCTGGTACAAATAGGACGGGTCGGATGGTGATATGGACGAGACCAGATCAGCTAGTGCACGTGGAAGCTTGGCATTATGTAGAAGCGTATTTGTAACGACCAGTTGTTCAACCATGAACGAACGAAGATCGGTTCGTGTGTGTAGGGAGGACGGGCTCAGTTACACCTGGTAACCGACGACAAATACCTTCCGTGTGGCAAAAAGGCGCTCAGGAATCTGCATTATGCGCATTCGGACGAGGCTAAGAGGGAGGACTTGCGTGGGAGAATTTGACATTTGCTGGAGAGGGTTGGTGGAGGTGTTGAGCTCACGTATATTCAGCTTCAAGCCCAGGGGAATTTGCGGGGTTGTTGGAGATGAAATTCCCGCCGTAGGAAACCAATATTAATTTGAAGGCGATGACGGACAGTTCAGGGCGTTGGTTAAAGTGTCACGTCGACATCCCTGTGTGAATACCACTCAAGAGTCAGTCCTACACCATAATATGTGTAAGTGTTGAAACTTGATTCTCTTATTGACGTGTTATGCTGACCACAAGCCTTCCTTGACGGGAAGCCTTGTGTTTTTGATCACCTTCCATGCGCAATCCAGAGAAGCGCAAGCACCTCGCAATTCAAGAAATGCAAGAACCTTGGACGCCATAAATAACTTAAAAAAAGCACTGGCAACCTCCAACCGTAAATAGTCTGGCATCCATCGGTCATATATCATAGCTGGAAAAGTGATGGAAGCCCAAATGGTGAAACCAAGGTGAAATTCCCCATGGCATCGCAGTTTTCTTGTAGGTTTCTGATTTATTGAGTAGATGTCCAGGCTTGATAGTGCACGGCTTCTGTATACCATCGACTTCGAGTCCGTTATTAGCCTGAGATTACTCTGGTAAGCACTCACAATTATAAAAAGGTGTCAGGTTCCTTGGAGTGAACCAGCTTTATTTCACAGTACAACCATTTTTCAAAACCTCGAAAATGGTTGCTCGTGTCCTCTCTGCCCTTGTGTTGGCTCTCCCTTTCCTCGCAGTCACTAGCGCCAGTGTGACGGGTGGGACGTGCACTAAGGCAGTTTTGCTGTGCTGTGGCAATTATGATGGCAATACCTACCGTGCTAGTACGTCTCTCGCACTCTCTCCTGCTACGATCATCTAACAGATCCATTTTTTTTTAGCTATGTGTCGAAGCACTTTATTCACTGCGCCTTGTGGCGCCAACCAGCATCGACTCTGCTGCAATCCTGACCCTGTAAGTGTGTTTTTAACCTGTCAAACTGATATGAACACACGGTTGGTAGAGAGTTGCGGGTGCCTATTTGGACTGCATGCCCCCGCAGAATTAATCGTTTGCCTCTGTTGTCATTTTAAAAAAGTGAGTTTACTTTTTCTTTTATCCTGAATGCAGTTTTCATATCACAAACCTTCTGGAGTCTAAACGGTCTATTCTCTTATCCCCCCTCACGTATCATTCTCTTATTTTTGGGCCCTATTTACACCACTGAGATCGAAATGAGAATGCTGCGTTCACCAATGATCTTCTTGTTGAGGGCGTAAGCGGTCGAAGCAACGGTAGGATTGTTGGTAAGTCCGAAAAATGATAATGGCTCTAGCGCCCTTAGCAACCTGCCGCTGCGGGTCGTTAAAATCCCAGCAGGTGCGGTGAAAATCTTACTCTACGACCCCTTGAGTCCCTCTTAAGTCACTGCTCGACTGTCGCGTATACGAGGTTTGTTATCAACTGTGATTCATGCATGAAAGTGGCTGTTCCTGTACATTGTCTCGAGACAGGGCGTTGAGATCAGCGTTGACTCAGCAGGCCTAAAAGAAATCGGGAATTGGAAGAGTAACACCACTCTACTTATACTTTATCTTACTATATGGAATTTCCTTATCATGAAATCAATCGTGATCAGCCTTTCAAAAGGGGGTCTGGAAATATATTCAGATGAAGGAAATACCATATAAACCTGTTAACACACCAAGGAGAACGAGAAATGCACAAAGAAACATGAGCTTTTCAGATTGGGGGAAGACGATGTCACTCGGAAGCAGCGATCGTCATTTTAAATAAATATGTTTGAAAGCTGAAATCTATTCTCGCCGATATGGTAATGCGACACTTTGACCTAGGTTAAAGCAGAATCTATCTAGAGCCGAGTCGACCGCTCGACATCAACCACAGCTTTGCAAGACCGGTGCTAAAGTCGTCGAAGGAGAATTACTCAGCCTTTCCAACTAGTATCGAGTGAATCTTCGGTGATTGGGAGTGGGACATTTGATATCCAATGCGTGATAAGATCCTACATCAGAATTTCAGTGAGGAACAACAAGAGAACTATGGAAAGGCTTACAAATGCGGCTTCAGGTTGGTCGTACGGAACCATATGCCTATTGAATCAGAAAAGGATCAGTCGACGTTGCAAACCCAAGAAAAGTGAGAACTGAAGTGTACCCAGCTTCATAAACATTGACAAAGGTGACATTCCCAGCTGTGAGACCTTGACCACCAGCCGACCTGACCTCTCCTGCTACTTTACCAGTATATGTGGTCACCCAGGGCATTGGCTTTGCGTTGTTGAATTCGGCTTGGTATTGGGTTGGGAGTTGGTCAACCCACCGTTCATTACCCTACGTTGAAAGGTAGGCTGTTAGTTTCAAAGAAGCTTTGTGCCGCACCATATAGTTGCACATCATATCTTGAAGAAAATTTGAACAGTCTGCGAAAAGGATGTAAAAAGGAGAGACGCACCCGCATTGCCCGCATAGACCAACAACCGCACACCACCATCAATCAACTCAGGGAGGAGAGCAGCACTATTATGCATCGAATCCCCTTTCATAGTGAACGCCTTGTTCACTTCCATATTGCAAGACTCAAAAGTCCTATCGGGGTTCACGCCCAAAGCGGCTTTGTGGACTGGATCGTTCATCCAAGTATCTATCCAGTGAATTTGTCGGTAACAAAGCGGTCCGTCGGCATCTTCTGAACGATCACATTTCCGGCGGACGTCGTAGGGATTGAGACCCGTTTCTAAAAGGTTTGAAGGAGTGAATGAACGAGAAATTGTCAGCTTTGGACACTTACGCATGAGGGGACCCATAATTTGAGTGTTACAGTAGACAGTAGCGGACAAGCACGCAAACCTTGAGTTGGTATTGTAGCACATCTTGATCAGCCTCTGACAAGTCGGCACTTTGGACCTGAGTGCAGCGCATTGGGGGTGATCGGGAGGGTAAACAGGGTAAGGACCATCGCAGACATAGTCCGGAACAGAAGCAGTTTGAATGTAAGGATCTGTCAGCCCATTCGCGAGAACGACAGACGCCAAATTGATGTGTGTCAGATTGGCATTCTGAGCCTTCGCCAATTCCTTGTTCTTCTTAAAAATAAAATTCGCGATATTAGGGGCGTACATCCCCCCATAGCTCTCAGCGGCAATATGGAAAGGCGCATTTGCATACTTGGGAAACCTATGCAAGAACATTTCAAGAAAAGCGTAGACATCTTTCCCCGCGACGGGAGAGGTCGACACCGTGGTGCCATCATCGGCGTACGAGTAGCCTACATTGACAGGTTGGTCAAGGAAGATGATGTTGGCATGGGTGTTCCAGCTGTAGGGGTTGAAAGTAGTATTGTGGTCGTTAATGAGGCGGCATGGTCCTAGCTCGCCAAGGAGACCGGTGGAGGAGCTGCATCCTGGTCCGCCGTTTAGCCAGAGGATGAGGGGGGCTTTGGAGGGTGAGTTGCGGGCTTCGAAGAACCTGTGAGGGAATGAGAGGTTGATCGAGTATTTGGGGTGAGGACTCACCAAAAGAAAAGATGTTTATCGTTGGCGATGTCCAGATATCCCGAATGTTGTTTCACAGATGGATCGCATAACTCTGGCTCAGTTACTCTTAGGTCGTAACCAGTAAAATCAGGATGCGAGATGAATTCATCTAAACAAGAATGTTGATCAACGAATGTGCAAAGCGACAATGAATTTATCGAACATAACAAGTTATTTTGCTTGATATAATGCCTCCCCTTGTAAACCCACCTCTCCAAATTCTTCTTCCCTCTGAGGATCACTTGCTTAGCTTCGTCCAGCCGTTGCAAAGTCACTGATCGAAGCTCGACATTGAAAGGATTCTGGGGTAAAATTGTCTGAGCAATATCCACAACGTCAAGGGCAGAATCAAAGGAATTCGACGGAGCAGCATTAGCTGTAAGTGACAATATTATGAGGAATGACAGCGGAAACGTCCTCATCGTCGTGAGTAGAATACAGTGGGTGACGAATTGTGACTTGATGTGACGGTCAATAGTTGACGGTGAGCACGTGACTGAGCACTCATTTAGAAAGTTCTCTCACTCAGACTGTAGATCCCCCTGCTCGTCACCATCTGGCACTCTAAACCACCACGGTCCCTATGACGGTAGCATGGTGGCTTCAGGTTTTTCCGAGGAGTGGGATAGTGCCGCAAAGTTTCAAATTTTCATCTGTTGCCTGCGTAGGAGGTTGAATCAAGTTCTATGGGCTCAGATGATTGCGGCAAGTGTGTTTTCCAGCCGTTTCTAAAACGGGGTCACGAATTCTCAAATTTAGGGCTCAAAACTGGTAATATGTACATCTTAACGGCTGACAAGATTGTCCCATATGCTCAAGCTGTGGTACGTGTAAATTTCATATACACAGGTTTCCCTTCAGGTCGGGCCTAGGAAGTAAGGTCAGCCACTTTGAACGCCGGAATCAAATGTTTCTGACCTGATGAATGTCATTCCAGTCAGGGTTGGGCAGGTGGTCCGTTTTGACACCAGACTCATCGACGATTTCGTATTGATAACCTAAGAGAACCATGGCGACCATGATCTTGATTTCGAGTTGCGCAATTTTCTTTCCAGCACAAGGGTGACGTCCTTGGGTTCAAAGTTACAGTCTGTTCACAGTACTTTAGGAATTTACACTTACCAGCACCCCAACCAAGAAATGCGAAATTCACCTTCTTATCCTCCTCTCGGCCAATCTCAAATCTTGAAGGATCAAATTTCTTTGGGTCTGTATAAATATCCTCGTTCATGTGCACGTCCGTCGCAGTATAGGCCAAGAAGTCCCCTTTCTTAATTTTGACCCCCTGCATTTCCATATCCTTTGCAACGCTACGACGGAGAAAAGTTCCCCCAAGTGCGATGCGAATTGTTTCACGGATGACAAGGTCCAAGGAGGGCAAATCCTGCTCCCAAACTGAAGGGGGAATCATGGCCAGCTTTTTGTGGAGTGGCTCAGAATTGTCACAAAACCGCGAGAGGACAGATTGTAACTCCGAGATGACCCGTTGGCGCCATGTGGGATTGTGTCCGAGGTGAAGCAGTGCCCAGCACGCTACCATCGACCATAATGTGAGTAGAGAGTCTTGTGCGATACTACTCTTAACTCACAGTGGACTCCGGTGTTAATAACACCCGCGAATACAATGCTTAAGACGGTCTGTAGGATTTTTAGCACCTGAGTCAACTTTGCAAATAGAATTTCACCAACATGAACGATAATATGATCGGGATCTCCAAGTTGAATCAATAGATCAATTGGATCACCTGTATTGGCCCCAGCGGACCTCCTATTTTCGACATACTTCATGAGGTGGCTGTGAAGTGCCATTGTTGCCGCCTTTCCCATCTTCTTCGAGTGGCTTGGAATCCACGGAAGCAATAGTGCCGTCGGCGTAGCGCTCTTCTCTAGTTTCCAGTAGAGTCGCGCCATTTTGTCGGTTGCCACTCTGTCTTGCGATAACTCCCGGCATGTGGACATGCGAACGGTCAACTGGAATACGAGCTGGTACCTCTCCTCAGAATCCCGTTCATTGCGATACAAGGTGAGTCCATACATACATCGTAAACTTCCTTGAATGGATTGATTATACCACCAGTCCGGAGCCCCCATTCTGACATCAGCCTGTGTATATCCTCAACGAAAAGAGGTAGAACTTGAGCCATTCTGAATCGGTGAATCATTTGTAATTTAGAGATACTAGACTCACCTTCGGCGATTCGTTCCTTGCGGAAAAGAAGCGAGATCCGTTTCATAAAATCGCTCATATTCTCGACTGTAGACAGATCAACCTCGACGTCGACCTCGATATCCTCTATGCGAGGTGCACCCCCCATGAGGATTTTATAACCCTCTACAAGATCTAAACCACCATCGCCGAAAAAACCCTTTCTTGCACTTGGGCCAGTAACCACGACGACTCGATGCTTGGAAAATATTATCACGACGGCTCAGAATTATGATTTGAGAAAATTATGTACCTGAAGGACACGAAACCTGAATGGCAATCCTCCTGAACGTTTGAAATTCATTCGGATAAAGTCGTATCTCTTTGAGAAAAATGACCAGGCAGTCAGGATGGGAACGCCTCCTAGATCATATAATTTCCCATCTGAAGTGGTGCGAAGCAAGTAGAAGCTGAGAATGGTCAAAATAAGAGTTGCGAGGAGCCACACATATGAGTCGGTTGGCTGAGAGAACGACATGGTATACACGTTTCCTCGGGTGATGGTGTTCAAGGTTGCTGGTTCGCCACAGGGACAACCATTCATATATACTCCGACCCGGCTGATAGAAGAGCTATTACACCAAGGGGCCGATTCATTGGCATCGAAGAGCACTGCCGTATCGATGCGACGAGTATAAATATCTGTACTGGAAGCTGCGAATCCAAAAGTAATGACCTCAATAAGGTGCGATCGAAATCATGAATGTCGCTATACAAGGATCTCCTGATCGAGCTCAATGTTTGAAATTTACTAATTCATATTCCGGCCGGCCTGGATGATCCTCGATTGTTTGATCGTTTCCTGATCTCTTTCTTATCTCTCCTTCGGTCCACGTTTGAGTCCACCTGAATTCCCCAAGTGGGTACATCACCGAGCTTCAATTGAATGTCATGTGGGAGGAAATCAAAATCCCTTATCTTGCCTACATTGCAACAGGCGAAACATAGTTCAATATGCTTTTGATCGGCGTACATCCATAACGAGTGCCATATGTTGCATTGTAACCCTACTAGCAGATAGGCAGAACAAACAGGCCCTTCCGAATACCGTCCCATTTTCATGTGGGTCGAACAAATTCAGTTGGATGCGAGAATTTCCGGTGTGTTGATATTTCAGTGATCAAAGGAGGTTCCGCACGCATCGCGCACCTCACTGAGATTGCATTGTTCCTCTGTCAATTTTGTGGTTTCTGCGGTGAATATCGGATGCAGATTTCGCTCTGGTAATATGACTCATGTAACTTCGTTCTCGTTATAGGGAGGCTATGACTTCGATTTTATTCCCTGACATCCGAGACCGAGATCGAAAGCGCAAGTGCGTATCTGGTTTTTCCGCGGTAAGATTAATCAGTCCTTGAAACTGCTAAATGCTCCTCAACGGCTTGGGGGCTGCAGTCCTGTCTGCCTTCACTTCGTGTCCCAGGTCAAATGCACTGACGAGATGTTGATTGAATATGTTCCCTTTAGATTTGAGGGAATAGTCATAGAAGCCGTCGGCGTACTTCGTCTGAAAAAAAAAGCCCAATTGAACGTTTTGATACTACAATTGGATTGACAATTCTCTATGTAGATTTCATGAACAGTATCAAACTGTTGAAGTGTGTTGCCTACGATCATGCAATT
>Ga0307507_10007868_pt1 | contig 15117 bp, 4 predicted proteins | sample 7_EM_MG_FD_207223 | JGI IMG/M metagenome (GOLD analysis project Ga0307507, IMG submission 207223) | Populus trichocarpa ectomycorrhiza microbial communities from riparian zone in the Pacific Northwest, United States - 7_EM | ecosystem: Host-associated > Plants > Roots > Unclassified | place... | reverse complement strand
CCCAGTTATAGTAGGAATGTCTCGGTAAAACACTTAACAGATAAATTCCAACGCTTTAATTAAATTCTGCCAAATTCTACTAAGTTAATTAAATTCTGCTAAATTCCGCTAACTTAATTAATTTCTACCAGTCTCCACTAAATTCCACTAATGTAATGGAATTTGGTTAAAACCTATTAAAATCCGCATAGGCTCGTGCCCACGCGTTTACTGCTAAGACTATGAATATTTAGTTACAAGTTTCCTATATTCCTTTCTCTTCTTTACGCAACGTCTTGTTCTCTGCAAGAGCTATATACCCTTAGATTTAGATAGAATTTATATTGTTCCTTCGAATCTTCCTTGAAGCCTCTTTGCGCCCTTACAGTACCTTGCATTTATACGTTCCGTAATAGGTTTAAAATGTAGTAAGCTCTTTAGACCCAGGGTCTATCCTAATTCGGTAGAAGGCCTGGCGGATATTAAGCTTTATAAAGACCCTAGCTCTACTTATTTAGGCAAGAGTCTTATTAAGTAAGGGTAGCAGATAGCGGTCCTTGCGGGTTATGTTATTTAGCTTATAGTAGTTAATACAGAAACATAGTCCTCTATTTAGCTTTTTGGTAAAGAGAATAGGCAAGTTAAAAGGGGCTTAGCTAGGCTTAATAAAGCCCTTATTTAGGTTGTTAATAAGGTACTGTTTTATAGCCTGCAATTCGGCAATAGACTGTAGGTAGAGAGGGCTAAAGCTAAGGGTACTTCCCTTGCCTTAATCAATCTCAATCTTATAGTCATACGGTTAGTAAGGCGGAAGTATATCCAACGCTGCCTTAGAGAATACGTCCTTGAATTTCCAGTGTTAATTAGGCAGTTTTTGTTCTACTAGTTCCTTATCCATAAGCTCGCTTCCTTATCCGCTAAGCTTACTTTCCTTTTCCTTAATTATTTAATTAATTTTGTATAAACTAGTTATAAAGGCAACAGTATTAGGCTGAACTAAGTTCTAGTAGAATCCTATAGCGTCAATACAGCAGATATTAACTGGTAGGAGGTCCGCAGGTTTTTTTATAGACGCTTGTTAGGCCGTATCTTGCGGTATAGGGTATATAGTCTTCCTTAGCTCACGTTCCAATTTCTATAAGTTATCCTTCCTGTTTATTAGCTTAGTATAGCGTCTAATGTCCCTAGTTTTCCTTTAGGACTACGTAGGGCCTAGGTTCTCTATAGGGGACTTAGCTAGGTTACTACTAACTTCCTAGGTCTCTAGTGCGGATAGCGTAATATATACAGTCTAGGGGCGGCGTAGTATACGGATCTGTTAAGGATTAAGACGTACATCCTTCTTAAAGGCCTAGTCTCTGCACATAGCATTAGCCTAGTAAATAGTATTAATCTAGGGCCGTATAAGGTTTTCCATTATAATGCTAATTTCTTTTATAAAGGAAGGGGTTAAGGGTAGGGTTTTAGGCCAGATAAGCCGTCTATTCCGTACGTCGAGCTATAAGCCTAAATAGGCTAGCTATTTTCTCCCTATAATTATATTATAGCTCCCGAGGTCTATAATAAGAAAGGGGACGTTATACTGCCTTCGTCCATTAACGTGGAGGTGAATCCGTAAGATAGTTGTAATAGGTAGCCCTATTCGTCTATTATACCCGCGAATAGGAATTAGTTTAGGCAGTTCTTTAAGGGGTGCATTTAAAAAGTCAGCCAGCTTTACGGCATACTAGGTGTCTATTAAGGCAAAGGCATTTACTCTAGAGTTAGCTAAAGCAGAGGTTAAAACTTAATATTTATTATAGAATAAAGTATAAGGGATAGTGTAGCTTCTTCTACTAACTAGCCAACCCAGATTAATATGTGACATGTTAATCCCTTTTAACCCTAGAGAGAAGTCTTTCTCTAGGGTTCCTCTTTTTCTAACTCTGCCTCTATACTATCCTCCTAGATTAGTAGAACCTCATCCTTTTTTATATTTGTTGGGTATTTAGCTATATAGTGACCCTTTTAACCGTATATAAAGCAAGTTCCTTAGTTACTAAGGGCCTGTCTATAGGGGTCGCTATATAAAGGCCAAGTATACGCTAGAGTCACGGCAGGACTAGCTGTACGGCTCGCCACTAGGTTAACGGCAGGCGGTACAGTCGGTTCTGTAGGGGCTACAGATATTACTAGGGCATTGCGGCCCATTTTTGTAGTACTTATATTCTAGTTAGCGGAGCTTCTAGCCTTATACTGCTCGGCATATACCTTAATTTAATGGAGGCCCTAGTTAATAGCTAGGCATTAGTCCATAAGTTCCTTTAACGTCTATATAGTAGTATAAACCAGTAGTATGGCGCGCTATAGGTCTAGGGTAAGCTTGTTAAAGAGGTCTAGCATTAGATCTTCCTGGGGGATTTAGGCCTGTCCAGCTAGGTATAGAAAGTGGGTCTAGAAAACCAAGAAGGTTTCCATTGTTTTTATTATTAGGCTTTTATAATCAAGACGGGCATTCTGTACCTTAAAGGGATCCTTATAAATAAAAGATAGGTAATTAATTATCTCTTCTTTAGAGAGGAAGAGGTCCGCTAAGTCCTAGGCGTATTACAGATGTAGGTGCGTCTATACGTTACCGCCAGTGCGGCCAAAGACATATGCCATTTTAGCTTGGGTATTAGGAAAGTGGTCCGTATTAACTTCGAGCTTATCCTATAATTAAAGCTTCCAGTTATTAAATATAGGGTCGGTTCCATCTATAAGCAATAGGGGGTCTGCGACCTTCGCGGACCGTAATAATACTAATACTATACGTTGGGCTAGGGCCTTAAGGACCGTAGCAAGTCTGTTTAATGAGTTAACACTGGATACAGGGGTGTCCCTAGCTTCAAGCAGCTCTTAAAGCCGTTTAATTTCGGTATTGGCTGCTATAAGCTCCTACTAGGGGTTTAAGACGTTAACTATTTTACTATTAGAGGTATTTAAGGGTTCTGCGGCTGCTTTGCCGGCTGCTATGTTTCCTAGCATAGTGGTAGGGGTGTTGGGTAATTTCTGGTATTTGTTTATTTTCCAGGGGGGTTCTAGTCTATGCGTGTCCTGTTCTTAGGGTTTGTATTCTATTCGTGTTCTTTTAGTTCTATCCTGTCCTTAGGGTCCTGTTCTGTGTCCTTGTTCTTTTTGTGGTCTATAGATATTTTTTAAGTTCCTTCTTAGGAAGAAAGAGTAGAGATAAGCTTTAGATAATATTAGCGACTTAGTCAATTAAGGCACGAGCATAACAAGAGGGACGCGCAAGCCTGTATAATTGGTAGTCTATGAACGAGGATCCAAAGCTAGAGAAAGGGAAGGAGAAGAATAGCAGCGCCGTGCAAAGTTTTATGCGGTCCTCTAGTCACGTAAGCTTACGTGACTCGGCGTCTACCATAACGTCTACCACAATCCACCGTTTTCCACCAGCGCCGTAACAGTATCTTTATTAGACAGTAATTGTTATAAGACACCCCCGTAACACCTTATACACATCCACCTATTTCTATAACCTAGTAATTGGAGACTAACCGCGAGACGGCAATATAATGGCAATCTATGGCATTCTGCCATATTCTACTAAAGTCTACTAAATCCTGCTAAGTTCTGCTAGGACTACTACCCAAATCCTATTCTCTATGTATATATTAACTAAGCAACCAAGTTAATAATATATACCCTTTTTTCCCGTTTTCTTACCTTCTTTCCTTATGCAACGTCTTAACTTTATTACACAGTTTATTAATCTATAAGCTCTGGTTTATATAAACCGTTATAAGCGTTATATGACTGGGATAGGATTAAAGGAGAAGCTATTGTGTATTATGGACAGAAGAGCTAGTTATTATGTATACGCTACAAATAATGGGAGTAGTATGATTTAGTTTCCTTTAAAGTTGCTCTAGTGTTAGTATATATTTATTTTACGTGTTATGTGCATAGAGCACATAATTTACGCAAGACGCGTATATATATTATTAAGACGTGTAGATAGAATAACAAGAATCCAACTACACACCGCACTGCACGTATATTATGTCTATTGCACTGTGTTGAAGCATACCAACAATAACTATAAAGCAATTAATACAGCGCCAAATTTATTAGGCTAAATACCTCTTATAATTTAGCTTTAAGATTATATACTAACTAGATAAACTTAATTAAAAGCCTAATACATTAATATAACGATTATAGGACTTACCTATAAATACTTTAGATAAATAGATTATAAATTAATTATAGATCTTACTACCTCCTAAATATTTTAAGAAACTATATTCTATATTCTTAAATATAGAACTTAATAGAAATAAATTAGAAATTAATAAATAGGAAATAAAAATTAATAAGCTAATAGAATATAAATATAAGAATAATATATGGATAATAAATATAATAAAAGCGATTTAAATTAGAAATTAATAGTATAAGGATATTATACTTACCAAATATAAAATATAAAATAATTAATTATACTATTAATAGAAGATAGTAATTCCGAATTCCAAACCCTTATAATTTAAGATACTTAAATTTGTATATAACTCCCCTAGAATAGGATATTCTAGTTATATAAAGACTTATAAGATTGTTTAATAAGTATATTACTAGCCTATAATACATAACTATATATAAAAATATGTTTAAGTATATAGGATATATATGCGCGGAAAGACCTCTTATATAAAGAAGTAAGGAGTACTTTAACTACTACCAATCCTAATATAAAGATAGCGCAATATCTTAATTAACTTTATAGTTAACTTGCCTAGTAGTAACAGGTTTATAAATATTATAGTAGTAGTTGACTATCTTATAAAAATACAATATATAATTCCTATAGACTTAATTAATATAATATTAGTAGCTAAATGTTTTATTAAGTATGTCTTTAAACTATATAGACTTCCTAATATAATAATATCTAACTATAAAAGCTAGTTTGTTTTAGACTTCTAGCAAGCTCTATATAAATAATTAAGTATTTAAATATAACTCTTAACTGTATTTTATCTAGAGATAGATAGTTAAATTAAAATTATAAACGTGATTATGGAATAATACTTATAAATATACTGCTCCTACCTGTAAGATAACTAGGAGAAATAGCTACCTTTAGCTAAGTTTACTGCAAATAATATAATAAATATATTAATAGGCGTAACGCTATTCTATATAACCTATAGACAAGACCCTTAACTTGGATTTAAATTATAACCTAAAATTAATATAATAGGACCCATAATTAAATAGATCTAGTTAATTAACGTATATAACTTTACTAATTAAATAAAGTAGTTAATAAAACTATTATAAAGCAAATTAATATATGCTTAAACGTTATAGGAATAGTATATAAATAAAGGATAAGCTTCTATATAGGACTTTAAGAAAGGTAATATAGCTTACCTAAGTATATAAAACCTAAAGACTTAACGGCCTTTAAAGAAACTTAATTAGAAATTCGCGGGCCTATACTAAATTAAGAAGGAACTATGCCTATATGCCTATAAGCTTAAACTGCTAACTAAAATAAAAATACACCTAATATTTTATGTAAGCTTACTATAACCTTTAAAAGACAATCCTATAACTTATAAAGTACTACTACTACCTCCTATAATTGTTAATAACAATAACAGTCCTTACTTTATTAACTTAATTAATAATATATAATAGAAAACATAATTTAAACAATTTAAACTTCTTATTAAGTAGAAAGGATATAAAACACAAACCTAGGAAACCTATAACTAGATTAAGGCCAACGCGCCTTCTTTAGTAAAAGAATTCTATAAGGACTATCCTTTGCGGCTTACTTTAGCTAAATAGACATAATATAAAGGTAAACAATTGCTACCTAACACAAATATATAAAATACAATAGTAGGAAACTTAAAATTAAAAAGAACTTAAAATGCACTATAACACTTATAACGCGATCATATAACATATAATAAGTTATAAGTCTTAACTAAAATTAAATTTTTTTAGACCTTTAGTTAAAAAGGGGGGGGTATTATAACGGGACTAGCCCAGGTATAGTAGGAATATCTTAGTAAAACACTTAATAGATAAATTCCAACGCTTTAATTAAATTCTGCCAAATTCTGCTAAAGTTAATTAAATTCCGCCAAATTCCACTAACTTAATTAAATTCCACTAAATTCCACTAATGTAATGGAATTTGGTCAAACCCTATTAAAATCCGCGTAGGCTTATGCCTATACGTCTACTGCCAAGACCCTAAATATTTAGTTATAAGTTTCCTATATTTCTTTCTCTTCTTTACGCAATATCTTGTACTCTACAAGAGCTATATACCCATAGATTTAGATAGAATTTATATTGTTCCTTTAAATCTTCCCTAAAGCCTCTTCGCGCCCTTATAAAGGCCATATAAAACCTTAAGCGGTACTACTATTCTTCTCCTTTCTTTTCTCTAGCTTTAGATCCTTATTTATAGATAATTAAATTATATAGGCTTGCGCGTCCCTTTTACCGTATTTATACCTTAATTAATTAAGTTATTAATATTATCTAAAGCTTATCTACTTTTTTTTTCTTAAAAAGGAACTTAAATATATTTATAAATTAACAATAGAATAGGAATATAAAATAGGACCTTAAGATATTACTGAAACTATAAGGATAGGATAGGACTAAAGGAATATAAATAATATAAGGGCATAAAGAGGCTTTAAAGAAGATTTAAATATATATATATATATATATATTCTATCTAAATTTAAGGGTATATAGCTTTTATAGAGAATAACATATTATATAAGGAAAAGAATGGAATAATAAAAGAATTATAAAATTAAATAGTTAGGGGTTTTTGTAGTTAATATATATATATATATATATATATATATAGTCTTTAATAGATGTTGGTAACACAGGGTAAATCACCAGTACTACTCGAGTAGATACAGTGACGTTGTTTAATAATGCATGCTTTCTTTTGATTGGAACAAGGAAGGGCGAAGAGCTTAAAGCTCCTCGCCACGCTAGTGCCGCGACAATACGTAACAACCGCTTGCCTTATTCCCGACACTGGCAACTCTTCTTTTATAGTTGCTATTTATATACACTTATAGATTACTACTATATAAAGATACTAAGTAAAGAAGAAGAAGAACATTAGGGGTTAATGCAAAGGCAAGGGGCCGCTAAGGCGCTAGTAGTAAGCGAGCCAATAGCAATTTTCCATGCTGGGTATAGAAAATCCTAATTAGCTAGTTAAAATTAGGGTCTACAGAATATTATACTCTTACTCCCTTTTAACCTAACCTTTAACCTATATATATAGAGTGTTTATATTAACAAACATTTTTAGAGCCTTATTTAGGTTTGCCTTTATTATTATATCTATTAGGTTATCTTAGCCATTAATCTATTAGATCTTAAAGAGTTCTTGCTGTTTATAGGATTACCAAAGTGCTATAATGTTAATTATAAGGCGCTTCTTCTTTGTGGTACTAAGCTTAATTAAGCACTTATAGAGGGAATATAAGTCGGTATATATAATTATAGGGATAATAGGAAGTTTGAGTTAATCTATAATTATCTTTAGGGTAGTTCCAATTGTAATTGCTATATTAACTCCGCTAACTATTCTATATATCTCTAACACTAGAACGCTTTAAGTGATACGCTTACTCTTAGTTAAGCTCCAATGGATAAAATTACTATAGATTATGAAGTTATTCTCTCTAGTAGATTTATTCGCGATTATAATCTTATATCCTAGCTAGGAGCTAAAATCTTTATTATTTATAAACAATCTATTAACAAATACAAAGAGCTTAGTAGTAGGAAGGTTAATAGGCACATAGAGTAGTCCCTAATTAAGATGGTTTATTTGCCAGGAAAGACGCTTATTTAGGGCAAAAACATTATCCTTAGTTGGTTCCTGGTGTTAAGTGGCAATAAAGAGATTAAAGGAAGCCTTAGGTTAACAGATAAAAGCAATATAAGCTCTATAAGTATATTACTCCACATATCCTTACTTTAGAGAATTAACGTTAATAATATTAATCTTCTTACCTTAACTCTTCTGGCGCAAAGTAATAAAGTCCTTATTTAAGGAGAGGATGCATCCATTAAAAAGTAATGGTATTATTAGGTTAAGCCTCTCCTTTAGCTCTACTATAAGATTTACCTTTACTAGCTTATCTTCTTTAAAAGCTAAGAATTAGTCGTCTCCTAAGATAATTGTATTATTAGTTTATATGCTAATAATTCCAAATAGAGTTCCTGTAGTTATAATAAGGAAGTAGGGGTTAAATATAGAAGTCGTCATTAAAAGTTTCTCTTTGTGATACTTACTATAGGTAGCCCACCAGTAAGTTCCTACCTCTGCAATTCTATATAATGGCTTAAGCACAACCATGATCATATCTTTAGGATATTAGTGGCGAATTTGTTCTAGAAGATATACTAATATTAAGCGCTAAAGGTACGTCTCTAATTGGGTATAGGCCTAAGTAATATTTTATAAATAAACCGTTATTCTATTCTTTATTAAGGAGGAAGCTAGCGTAACAATAACTTACTAACTAGCTTGTTAAATTATAGGGGATTATATAAGAATTACTTCCTTGCTGTTATTATTATAACCTTAGATAACTAGCCTTAACTTCTTAAATAGGGTATTAGTAGCTTTGCCCTTAATCTTATTAACTATTCTTAACTTAAAGATACAAACTCTATTAAACTTAGTAGGGTTATACTTCTTAAATTTAAAAACTTCTCTTATAATAAGACCGTCAATCTCCTACTTATTAGATACTTGGAAAGAGGCTCCTAGAGTTATAATACGGCCTTCCTTTTAAATTTATTTTGCAAGCTTGAAGTCCGCCTTCTCTTTAGCTGTTATAAAGGCCATTAATAACTTAACTCTACTCTTAATAGCGGTAATAAATTGCTCTTTAAAATTAACAAGATGTTAATAATTTTATAATCCTTTTAGGCGACCTCTACCGCGTCATAGTTGCAGCATATCTGCTATAACTGTATTAGAATTATAGTCGCCTTCTAGAGCACGTTAATTGTGGTTCTCCTCTAGGGTATCCTTTAGGGCATTCTATAAAGGCTTAAAACTATTATCCCTATAGTAAGGCTTAATAACAGTTAAGCGGAATTAAGTAAGTCTATAGGGCATCTAAAGAGTACAAGTTTAACCCTTAATAGCGATAAGTGTATATAGGCCTAACTAGCCCCCTTTCTCACACCATACCTATACTTTAGATTGGAGTGGTAGATCTATTATAATTAAGGTGTTTAGGCCGTTTCTGTAACAGGACTAGCCTAGTTACAGTAGGAATGTCTCAGTAAAACACTCGACAGATAAACTTGACGCCTTGATCAACTTCTGCCAAGTTCTGCCAGATCAATTGAATTCTACCAAAGTCCGTCCGCGTGCGCACGTGCGTACGCATCGACCAAGACCCCTAACTATTTAATTACAAGATTCTCTGGTTATTCCTTTCTTTTCTTTACGCAACGTCTTGTTCTCTTTAAGAGCTATATACCCTTAGATTTAAATAGAATTTATATTATTCCTTCAAATCTTCCCTAAAGCCTCTTCGCGCCCTTACATTACGTTGCGTTAAAAAAAAAAAAACTACTATTAAAATGGCAAACAAACCCAAATCCTCTTCAATAACTATAAGTATTATATCCCTAGTCAGGGAACAGTTAACCATAATACAACAGTCCTTTACGGATGCCTTAGCTCAGCAGCGGGCTACACTAGAAGCCCAGTATCAGCAATTAATAGAAGCACTCCACGAAGAACTCCGTAACATCTAAGCATTTATGTTAGAGACCCCAATACCGCCTACAAACAAAATTAATATAACTATATCCGAACCTAGCCCCTTAAACGCGAACTTCGAACTAGTAATAGTAACTTAACCTATATCTGTAACGAATTTAATACCTATTATAAAATCTAAAAAGCTCCCTAATCCTCTAATGTTTAATAGAAATTAAAATAATCTATGTCCCTTTATAACTAAGCTCTATCTTAAACTCTTAATAAACTATAACCAATACCCCACTAAAGCTAGCAAAATTAGCTATGGAATATCTCGTTTAAGCAAGGACGCTGCACGAACTATAGATCCATTCTTCTATAATAGCACCTTTATTAGTTTTAAAATCTTTATCTCCCTACTAGAACAAACGTATAATAACGCCAGCTGTAAACACACAGCTATTACTAAACTTAAAAACCTATAACAATAGAACTAAGAATTTACTAGCTTCTTTTCAGAATTTTTAGGCCTTATTAGCAAACTAGATTGGAATAAAGCCGCTAAAGTTGCTGCTCTTTAATAAGCTATTTTAGATAAGATTAAAGCCTAGTTAGTAGGTAGGGAACTGCTAAAAAACCTACCCAAATTCGCTATAATGTGTTAACAAATTAATAAGGACCTTTAATATAACAAACAAACTTATTCTCTAAAGCCAACCACGCCTTATATTTAAAACTTTATGAAACCAACATATACCCCAAAACACGATCCCTCTCCAAACCTAAAAAGTCCTATATATAACCCTATGGACCTCAATACTACTTAATCTTATACACCCTTGGGAACTAACGAACGAAGAACTCAAGCTATAAATAAAGAATGCTTCAGATATAGTAAAAAAGGACATATTTAAAGGAATTACCGAACTTACCCTTTTAAAAAAGTCCGCCGTAGTTCCTCCTGGTCTTTAAATTGCACCTACTTCTTAAATTGCACTTGTTCTTTAAGCTGTACTCGCTCCTTAACCCATATTTATTCCATAAATTATACCCAGTCGTTATAAAGCATCTCACCCTTAGCTAACTTAGAAAATAAATTATCCTAGGGCTAAGTCGCGCCTTAAAATAAAAAGTGGAAGAGTATAAGTGTCTAAGCTCTTCTAGCGCTAATACACAACATAACTCCCTTAATATACTTGGCGAAATTTAAACACTTAGAAAATAGAAGGAGGTACAAATTCTTATAGATAGCGGAGCTACTAGTATAGGCTTTATTAATACAAACTACACAAAAACCCAACGCCTAAATTTAAAGAAACTTAATAAGCCCTAAGGCCTATAAGGCTTTAATAACAAACCCTTAATATATAGCAAATTAACGCACTACACTCTCGTGAAAATACAGATAGGTAAACACCTTAAATACATTTCCTTATTTGTAACACCCCTAAAGCAATATAAGATAATACTTGGACATAGATAGCTAAAATAACACAATCCTTTAATTAGCTGGGTTAAAAAAATACTAAAATTCTATACAACCTACTGCCAAAGTTATTACTTAAAATACCACCAACCCTACAAACATATATAAGATTATTTAAATTTAACATAATATAAACTGCCCCTGCTATAGACCCCGAACTAAAACAATACGGCTATAACTACCGATGGTAGTAAAGAATGCAAAGACGTTACGCCGAAACCTCTTAAAATTTGTATAATACAAGCTACATCTTTTGTTTTATTAGCACGAAAACAAGACTATGAAATCTTTACTATAACTATAGAAGACATTAAGAAAGCACTAGAACTAAAGCAATATATTAACCCTCAACCTCTTATACCTAAAGAGTACCACAATCTAATTAATAAGTTTAAGAAAAGAGTCGCAGACTAACTACCCCCGTATCAGGATATATACAATTTTAAGATAGAACTTAAACCTAATATGACACCAAAGTTTAGACCGCTATATAGTATATCACAGAAAGAACTGCTTATAATACAATAATACCTTAATAAGCATCTAGAAAAAGGATTTATTCGCCCTAGTTAATCTCCATTTGCCTTACCCATACTATTTGTTAAAAAGCTAGGAGAAGGCTTAAGATTCTATATTAATTATTAAGCTCTAAACGTAATTATAATTTAAAACCAATATCCAATCCCCTTAATCTAAGAGACGCTTGACTGCCTGGTAAAGGCACAATATTTTACAAAGCTTAATATAGTTGCTGCCTTTAATTAAATTCGCGTCTAAGAAGGAGATAAGAAGTATATAGCCTTTTATATATAATGGGGACTCTTTGAATACCTAGTAATACCGTTTAGTATAAAGAACGGTCCTAGTACGTTTTAGTAATATATTAACAATACGCTTCATAAATTCCTTAATATATTTATTACCGTGTATATTAACAATATCTTAATCTACTTGTCTTCGCTTTCTAAGTATTAAAAACACATCCAAATGGTCCTTAAACGTTTGCGAGATGCGGGTTTTATAATGCGATATTAAGAAATGCAAGTTCTATGCGTCTAAAGTCACGTACCTAGGCCTAATTATATCCCGTAACGGAATTAAAATAGACCCTAAGAAGGTCGCTGCTATTATAAACTAGGGAAGCCCTAGTAACATATAAGATATTTAAGGATTTCTAGAATTCGTAAATTTCTACTATTAATTTATTAACTACTTCTCGAAAATTACCTAACCGTTAGTAAACTTAATAAGAAAGAACATAAAATTTAAATAGACTGCTAGATGCAAACAAGCTTTTAACAATTTAAAATAACGCTTTATAACCACCCTAATTCTTACTTACTTTAACCCTAACCTTAAATATATTATTAAAACAGACTTGTCTGATTATGCCCTAGGGGGAGTGTTATCGCAGTATAATAAGAACGGTAAGCTATGTCTAGTAGCCTTTCTCTTCTAAAAGCTCGCCCCTGCCGAATTAAACTATAAGATATACAATAAGGAACTACTTGCAATTATTAGATACTTTAAACAATGGCGTCTAAAACTTAAAGGATTATTGTTCCTAATATACATATTAACGGACCATAAGAACCTGCAGTATTTTATAACTATAAAGCAATTAATGTAACGCCAAATTCATTGGGCCGAATACCTCTTATAATTTAACTTTAAGATTACGTACTAACCGGGCAAACTTAATTAAAAGCCTAACGCATTAATATAATGATTACAAGACTTATCTACAAACGCTTTAGATAAATGGATTATAAATTAATTACAGATCCTATTACCCCCTAAATATTTTAAGAAACTACGTCCTATATTCCTAGATACGGAACTTAACAGAAATGAATCAGAAATTAATAAATAGGAAATAGAAATTGATAAGCTAATAGAATATAAATATAAGAATGACGCATAGATAGCAGATATAATAGAAGCAATTTAAATAGGAAAATAATAGTATAAAGATATCATACTTGCCGAATGCGAAATTCGTAATAATTGACTATACTATTAACAGAATATGGTAGTCCCGAATTCCGAACCTTTGCGATTTAAGATACTTGAATTTGTACACAACTCTCCTATAGCGGGACATCCTAGCCGTATGAAAACATACGAGATAGTCCAACGAGTATATTACTGGCCTATAATGCACGACTATATGCGAAAATACGTTCAAGCATGCAGAACGTATGTTCGTGGAAAGACTTCTCATATAAAGAAACAAGGAGTACTCTAACCATTGTTAATTCCAATGCAAAGATAGCGTAATATCTTAATTAACTTTATAGTAGATTTACCTAGCAGTAACAGATTTACGAATATTATAGTAGTAGTTAACCGCCTTATAAAAATGCGATATATAATTCCTATAGACTTAATTAATGTTATCTTAGTAGCTGAATGTTTTATTAAATATGTCTTTAAGCTGTATAGACTCCCTAACTCGATAATATCTAACTATAGAAGCCAGTTCGTTTCAGACTTCTGGCAAGCTCTATATAAATAATTAAGTATATAAACACGACTCTTAACTGTATTTTATCTAGAGATAGACGGTTAAACCGAAATTATAAACGTGATTATAGAACAATACCTATAAATATACCGCTCCTACCTGCAAGACGACTGGGAAAAGTGGCTGCCTTTAGCTAAGTTTACTGCGAATAATACAATAAACGAATTAATAGGTATGATACTATTCTACGTAACCTATAGACAAGACCCTTAACTTAGATTTAAACCATAACCTAAAATTAATGCAATAGGACCTATAATTAAACGGATTTAGTTAATTAATATATATAACTTTGCTGATTAAATAAAGCAGTTAATGGAACTACTATAAAGTAAATTAACGTACGCTTAAATAGTATAGGAATAGCATGCAAACAAAGGACAAGCTCCCGCGTGGGACTTTAAAGAAGGTAATATGGCTTACCTAAATACACAAAACATAAAGACTTAACGGCCCTTAAAGAAACTTAATTAGAAGTTTACGGGCCTATACTAAATTAAAAAGAAACTAAGCCTATATACCTATAAGCTTAAACTACTAACTAAGATAAAAATACACCTAACGTTTTATATAAGCTTGCTGCAACCTTTAAAAGGTAAACCTTTAACTCACAAAGTGCTGCCGCCACCTCCCATAATTATTAACAACGGTAACGGTTCTTACTTTATTAACTTAATTAATAATATGCGATAGAAAAAACGATTTAAACAATTTAAACTTCTTATTAAGTAGGAAGGATATAAAATACGAACCTAGGAAACCTATAATTAGATTAAGGCCGACGCGCCTTCCTTAGTAAAAGAATTCCATAAGGACTATCCTTCGCGGCCTGCTCCGGCTAGATAGACACGATATAAAGGTAAACAACTGCCACCTAACATAAATACATAAAACTCGAATTTAAAAAGAACTTAAAATAAGTTATAACGTTTATAACGCGATTATATAACACGTAAAATGTTAAGGAACTTTAACCGGCGGTTAAAGTTGTCTAATTAGTTAGATCTGCCTTGCCAAGACCACCACCTAACGCGAAAATATAACACGCGATAAAAAAATTATAAACTCTTAACTAAATTAAATTATTTTAAACCTTTGGTTAAAAGGGGGGGTACTGTAACAGGACTAGCCTAGTTATAGTAGGAATGTCTCGGTAAAACACTTGACAGATAAACTTGACGCCTTGATCAACTTCTGCCAAGTTCTACTAGATTAATCGAATTCTACCAAAGTCCGTCTACGTGCGCACGTGCGCACGCATTGACCAAGACCCCTAACTATTTAATTACAAGATTCTCTAGTTATTCCTTTCTCTTCTTTACGCAACGTCTTGTTCTCTTCAAGAGCTAT
>Ga0307507_10007867_pt1 | contig 15118 bp, 20 predicted proteins | sample 7_EM_MG_FD_207223 | JGI IMG/M metagenome (GOLD analysis project Ga0307507, IMG submission 207223) | Populus trichocarpa ectomycorrhiza microbial communities from riparian zone in the Pacific Northwest, United States - 7_EM | ecosystem: Host-associated > Plants > Roots > Unclassified | place... | reverse complement strand
GCCAGCTCACTCCAGTGTGAAAGCGAGTGATAGCTATGACAGTCTCTACAACTTAGCAGAGTTTGTTGTGGTTTCTCGGCACTTAGCCTTTGACGCGACGCCACTCCACACTTTCCTCTTTTCACACCCGGTTTCCAAGCCTCCCCAGAGGTCAACTCCACAACCACTTCCCCGATTCGAGATCTATTTCCTGGAGCTTACTCAGCTCGACGCCAGCTAGACGCCGGTATAAGGCTCATCCCTACGCCGTCAATACTCATGGAGTTACAGAGCTGGCGATCTCAAATACTCGATAGCAGATTACTCCACAACCGCTGGACGGATTCAGATTCGGTTTGCTGGAGGGTGTTGGGCTCGACGCCAGCCACGCAACGGTATAAAGGACGTCTCTGTCGCATCAAAACCCAGGATTTTGCTGACATCTCTGGAGGGGGGCTTAGGTAGCATGCTGGCAGAACTTTACTCGATGGCAGATTACTCCACAACCGCATGACGGATTCCAGTTCGGTTTGCGGGAGGTTGTTGGGCTCGACGCCAGCTACGCAACGGTATAAGGGACGTCCGTGTGGCATGAAAGCTGAGGATTTCGCTGACATCTCTGGAGGGGGTCTTAGATAGCATGCTGGCGGAACTTTACTCGATGGCAGATTACTCCACAACCGCGAGCCGGATTCAGATTCGGTTTGAAGGGGGTTGTTGGGCTTGAGGCCAGCTACGCAACGGTATGAAGGAGGTCGCTATGGCATCAAAACCCAGGATTTCGCTGACATCTCTGGAGGGGGGCTTAGGTAGCATACTGGCGGAATTTTACTCGATGGCAGATTACTCCACAACCGCATGACGGATTCCAATTCGGTTTGCGGAAGGTTGTTGGGCTCGACGCCAGGTACGCAACAGTATAAAGTACATCCCTGTCCCATGAAAACCCATGAAGTGACTGTCTTTTGTGGAGATACAAAGCTGGCGGAACTTTACTCGATTGCAGATTACTCCACAACCACTTCACGGATTCTGGATTCGTTTGCGGGAGGCTCTTGGGCTCGGCGCCAGCTACGCAACGGTATAAACCACGTCCCTGTCGCATCAAAACCCACGATTTCCCTGTCTTCTGTGGAGGGGGTCTTAGGTAGCATGCTGGCGGAATTTTACTCGATGGCAGATTACTCCACAACTGTGAGCCGGATTCAGATTCGGTTTGTAGGAGGTTGTTGGGCTAGACGCCAGCTACGCAACCGTATGAAGGACGTCTCTGTGGTATCAAAACTCAGGATTTCGCTGACATCTCTGGAGGGGGGCTTAGGTAGCATGCTGGCATAACTTTACTCGATGGCAGATTACTCCACAACCGCATGACGGATTCCACTTCGGTTTGCGGGAGGTTGTTGGGCTCGACGCCAGCTACGCAATGGTATAAGGGACGTCCATGTGGCATGAAAACTGAGGATTTCGCTGTCTTCTATGCGGGGGGTCTTAGGTAGCATGTTGGCGGAATTTTACTCAATTGCAGATTACTCCACACCCACTTGACGGATTCCGGATTCGTTTGCCAGAGGTTGTTGGGCATGATGCCAGCTACACGCCGGCATAAGGCCCATTCCTACGCGATCAATAAACATGAAGTTAACACTCTAACTGGGAGGGATACCCGGAGGGATACCCGGAGGAGCCATAGGCAAGCCATGAGTGAGGTGCCACCTGTATTTAGTAGAATTAGAAATTCAATAGAAGACTATCTAAATGGACTATATGAGTGTAAAATATATTGTGACCCAGGTCAGAAAGTAAAGGGTGGACCCTTGACGGGTTTCCAGAGTGAATCGTGAAGATCAGGTTGCGTATCAGGTTGTGCCCGGCAAAAATGATGCTCCTCCGGTGATGCTCCTCCGGTGATGCCGAGAAGATATGGTGTTGCACCAGGTGACGCCCTGAAGATCTGGTGTTGCGCAAGTTGCGCCCAATGATAATCAGTTTAAGTGGTTGCGTCCTGATTCGCGGTTGATGTTATGTGCGCTATGTGTGCCAGATGCAGTGGGCGCACCAGGTGCCAAGGATTATTTTTGCTGATGAGTAATCTCTAGCAATGAGGGACCAATCCATTCGGAGAAAGTACTGACAAGAACGGGATCCCCATACCCACCACGATCACTACGAGATATTGGTGCGAGTATTAAAGACTTGGGATCTGGCAGACAACAAGGATCACCAAAACCAAGGGACGACAATGGTTTCCAAAAAGCCTAGCAGCAAGGGCAGGCCTGGCAATGAGACACCTCGACAGGAAAATAGCAACAAACCAAGTAAAACTTGGGGATTTGGAAGAACGAGTACAAGGACTTGTACACGAAATCCAGGACACCCTTCAAGAGGTCGTGGACAGCAAACAACTCGACGCAGGGAGACTAATAGCTTTCGAGGGAATTATCATCAGGGTCGAAAATGCTACAAAGACCCGACAAGAGGAAATAACCAGACTCGCTCTTGACCTAGAACATGCGAGGAAGCAGCAGCAGGAAGCAAATGAACGATAAAGTCGTCATGAAGTAGTAATTTCCCAACTACATGCTAACATAATGGGACAGGGTGAGACTTCAGCAAACATGGCAAATACCTTAGAGCAAGAAGTAATAAACTTAAGGGTTCAATATGCAGCAGACGTCGCCCCCCTTCAACCAGTGGTTAATGGACAACCCGAAACTCAAGAACGAGTGGCTGAAGAATTATCCGCCCAGATGGCCATTATAATCCAAAAATTGGCCAGCTTTCAATCAACCCCTATAACTACTACCCCGGCTCCACTGCCGACATAAGGTGCTGCAGCCTCTCAAGGCGCCACTAACCCTAATCGAGTACAACGATCGGCGCAAGAAAGACAGGAACAAAATACAAGGGAACAAGGCACCCAAGACACAGGGAAGCAGAGGGAAGCAGAACCACCAAGGCCGGGAAACCAGGGATGTCGGAATCGAGACCCCCCTCCACCTCCAAAGGGCAATGACCCCGATCCCAGCGACGATGGATCAGACAAGGGACGAGGAGGAGGAGGTAACCTGGGCTGGCGGCCAGACAGAGAAGACCCTATTGACCCACAAGTCGTGATGATGGCTCAAATGATAGGAATAGTTATTGCGAATAGCGGTAAACGACAAGCTGATGCCCCACTTCCGTTCAAGAACTGAAAAGACCAAAATCTGAAACTTTGGTTATTTCAATGCGAGGACTACTTCAAAAGGAACCCGAATTAGTGGAGATCAGATTAGGACCGAATTAAATATGCACCAGGAAGCATGGAAGGAGAAGATGTGTTGGCATTCGCATTTACCTATCGGAAGAGAATAACAAGAGAATTAGGCCATCTGAAGATCGAAGGCTACGAGATCTGGGAGGCATCTAGAGAACAGTGTATCCTACGATTTGCACTTACTCATGAGGGAGAAAGATCCCTAGCATTAATAACGAAAGTTATATATACAAAAGTAACATTGACCGCTACCTCCTCGAGATGGGAAATCACAACACCTGTGTGGGAATGAGTGGAGTCGCATGGTGACAAATGGTAGAACGGCATATCCCGAAAGACGCACTGCGGCCACTATCATCCGGGGAATACGCAACAGACAGTGCCTGGATTACAGCACTAAGGACAGTTTGTAGGCGAGAAGAAATATTTGTGAAACAAGTTGCCTTACAACACAGTGGCCCCCGTAGTGCCCGAAACAACTCAGGAATGAAATGGAAGAGTGAAGAAAAGGCTGTCACAAAGCCCAGGAAACAAAGAAAGCAATATTCTGCGGAAGAAAAAGCGGCCTACAAAATAAAAATGGAAGCCGAAAGGAACGGAAAGAGCCCAGCACCAGTGCAGGGAAAATTAGAACATACAGATTGGAATAAAGCCCACGAAGGGATCAAAGACCAAGTTGGCCAAAACCGGAAAAGGGCAGAACAGTGTACCCGTTGTGGAATGAATAACCAGAAATAGGCAAACTGTAGGAAAACAATCCAAGTATCCATGATTGATACGCAATCGAGGAAACAGTTTGGTCAAAAACCAGAGCACCCTACTTCCCAGCAATGGAAAGCTGGCCCAATAACCCCCTTTCGAAGACCCCAAACCTTGACGGTGACCTGAAAAAAGTCACCAGAAGGAATACCCCGTGTCAATCAAATTGAGAGACCCTTGGTATGGGATTTTAGCGACGTGAAGTTAACATAAGTTACTCCCGGCCCCGATAGTGACGGCACTTGGGTACTCGGAGGATGCCCTCGCTCCGAAATCAAAATCAAAAATGAGAGACTATGACAAGTATATCGGACGTCACCCTGAAGGCAAAAGAGAACATAGCGGAGGGAACTGGGGAAAGTATCATTCGGTACCTAGATGAAGAAAAAAAGTTAGAATGGCAATAAGTAAAACAAACTTACTATGACCAGTCCAACGAGAACCCCAAGGAAAGGTTCACACTAGCGGCGACTAGCAGAACGATGAATCGCTCCTCGAGAGCAGGCCCTGGGAATGTTACATCCGGAACAATCACGTCATTCATAGGACACGTACGTCGAAGTACCTCTATGCTATCCAATGAATACAAGGTCCGGCTGGAACATACGTTTGAGTTCGCTGATCGGGCTTAGAATCCCTTTATACCTGAACTATACCACTAGAAATCTTGCTAGCAGTTAGTCAGAAAACTGGTACACCAGAGGTTATGGGAATTCCTCGGGAGGAAGTAAAGACCGCTAGTAGTGGGCTGTCCGATAACCGAATAAGAAAGACATTTCAGTTTGTCTGAGGAGACCTTCAGGGTCGAAACTAGGGAGGGGTAGTGACAAACTCCTGTTACCTACACCCAAAACACGATGAACAATAAACGAAAACGCAGAAACATGCTGCCAATTGGCAAACGACCCTGGACTCAGGTCCCAAAACATTCACACTACGAATGCCTGGAAGAGGGTGTATTTATTGAAGCAGCGGGAAAGCGAATAGGCATTCGAGTACTGCTTGACTCAGGATCGAAGATCTTTTTGATCAATAAAGCTTAGTCGAACACTTCAACATACCTTACGAGACTCGCCACAAAGTGCTAAACATTCTAGCTTTCGATGGCGAGATTAATTTATCAGGAGGAAAACACTTCACAAATCCCATTCTTCTCGAAAGTGGAAATAATGGCCACCGAATGAGCATTTCTTGTGAGATAGCCGCAGGAGGAACATACGAGCTCATGATTCCATTCAGATGGTGGCACAAGGAAAACCCTATAGCTAATATCGACCAACCTCAAAAATAGACATTCAGTGAACAATGCTGCCTGGGACACGTCGAAGATGAAGAAGTAGGAGGAATGTTTGAAGGGGATGAGATGGTGGCCTTTGACGAAGAAGCTCAGTACATAGGCAGGATATATTAACAAGAGGACCCAAACCAAGTATTGCTGGACAAAATACCACAATACTACAAGGATTATCACAAGCTATTTCTCACAGCAACGGCGGAGAAATTAGCAGAGTGAAGAAAGTTCGATCATGCAATAGACCTTAAACCAGGTGCCGAACCCCCCTGGGGACCAATTTCCCTGATGTCGGCATATCAGCCAGATAGACTAGACAAATATCTAAAAGAAATGCTGAAACAAGGAAAGATTGTCCATAGTCAATCACCCGCATGGGCACCAATACTATTCGTCCCAAAACCATATGGAAAATTACGGCGATGCGTCGACAATCGCAACCTCATTAAACTCACAATTCTAAACAAGTATCCACTACCATTAATGGGGGAATTGAAAGACCGAGTAGCAGGGGGGAAAATATTCACCAAGTTAGACTTAAAAGATAGATACCACCTGCTAAGAATAGGGGAGGGAGACGAATGGAAAACCCCATGCACGACCCGATACGGTCACTTCGAATACAAAGTCATGCCATTCGGACTCGTCAACACTCCTGCCACATTCCAAGCAGTGATGACCAAAATCCTGTGGGAATGCCTCGACCACAGAGTAGTCGTCTACCTAGACGATATCCTGACATACGCGGGAAGTGAGGAGGAACACATTGGATTGGTGAAAAAGGACGTGGCGAAGGTAGAGGAGCACCAACTGGCCGTATAGGTAACCAAATCGGTTTTCCATGTTGAATCTGTCGAGTTCCTGGGATACATAGTAGGAATCGACGGGGTCACAATGAGCGAAAGAAAGTTTGAATCAGTGATGAATTGGAGAACCCCGCGATTGGTAAAAGAAGTACAGATTTTCATTGGTTTTGCCAATTTTTACTGACGGTCCATCAGAGACTTTTCAAGGATAAGCACACCCATAACAGAGACACTCACAGATGACAAAGCCAAATTTGACTGGGGCCCGAAGCAAGACGAAGCGTTTACAGAACTCAAGAGGCAATTTGTCACGGCTCCTATTTTGGAACACTTCTACCCCGATAGAGAAACGGTGGTGGAGACAGACCCAAGTGACTTCGTACTCAGATACATACTATGGCAATTCAAGGACCAAAGGCTACACCCAGTAGCATTCCACTTCAGAAAGTTGAATCCTGCGGAAAGGAACTACACGATTCATGACAAGGAACTGCTTGCAATCTTAGCAGTCTTTAAGGAATGGAACCACTACGTGGTAGGAGCGGATAAACCCATGACGGGGTACACCAATCACCAGAATCTGCAAAATTTCCTCACAACCAAAGTTTGGAATCAGAGGCAAATCAGGTGGGCACAGAGATTGGCTGATTACCATTTCAAAATCGTATACCGCCCTGGGAAGAGAGGAGGAAAACCAGATGCACTGAGCCGACGGCCGGAGTACTGTCCTGGGGAGGGAGCTTAGCATAGCGAACAGTCAATATTGAAACCTGAACACTTCCAAATATCTCTCATCCACGAAGATGATGAAGATGAAGGTTACATCTCAGAGCCTGCATCAGGGAAATGTCGGAGCGTTGTCCCAGGTGGTCCTGCACGCTCCTGGTCCACCAAGGAGGGTTGTGGTCCCCGTGGTCCCCCTGGTCCACTCTGATCCGCTCTGATCCACACTTTTCAAATTTTACCGAAAATGTGGACCAGGGTGGATCAGGGTGGACCAGGAGGGCCAGGGGGACCATAACCCCCCTTGGTGGCCCAGGAATTGTTTTTACATTTTGCTGATGTGAACCTGTGATAAGAAACGGAGTCAGGGTTATGCAACTGTCAAACAAACTATACTACCAGCCAAAGGATCAAGGCTAGCGGCAGGACACGCCATCTACGTAATAAACGAGTTCACGATTCCGGCACAAGGACAAGTCCTAGCGGAAACCGGAATAGCCATTGGGCTACCAAAAGGAAATTATGCCCGGATTGCCGCACGAAGTGGCCTAGCAAGTTCAAAAGGCATAGCAATCAACCGAGGCGTCATCGACGCGGACTAAACTGGTGAAATAAAAGTTATTATGATCAACCACCGCAAAGCATAATGCGGAATCCAAGAAGAAGACAGAATTGCGCAACGCATTATTGAAACAATCAACACATCTGATATAATAGAAGTGGATGAGTTGGAGTTGACGGAACCAGCGGAGAGTGGTTTTGGGACCACATACATGTCTCCAAAACATACAATACCGGTCACAGACGCCCAGCCAATGATATGCTTTCTGCAAGCAGACTCCAGTAACAACGAATACTTCGACATTGAAGATATTGGCAACCATCCTAGACTAAGACTGGACCATGTCTTAATGTCAAGCACAATCATTTCACAGGCAGAAAAGAAAACATTCGAAGTCGACTTCATAGCAACGGCAGTAGCGACAAGCGAAAGGGACCAGGAATGGATCGCGAGAAAGAGGGAACTCGAGAAACTAAAAAAAGAAGGAAAGGAGTTCACAGAAAACTGGACGAGTAAAGACAGACTGCTCTACTATAAGAATCGAGTATACATCCTAAACGACATAGGATTACAAACAACCATCGCAAAGGGATGTCAGGATTCACAAGTGGCAGGGCATTTTGGACAACGAAAAACCGTTGAAATCGTCACCAGACAGTTTTACTCGAGCGGACTTACGGCATGGATAAATGACTATGTAAGGTCCTGTGAGGAATGCTAACAAAATAAATCACCAAGGCATGCACGATACAGATTACTACAACCACTACAAATCCCCTTTGCGGCATAGACTACCATCTCGACAGACTTCATAACCCATCTACCAGAGTCACAAGGTCACACACAGATCATGGTGGTTGTAGATCAGTTCACAAAAATGGCACCCTTTATTGGTTTAAATGAAGATGTGACCGCAAATGATGTGGCCGACACATTCTTAGGAGAAGTCTGGAAACTTCAAAGTCTACCCACTGAAATTATTTCGGATATGGATGCCAAGTTCTCGGGAGAGTTCTGGAAGTCGTTATGCAAGTCGCTAGGCATAAAACGAAAAATGTCTACAGCATATCCCCTCCAGACAGATGGCCAGAAGGAGAGGACCAACAAAACACTGGAAGGATACCTACGCAATTTCGTAAATTATGACCAGAACGATTGGTATCACCTACTACAACTAGCCGAACACGCGTACAATAACTCCACCACCAACACACATGGAATGTCACCTTTCTATACCAACATCAGCAAAAAAATACCTTGCGCCAGATGCACCCCTGTTCCGTCAGGATACCAGGCACAGAATATTAGCGCCCATGACGCTAGGTGCGTTCTATAGTTCGTTGCCACACTCGCTTGCGCCAGGTGCGTCAGGGTGAGCGTTGCCATACACCTTTACCTCTGGAGGTTAGTGGCGACACAACCTTCCCTCCAGTGCTTCCAGAGGCAGCTCACAATACCATGGCACCTCCTGATTCACCACTTATTAACTCCACATCCAGATATCCCTATGGCTTTCCAGCCATCTCTCATAACTTGAAAGGGGGTACCTTTGCCAAAAATGCTTGGTTGGTGAGAACTCTACTACACTCTTAATCTTAATTTGCGCTAATCATACCAGCTGAGCGAGTTCTATTTTCAGAACTTAATCTTTCAGAGAGCAGAAATGCCAGCTCACTCCAGTCTGAAAGTGAGTGATAGCTATGACAGTCTCTACAACTTAGCAGAGTTTGTTGTGGTTTCTCGGCAGTTAGCCTTTGACGCGACGCAACTCCAGACTTTCCCCTCTTAACACCCAGTTTCCAAGCCTCCCCAGAGGTCAACTCCACAACCACTTCCCCGATTCCAGATCTGTTTCTTGGAGGTTACTCAGCCCGACGCCAGCTACACTCTGGTATAAGGCTCATCCCTAAGCTGTTAATACTCATGGAGTTACAGGGCTGGTGATCTCAAATACTCGATAGCAGATTACTCAACAACCCCTGCCCGGATTCCAATTCTCTTTTCTGGAGGTTATTGGGCACGACGCTAGCTATACGCTGGTATAAGGTACGTCCCTAAGCGGTCAACACTCATGGAGTTACAGGGCTGGCGATTCCAAGGACCCGATGGCAGATTACTCGACAACCGCTTCACGGATTCTGATTCTGTTTCCTGGAGGTTGTTGGGCTTGATGCCAGCTACACGCCAGTATAAGGTACGTCTGTATCGCACCAAAACCCATGAGGTTGCTCTCTTCTGTGGAGGGGGTCAGAGTAGCCCTGGTAGAATTCTACTCGATGGCTGATTCCTCCACAACCACTGGGCGTATTCCAATTCTGTTTGCTGGAGGTTGTTGGGCTCGTCTCTAGCTACGTAACGGTATAAGGTTCGTCCCTGTCGCATCAAAACTCAGGATGTTGCTGACCTGAATGGAGGTAGTACCCGGGCAGAATTCTTTTCAATGGCGGATTCCTCCACAACCGGGGGGCGGATTCCAATTCCGTTTTCTTGAGGTTGTTGGGCTCAGCTCCAGCTACACGCCGGTATAATGTATGTCTCTCTGCGGTCAAAGCTGATGGAGTTATAGGGCTGGCGATCTTCAGAACTCAATGGCAGATTACTCCACAATCGCGGGCCGGATTCCAATTCTGTTTCATTGAGGTTGTTGGGCTCGACGGCAGCTACACGCTGGTATAGGATACGTCCCCTTCGCACCAAAGCTCATGAAATGGCTGTCCTCTGTGGAGGGGGTCAGAGTAGCCCTGGCGGAATTCTACTCGATAGCTGATTCCTCCACAACCACTGGGTGTATTCCCATTCTGTTTGCTGGAGGTTGTTGGGCTCGACATCAGCTACGCAACGGTATATAAATTACGTCCCTATCGCATGAAGACCCATGAAGTCATCGTCAGCTGTGGAGGTACTATAGAGGTACTACCCTGGCGGAATTCTACTCAATGGCAGATTCCTCTACAACAGGTGGGCGTATTCGAACTCTATTTGCTGGAGGTTGCTGGGCTCGTCTCTAGCTACGTAACGGTATAAGGTTCGTCCTTGTCGCATGAAAACTCAGGAGGTTGCTGACCTGGATGGAGGTAGTACCCTGGCGGAAATCTACTCAATGGCGGATTCCTACACAACCGCTGGGTGTATTCCAATTCTGTTTCTTGGAGGGTTTTGGGCTCATCGTCATGTACACGCCGGTATAAGGCTCATCCCTACGCCATTAATATTGATGAAGGTACCATGCGCGGAGGAGCTATTGGGAGGGGGGGTGCCCCGCGCCCTGGGAAGCCATATGTGTGACGCCTGTATTTCAAGTTAGATATAGCACTGGGATTAGGAAATTTAATAAAATACTATTTAAATGAACTTTGAATATTGTGACCTAGGTGAGCTTGAGAAGCGGCTAAAGGGGGGACCCTTGACCAAATTCGCCCTGAAGATATGGTGGTGAGCCAGATGAGGCCCTGACGATATGGTGTTGCGCCAAGTGAGACACTGACGCTTTGGTGTTACACCTGGTAACACTCTGAAGATAGGGTGTTGCGCAAGGTGCGCCAGGTGATAGCTACTATTAGTGGTTGCGTCCTGATTCGCGATTGACGTTATGTGGGCTAGGTGCGCCAGATGCCCTTGGCGCACCTGGCGCCAAGTATTATTTTTGTTGATCAACTATGGTTTCCATCCACAGACCGAGTGGATGAAGGAACGAGAAGCTCAGAACCCTGGAGCAGGATTGTACGCACACTGGATGCAGGTAACTCACCAACACGCCAGGAAAGCGCTAGAAGAAACTCGAGAAGAAATGAGCAAATACTACAATCGGAAAGCCCGTCAACAACCGGACATGAAAGTTGGAGACTTGGTAATGTTAAATGCAAAAAACATTCGCACCAAGGTACCAACGAAAAAATTAAGTCCAAGAATGCACGGCCCATTCAGGGTATTCGAAGTCACAAAGGAGAGCGCGCGTTCAAACTAGAAATATCCCCGAGATGGAAAATCCCTTTAATATTTCATGTTTTGTTGTTGGAACCTTACCGAGTATCAGCACGGGAAGAAAGCGAACAGCCCCCGCGAGTTCAGGAAGATATCAAAGGAGAACTTGAATGGGAGGTAGAGAAAATCGTGAGGCCTGAAGTTATCACTTACACGAGGAAGTTTCGAAGACGTGACAAAGAGTTCAAGAAACTTGGTTCCTTCTTGAAATGCCAAGATTGCGCAAAGGACCAAAATACCTGGGAGCCAAGGGAAGGGCTAGAAAATGCGCGGGAGCAGGTAGAAGAGTTTTACAGGCAAAATCCGGAGATGCCCGGACTGGCCGTGGTTGAATCAAGAGGAAAGGTCTTCCTCATGTGGCTAAGCAAACGCATGAGGTTTTTTACCCCTACTGCTTCGAGTTCGAAAAGGATATAGAAAGGGGGTATTCAGAGACGAAACCTAGGAGGAGGGAGCTCGTGTTAGGCAAACCAAGAATGCCAACCCATGAAGGCTCAAGCACGAACCCCTGCGTACCAATTAAGTCAAAATACAACGAAAAAAGATACATCTCGGTTTAGCCTAAGATAATTGTCGTGTGCGTCTGACTATCAGGTCACGTGTTCGATTCACAGCTGCACCATAGTTATTATTAGTTAAAATATAATTATACGACAAGTCATAAATATGACGGCGATAATAGCGCAAAGACGTCTGCGAGATTTAAGTTTGTGTTACCGTTTTATGATTCCCAGAGGGTAGGAACGAGAGGTCCCTAAGATGACAAACGGAATCAGAACTACCACTTAAGTAAAAATATTGTATGCCGAGACCAGAAGACACATTGCGGAGACCTCCGGGCCCACTCAGAACCAGGCAGTAGGAACATAAGAGAGTGAGAAAAAATTGCTATTCGAGCAATTGCTGCCACAAGTCAGTTCGGAAACCTGATGAGGAAACAGTGACCGACACTCGCGCATTGACTGGTCTGACGCCTTTGAAGGTGGCTGCTTCATACACGGTTCGGTGAGGACATGGTATTACATTGGCATTAATCGGCTACGTGTACCCTAGACAGGCCTAGTACTCGTGGGATTGGGACACCCTCAAAATAATGTGGTAGTCTATGTCTTTATAATTTGAGCATGGAGTCGAACAGTTGTCAGGGTCAAGAGGTGTTCGCACTTATGAGTTCTGAGAACTTAGTTTTGTTGATAATTAGTTAGTATGGTTAGAACATGTAGCCCGCGAACACTCAGACGCGGAACATAAATATCGAAGTGCCTCTCTTGCTTAAATAGAACAATCAAGCACCAGAGAAGAGATCTTATCAATATAATAAGTTAGACACTATTATTACCTCATTATCTTTTATATCACGCGAGTAACTTAGTTACACTTTACTACGAGCCTTCCTAGACAAGATTCTCAAGCTGTGGAACCACTCGAGCCTCTGGCCTAGACCGGTATTATAAGTACCATACAGGCTACCCCTAACAGTGTAGCTGGTATGGAGCCCACACTGGTGGATGTGTCACAATCAGGATTGGTAGTGTGGTTGTGGTACAGTCTTCAGGGTAGCCATGGGGTGAGGATTTGAATGGTGAGGGGAAAGTGAGCAGTCGCGTCGCGTCAAAGGCTAAATGCTGAGAAACCACAACAACTCCTAGTAGTAGAGACTGTGATACCTTTCACTCGTCTTCAGACTGGAGTGAGCTGGCATTTTCGCTCTTTGAAAGATCAAGTTCTGAAAATAACACTCTTGGTTGCTCACGGGCTAGCCTGTGTGATTAGCGCCATATTAAGATTAAGAGTACAGTGGCTTTCACACTTGGCGCCCATACTGACTGAATCATTTGTGCCAAGGGTACCCCCTTTCCAGGTATGAGACATGGCTGGAAAGAGATAGGGCTAATATTCAACAGGTACCCTGAATGTGGAGTCAATAAGTGGTGCATCTGGAGATGTGATTGTGTTGTGAGCTGGGTCAGCAAGCACCGGGTGTAAGGTGTTGTGGCGACTAGCCTCCGGGGTAAGGCTGTATGGCAACTGTACCTCAGAACGCACCTGGGGCAAGTGAAGAGGACAACCCAGCTCTGGGTGCACCTAATCTTAAGGCCGCCAAGTTACTCTACCTGGTATCCTGAGGCAACAGCTGTACACCTGACGCGAACTATGTTTTTGCTGATGTTTCACCATATGTAGTAAATGAGCACTAGGTATATATTGCTAAATGCATAATGTAGAAATAATAATGGTAGAAATGAAGATCAGCAAAATGTTTTCATTGGTCCTATAGTCACCTGGCTACCCTTGGTCCGCTTGAACCCCTTGGTCCACCACCCAGGACAGAGATCCCGCCGTTTTACTCAGACCCTGGGTCTGCAGTCCTGGTCCACACTTCCCTCATCCTTGTGATATATCTGGTCCACACTTGCCTTGTCCCAGCAATCCCTGGTCCCCCCTCCCCTTCTACTAGCTCTCTTATATTCTTGCTTTGCCTCTTCTATCCGATCTTGCACATCAGCAAAAATATTACCTTGCGTCCTGGTACATCCTGTTCGCCCTGTGCGCCGAACACTGGAGGCACTTATAACGTAAACTCGAGTTCGTGATGCGAATGCCGGGGCTCACTTCGTCTCGACGCGGCCCCTTTGTTTCCGGAGGCACAGGACGTGGCCTGGCGCAGTTCTCCCTCACAACCCTGCCCCCAGGGCATAACCTCTTCCTCCCCTAGCCCTGAATGGCCCAGTCCGCAGGCTCCTCTTTTCAGGCCACTTGTGGCCGGGCCTTCCCTACTCCAATCCCTCTCCAACACACCCCTGTCCGCCAGACTTCTTCGCAGGATCCCACGTTCTGCCCTGATTTTGTTTGCCGGATCCGGGAGAATATGCAAAAGGCTCGGGGGGTCCGGGGTGAAGAACAGAGCATGTGGGGGGGTTCAGATGGCAAAGCAGAAGCAGGGAGAAGGTCCCTAATCCCTCTCCTAGTCCTTTTTCGTCAGAACCCCCCCACAAGCTGTGTTCTTCTCCCCACAACCCTCGACCCCTTTGCGTATTCTCCCTGATCTCATGGATGTTCTCCCCTCTCCACCTTTCGCTCACCTCCCTCCCCAATCGATCTCGTCCGCTGGATGGCCTACTTTCTGCTCCAGCTTCTCACCGTCCGCCCCACACAATCCTCTGCCTTCTGAACCTACAATTGCGGGCAGCCAAGGTGATCCGCATCCGCCCGACGCCCTCCCATGCCTTTGGTGCATACAATTACCCGCCTGACGCCCTCCTACTGGCCTAGAGACTTCAACGTTTTGTCACTTCCGGACTCTATTGGCATATATCCTTTATTTCCCTTATTACCTACTTATAAGAATACATAAGCGATCATGGAAGACTGATAGGTGCATTGCCCTCCTCTAGGTCAGATTCTTCAACCTGTGATCGCACGTCTGCCGGTTCTCGCAACTGAGCTACATCATCTAATACCCCCATATTCGGCCCCTGATCGCATTGCGGTCCAGGCCGAGCATGGCCTCTCCCTGCGTCTCCAAGGCTGCCAGCTGCATCTGATTAATCCCCCTCCAAATCGATCCCAAACTCCCGCCTCAATGCGTCCTGATCATTGAAATCTCCCTTCACTCTCTCAACACCCTTTTACCGCTGATTCTCAATTTTAGCCTATAATGTTGTCCTGATCGGCTCGATTATTCATCTGCGTCAGACCTCTCCCCTACAGTCCCATGTGTGTATTTGGCTCTCTAGCAGGCGTATAATGTGGTTAGG
>Ga0307507_10007866_pt1 | contig 15118 bp, 18 predicted proteins | sample 7_EM_MG_FD_207223 | JGI IMG/M metagenome (GOLD analysis project Ga0307507, IMG submission 207223) | Populus trichocarpa ectomycorrhiza microbial communities from riparian zone in the Pacific Northwest, United States - 7_EM | ecosystem: Host-associated > Plants > Roots > Unclassified | place... | reverse complement strand
GCGTGTAGTACAAGGGGAAGGCATGTAAGCCCTTGTCGTAGGGGGAGGGTGAGGTGTGCCAGGGCGTCTACAGGGAGGTGTTTCCTTATAGGTAGAGAGGGGACCTCTGTGTGCCAGTTGAGGGGGAGGTAGACGGAGGAGAGGCCTATTGTCAGGTGCCTGGAAGAGTCTTGGGCCCTGAAGGAGGAGAGGGAGGGGAAGGATTGTGGGAGTCTGGCCGAGGCCGGGTTGGCGTTCAGGGGGGCGCAGGCAACTCTGAGAGCGGCGAGGCCTCTTCTGTATCTGCAGTAGGAGACAATGGGGGGGAGGCAGGCCTCTCGGGACAGGATGGAGGTGGGGGTGGAGAAGAAGTTGTTCGTGGTTCATCTCTGGACCCTGTGCCAGAAACCATTCATGCCTCTGAGCGCAGCGTAGTTAGGGGTGAGGAGGTCTGCACCATAGGTGAGTATGGGGAAGAGGAGGCCACTGGCGATGCGGTGGCAGAGGAAAGGTCTGACGCCGGCCCCTGGGGAGGAGAGGCGTTTAACGAAGGAAAAGACGGCCTGGGCTAGGGAGAGCCTATGCCTATAGTGGTGGGTTGTGTTGAGGGTGGGGGTGAACCGATATCCCAGCCATCTGACCACTTGGGAGGGCCGGAAGAGATGGTTTTCTAGTTCGATTGGGGCTTGCGAGGGAGGAGTCCTCTGGCTGGGGGTTCGCCAGTGGATGATTTCTGTCTTGGGGACCGAGAAAGACAGGCCAATGTTCCGGCCCCTTGTTGCTATGGTGGAGAATAGCTCCTGTAGGCGGCATATGTTGCTTCTGTAGGAGGGGGAGGCCACCGTGATCGAGAAGTCGTCGACGTAAGAGACCATAAGGCCTCTGGGCACGGACATGTGTAGGGGGGCGACATAGAGTAGGAAGAGAAGGGGGGAGATGGGGGAACCCGGAGGCGTGCCCACCGAAACCAGGGAGGAAATGTTGGGGGACCCCTGGAACACCAGGGTGCAGGTTCTCTCTGAGAGAAAGGAGGATACCCAGTCGACCATATAAGAGGGGACACGGGAGGCTAAGAGCCTGGCTCTAAGGGTGGAGGCGTTGACATTGTCGAAGCCGGCTTTGATGTCTAGGAACAGGGTGGAGACTTCGAGTCTGGGTCTCTGGAGAGTTTTTACTTCGTGCATGAGGGTGAGGCAGGCGTTGGAGGAACTGAGTCCTGGTAAGGAGCCGCACTGGTTTGGGTGGAGGAGGCCCTTTGACCTAGCGATGGCGGACAGTCTGACCTTCATTACGCGTTCGAGGATCTTTGAGATGGTTTTGAGGAGTACAATAATGCGGAAAGAGCCGGGTGAGTCGTAGGAGGCCTTGCCGGGCTTGTCCAGGACCACCCCGTTGGCGGTCTTGAGTGAGAGAGGGTGGTATCTGAAAGCTACCAGGGGGGAGAGGAGTTCGAGTAAGATCTCGGGGTTGATGAGGTTGACCCTCTTCCATACAGAGTAGGGGATGCCATCCGGGCCTGGGGCCGAGGAGGGGGAGGACTTGGAGAGGGCGAGTCTGATCTCTTCCTCAGTGAGGGGGGTGGCAGAGGGGTTCCTCTTCAGGCGGCCTCTGCTGGGTAGGGGGTCCTTAGGGGGGAAGAAGTGGTCCAGGAGCGCATTGTTGATAGCCACTGAATCCGAAGCGTCGGGAAGGGAGGGAAACCTGGGGGTCTTTCTTGGGGCGACCAGTTGTTTGGCCGTCTATCTGTTGTTCGGAGAGGTCTTTGCAAGGAAATCAGCCCAATATGAGGCTTTTGCTCTTTTGATGGCTTTGAAGTAGCCGAGCTTCGACTGTCTTGCTATGCTCTAGGAGTCGGGGGTCTGGGTATTTTTGGCTTTCCGGGTGGCTTTCGTGAATTCCTTCCGGCGAGTGGTAAGAAGAGGGGTCCACCAACTTTTGATTTTGGGGACGGGCGTGACCGGGGTGCGGTGGTTTCGATCGCCGTTGTGAGAGCGGAGAGGGCCGAGGAGAACCATTGGTCCAGACCAAAATCCCACGTCCCGAGGGTGCCCTTCTATAGGGGTTCTTCCCTCAACCCTAACCCTGCGTGACTCATACTCTCGCGTCACGCGACTCATGACTCATAGTGAGTCATAGTGTGAAATCCATCAGCTGACTCGACCGAGTCAGCTGCGCCATATCTCTCAACCAATCAAAACCCATAAAACCAGTCATGTGCCCTAACGGGGTCACATGCGTGAAACCCATGACTCATAACTATGAGTCATGTGTGAAATACATAAACCACATGACCACAATCGTGCGTCATGTCAAACTATCAACCAATTATAATAAACCAATGACATGCTATTGCGTCGTCATGTGAAAAACCCATGAGTCAACTGATCTCATAGCGTGAAAACTAATAAACCGATGACTAATAACTATTAGTCATGTGAGAGTCTGCCTTGCTTAGTCACCGTTTGTGACAATTGGTTGTTTAATAACATAACTCACGTTTGTGGTCATGTGGTTTATGTATTGAGCACATGACTCATAGTTATGAGTCATGAGTTTCACGCATGTGACCCCTTCAGGGCGCATGACTTGTTTTATGAGTGTGATTGGTTGAGAAATACAGCGCAGCTGACTCGCACGCGTCAGCTGAGGGATTTCACACTATGACTCACTATGAGTCATGAGTCACATGACGCGAGACTATGAGTCATGTAGGGTTAAGGTGGAGGGAAGAACCCCTATATAAGGGCACCCTCGGGGCGTGGGATTTGGGTCACGAACCATCTCCTCTACACACCCGGCGATTGAAATCTCAACACCATGAGAATTCATCGTCAACATCCACCCCCGCACTCTCAGTGAGCTGCACCCGCACTCTCCGTGAGCTGCACCCCTGCCTCCCACCTTACTTCCCTCATCATGTCCTAGGGCCCTGGCGTCCTTGTTTCTAGAGATCATTTGGCTCTACTCCCCCCTCTTTTCGCTTCCGTTTCGCTGCCTCGCTCAGTGCTCGTACGGTCGGCAACACCCTCTCGCCCATGTCACAGACGGCTGGGACTACAGTTCACATTAAAAGAAACCTTTTCAACAGGCTACGGTCGATCTCTCCATTCTCTTCACTTCCTTTAGAGACTGCCTAGTCAGACACACACACAGTTACCAATAGTTTCCACTGGCATTGGGTCTGAGTCTACCCCTCCTCTCCCCCCTCAAGGTCTCATCCCGTTGCTCGGTTACAGCTACAATCCACTCACCTGGCTGGCACCCTACTGCCCCTTTACCTTACGCCGCCGGCGCGATTTCTCCATAGTCGCACCCCTCGGTTACCCTCAGTCGTCGTATTACACTGTCTCGGTGGCGGATGTCAACGCCTTGGGTTCTTGAGTAATGCTAGCAAGACCGCGATGTTTTAGTGACTCCCACATCCTCTTTGTTCTTCTTTTATTGTCGGTTACTTAGGGTTTCATTAGTGGTTATAACAAGTATTTATTTTGTTAGTATCTACGGCAAGGGTTTTCCTGTTGATTCCTCCCCATGTATTTATTTGATGGTTCATATTCCGCCCCCTTGGTCGGAGTTTGATTTCTTATTTTGCGTGGCTGGTGTGCGGTTGGTCTCATACCATGGAGACTTAGATTGATGCCTTTTTCCCTGGTGCCAGTTGGTTTGTCACAGAGGTTTTTCTTTACCATAGCTAGCGCTGCACGTAATATTTGTGCCTAGTCGACGAATAAAACAAAGCACATGATAAAAAATAAAAATAATAAAAAAAAGGTGTGGGATTTGGGTTCTTCACACAACCATCTAAGTTCTTTCATGCACTATACTTTCAATACAAGATCTTCTATCTATCATACTTTCAGGAATTAAGACACGACTGTCTTACACGAGCCTAATGATCAACACTGCTAAATAGGAGTTAAGAGACTCAGCTATCACAGTTAAGGATTAGGAATAAGAAGCGATTGTTAGAAAACGAATTGGTTACCTATTGCAAGTATTACCCGGAAAGAGCAGATTGTAACAGCGCCCCAAAGGGGTCACATGCGCGAAACCCATGACTAATAACTATGAGTCATGTGCGAGATACATAAACCACATAACCACAAACGTGAGTCATGTCATCAAACAACCAATAACAAGAAACCAATAACATGCTATTGCGTCGTTATATGAAACCCTATGAGTCAATTGATCTCATAGTGCAAAAGATAACAAACCAATGACTATTAACTAGTAGTTATGAGAAAGTCTGCCTTGCTTAGTCACTGTTTGTTACAGACCCTCAGGAATAAAGATAGATAACTATAAAGATAGGAAGCAAAATATTGATATGGCCAAAGGTCAGGGCACTCAGGGTATTCAGTTTGGCCATGATTTGGTATCTTATAGTACTAAATAAGCTACAATTATTGAGTTTTAAATGAATTGCACTGGCAGTACAGTAAGATTTTTTACCAATCTGACAATACTTAGTTATCAATATACTATTAATTGCTTGTACTTTGTTAGAGGATATATGCCTAGGTAGTAGAAAACTGAAATAGTGAAATAGTAGCCACTTTGGCAGTAAAGTCTAGCTAATGAAAGGCTTATTACTCTAAAATCAACTAAATTTCATATAACTGTTTAATACTATGATATGATTATTTTTTTAGGGTTGCTTGAAATGTACCAGTAGAAAGTACATTACTGGAACTAGGGTTGAAAATACTAATTTGGTCTTGGGTTTGACTGAATTTTAACTTACAATTTAACTAACTCTTGAAGTGCTAAATTCCTAGTAATAAATTCTGTATAAATGAATAGCTTTTCACTAGGAATAGTAAACAAGTATTTTCTGGCAATGCTTATACTATATAATTTGCAGCATATCGGCAATTAATTATTGTAAAATTGACTATAAAACCTTTCTGTCAAGTCATGGATTAAAAATACTATAATATCAGTCTATCAACTACTAAAATATAATAAATCCTGAAAAAATTCAGATACCCTGAGTGCACTGACCTTGTGCCATACCTACTGCTAACAAAGGGAGAAGAAAAGAAAGAAGGCGTGAAACAACATGGAAAGGCAAACACTAGGAAATCATCCAACTACAGAAAAGCATGCAACGCACTACCACCACCCGGTGCATGTTCTACGCGCATCTGCTGTAACACTTGCAATACCTGATAGGCCAGAGAAGGGCTTTGTTACGCGTAAAATCAATAGCCTCCCGACCTAGGCCGATCACCAATTTACCCCCAACACTCGCTCCAGTCATGCTTATGTACTGTGTTCCGAGGTTGAGAAGTGCGATCCGATCATCTAATAACGCAATCAGATATAGACGTGCTAGGTTAGTATATCATAATATTGTGATAGTACCTTTTTTCCACAACCCCCCCTCATCCCCGCATTCCAATATTACTTACGGTGGGGGGCAAAATCCCAGTTTAAACTCGTATCATAAAGTCCATTCATACACGGCGATTACGGGGAGACTTCACCAACTTGCTAACTGAATACTTCACAAGTCCCATCTGTACAACCGCGGGAGAGCGGGGTCATGGTACGGGTACAAGTAATTTGTCCAAGCGCCAGAGGGTTGATCAGATGGCACACATCCCACGTACTGTAGGTGCACAGTACTAATCAGCACACGCTATCTCAGGATCAAGTTAACAGTATAGTTCGAGCTGTCCAGAGCGTGCACGACAAATTCAATGATTTTCAAATTCTATGGCATACCATCTACAACCACTAACGTAATTGGAAAAAACCCACATATCATAAGAAAGAGAAAGATGTCTACTATAGGATTTTTTTTATATTTAGTAATCAGTGTCCGCACCAGCTAGGCAATAGCATCTGAAAAGTTGCATTTTTAGTGGAAGAGGCAGAAATCCGTTACATCAGCCCCACCTTATTTGCTCAGCAATCAAGCATTTGTTGCTTGGGAAGTATGATAGGCTTTTGTATAATCGGGATCTGATTACTTATTGACTTAAATAATAATATCATAACTATAATATTATTATCATAAGACTTACCGTACTATGATTATTAAAACCCCTTACCCGAAACCTTAATCCTCTCCTTCCTCATACTCAAATCATGCTTTGGCATCTAGATTCACACAGCCACATAATATGACACTTTTCTGCTCGAACCATGCGCTACCGGTACTAAGCCAAGGTACCCGGAGGAGATTCCTGTTTAGAAATGCTTGTTCCGCGTGTTGGGCAGGAGGTGGGGAGGGGGGCATATCGAAAGTTAATAGCATAGCCCGCGGTAAAAAAAACCGATCGGAAAACTTGTCAAGGGATTCTAGATTTCTAAGTAGGGGTTCAGTAGCTCTATCCGATGGATCTCCATGTTTCTGAACCTTATTTTCTAGTTTTTCTCCTATTATAGGCTGTATGACTATTAGAGAGTCATTATTGGGGGGGTGGCCAAATTCCGCGGGTTGAGTTGGATTGAGCCGTTATTTAAGAGAACGCATTCCGAGTGACGAACCATGACACCTCCCCTTCAATTAGAGTTTCACAAAAGCAACTCACGATACAGCCACGCAGATCGGCCAACCGCTCGAAACCCCCTCCCTTTCTAGCTCTTCACTTCACTTTCTCTCACTTTCTTTCACTTTTCTGACCTACCGCATTTTTCCTCTACCCTGCCACCGAGTGATACCCGATGATCACTAACCCGATGATGCCTGCCTTGCCTACCCTGCCACACACCACCTGTCGCCAACTCGTCACCACCACCAGCACCACGCCTTTCCCTAAAAAGGAAAGCGAAGGAACAAGAAAAAGGAAAGCAGTAAGAAAACTCGTTAAGGTTTTTTTTCTTACTGCGCAGGGTCATGGCGATGCCCGACCTGCAGAATTTTCCGTTCATTTCTGCAGAAGAGTTTGCGGAGGGGTGTGTTCGGTTAGGCGAGAGATTAATGAGGGAAGGGATTGGAGAGGTGATGTTGAGTCATGAGGTATTTACTTTGGCTTGGGAACGGCAGTGAGTGAGTGTGACTGACGACGACGATGGCGGAAGATGGGGGGTGTTTATGGCTTGATTGTAAGGCGTGAGCTCGCAGCCTACTCCGAGAGCGATGGTGACGAAAGTGAAGATGAAGATGAAAAAGTGCAAAACGGTAGTGTTGTTGAAGAGGAAGACGAGGAGGTAAGTATCTATAACCCCCCCTTCCCAATCTATTCCCCTCCCGCCCTTCGCTAATTTAGCCTCACAAAACCCACCTACCAGTCCCTCCCCCCCCCTTCACCATTAGGCTGGAAAGTAGAATATCAAATCCTTCTATCGAAGGCTTATCAGCTGCCAATATTATACTTCAACTTATATCCCCCCGCTTCCTCCGCGCAAATCCCTGCGAGCTTACAACAAGTCTACGAGAATCTAACATCTGCCACAACCCGTGATGTGCTCAAGAGCGTAGGCATTCAAGGCGCGATATCGCAGACGGACCATCCAGTGCTTGGGGTGCCGTATTATTTTGTGCACCCGTGCAATACTGCTGCGGCGATGGGTGAGTGGCAGCAGCGGCGCCAGGATGGAGGGGATGGGATGGAGGATTTCACGGCGGAGAAATATTTGACCGTGTGGGTTGGGGTTGTTGGTGGTGTTGTGGGCTTGTTTTTGCCAAGTGAGTGTATGGTTTGATTGGTTGATGGGTGGGGGCCTTGGATCGTGCGGCTTGTGGTTCCCTTGGCTCACACAGCCCAGCCCGATCTTTTTTCTTTTGTTTTTACAGTTCGAGTTCCGGTACCGTAGCGGGGGAAAATATGATATGACGAACTTTAGAGTTTCTTGTTGCTTTTTGTCACGGGGACCGGGGTTTCGTGGTTATGTGTTACGGTAGCACTCAGTATCGTAAAAGCATGATATGGTACTCGTGCATTGCGGTACCGTATCGGCAGTACACAGTACCGTACACGTATGATACTGGGGCATTGCGGTCGCACACAGCACCGTACTCGAGTACCGGTGCCGGTATGATACTGGCACAGTCCCGGCTGAGAGCTGCTTCCGGATTAACTTACCAGAGACGTGAAACACTTGAGTACTCGAGTACCAGTAATTGAACCATGTGCGGTGCAGTCGAAAATTCCCCACTCAGGAAAAGAGCAAAAAGCAGAAGGCAATCTGCTCAGCCCCTCTAAGAGATATAAAAACCTTATTGCCAGAGGAGGAAACTCCAACGACATGACACTTGGACGTTTTCTGTATGAAGCTCGATAAGGCGAGGCAAGAAATGCCAAGCTGTAAACTCTAAATTGCAGTGAGTATGGGCCCCAGGCTGCCTCCCACTTGTCTTCGGATTGACTTGGCATCCCTGCCTCAGGGCTAGGCCTCAAAGATTTCCCGAGGGCTGGATCTTTCAATTGAGGGTCGCTGAAGTGGGCCCTGCGCTGCTGGGCTCCTTTTTGCTGACTGGGGAACGTTGAGCTTGCTGCTGTACTAGTACAGTACGCGTGCTTTAGCTGTTCTGCCGCAAGGCAATACGGGGTGCTTGCACATCGCAAAAGTTTCCGGAAATGTAGAGCTTAGGCTTGGCACTTTTCAGTAGGCGGCCCCACATGAGTTAGCGCCAAGCCAAAGTCCTGATTTCCGGAAAGTTTTTGCAATAGGCAAGTGCCCGCAGTCCTCAGGAAGCCTGAGTCACGAATGAACCTAACAGAAGCGAAGTAACTAAGTAAGTACAGAAGTGGATCCTTTAGCTATGCCGGAGGGTTGGCACTCGTAATAGTATACGGTATAGTAGGTATTACGAGCGGCCGTTACTTGTACCAATACCGTTGCTTGTGCGCTCTACTGTACTAGTACTCGTCCCAGGCAAGAAGTGTCCAGACATTTGAGAGGGAAAGAAGGATATTCCGGGGATAGTTTAGAGATATTTCGCCTTTCCTTAGCCTGGCCTTTACCCCCCTGTGTCCGAGCACTTTCTTGTCAGGGACGAGCACTGCACTTAAATATGGTTAGTGGCGAGGCTTCCTGGCATCATTCATACAATGTAGATTAATTTATTTTTTTACCTTCGACGGTACTATTGAACTGCTGAACCCCAAACCCCTGTCCCTCCCTTAACCAACCTCGATACCCTAGTATTATTAGTACCGGTAGTGCTGGTACCGTATCGCACCTTGTGCGAAAGTTTGAGAAAGTCCAGAAATTCCGGTGCCCGTGTCTTCTCATAACTTTACAGTATGTGTCATCGGCACCCACTAACTGGGTTGAACCGTGTTCACTGGTGCCGAGCGTGTGTGGTGGAAAGTGGGTAAGTTATCCACTCGCCATCGAAATCACACCCTCTGTTAGAGATTTTCAGATTCACCAAAAGGGAAGTGGTCTTGGGACTCGCCCAATAGCCAATTAGAGCCTGAGTCAAAGGGGTTAAATAGCCGCTATGATCCAACTGGCAATTAATAGAGCGTCTGGATCTCTTGGCACCAGAATTCTTGTATTATTAGTACTCGCATAAACCCGCTATCAGATCATCAGCCCTTATCAGCCCATCAGACTGCGATACCAATACCGGTATCGTAGTAGGCTTACTCGTCACCTGACGGGACACGGAATTGCGAATACCGGCTAATGTGATCCAACACGCGCAAATGGGCAAACTGGATCAGACCACAGGGGCCAAGCTTCTCTAACACGAACAACCATTTCGTGCTAGCAGACCTCACAGTACGAGTCCCATTTCGACGGCTCCAATTCGCCCACCACGCGTAAAGTGCTATCTCGTATCAGGCAGAGCCCTCGCTTACCGCATCCGAAAGCAAATCTCGTTCGCGCGTCGCGTTGTTTACCTGACGCAGAGTGGTTACCAAGGACTGTTGACACCAATCATCCCAGCCAGCGCATTATTGTAGGCCAATCGGGATGGCCGGCTTGCCTTCCCTTATTTAATCGAGTATTTATTTCGTCTGAGCCATCCTTGATATGAAGGGGCTTTGAGCCAAGCGCTGCCTTCAGGCTCAAGCGCTTGGGAAGGCAGTCGGGTTTAAACGGGTAGGATATGGAAATAAGGCTTGGATGGAGTGGGGCTTGGGTGGATCGTGGACGGGAAAGAAGAACGCAATGGGTCACATTTTGTTCCCTTTGGGGTTACACGAGATTGATTCGTTCGGGTTTTGGCTGTGGATGAGTCAAGAGAGATCTTGAGATTTACCTCTTTGGATGAATGATGCTGTACTCGAGTATTCGTATTGCTTTTTCTTTCTTTCTTTCTTTCCGACAGATTTGCGCGGCACGGTAGCGTACGGTACTCGAGTACCGTACCGTATCGGCAAAAGCTTTTGGAGTGTTCTCCTGTAAAGGAATGGGGGAAGGGATAGTTCTCCCCTTTCGGAATTCTTCTACTTATGGTGACGTTGGGATACAGGTATGACTCTCTAATTGTGTTCATCTGATCTCCTCTCGTACTTTTTTCCGCGGTACGAGTGCTGGCGTGTGCATGTGTAGTGAGAATCAACCCACCTCAGCCTAACCTTCCTGCACTCCGGAGAATACGGTACTCGAAGAGTCGTCGTGTCAAGCTTTTTATCTTTATTTTTACCTTTCCTCATGTTTAAGCATTCCTTCCGAAAGCTTCTCTTGCCGAACGATTGATCACCGGCCGAGACCCTAACTCTTGACTGGTTGACAGGTCTTTGCGCGTTTCCTGGGATCTTTCTAGATTAGGGTTTTCTCGCGTGTGAAACGGTGTGTGGTGCGGGACCCGGAACCAGGCATAGCCGGAGGTGGCCGGGGCGTCTTTCGTCCGAGGGGACCATCCGACAAGGGCCAGGGGGCAAGGATCTGATGTTCGGGAAAGGGAAAAAAAAACAAAAAGTGCAGGTACGATATGATACTTGTACCAAGGAAGGCGTAAAAAAGGGTTTTATTTGTTTGCTTTCAATTAAATTTTATTACCTTTTTTTTCGATTGATATGTGTGCTACTTGTGGATTGTAGAGTTCCCCGCAAATACCTGCTTGGATCGGTGTACTGTACAAGTAAGAGGCATGGTAATGTATATAGAGTCCTGATATAATAACTTTTTTTTTCTTTTTCTTTTCCCTTTTCTGATCGATTAAAGTTTCATTTTTATTTTTTAGTTCTCTCATTCATACCACACAGTACTCGAGTAGGCTCTGCAGCAAGGTTTCTTTTCAGAGCTTTATTTTGTGACAAGGTCTCAAAGTCCAAACAAACGTTCCCTCTGTTCAGATTACGTACAGGGTGGTGGTGGGGTCAGAAAAGGCTTGGTTGGTTAAGGAGGTAATGGGGTGAAAACTTATCCGCACATATCCTAGAGGGATGGTTTGGCCCCCAACTAGCCTTCCTGCTTGGGCAATGATATTGGCTTGCTTCGTAGAACACGAGATCCTTAGTGAAATTTGACCTGCCTGCTCAGACCCACTCACGCAAGCCCCCAATTCTCTTTCTCTCTTCCTCACGTCTGTGGGAATAAATATCAACCCGTACGCCCCACAATCCTTACCATCACAGTACTTCCTTCCCAATTCTCCAACAACGGTTTGTTTGCTCTTTTCTATCAGATTGTCAAGAGAGAGAAACACCCGACACAAATACTCATTACATACCGGTACTCATTAATCGTCTCATGGGCAGGTCGGTATCGACTAGCTTAAACCCTCCGCAGCCAACCTTGAAAGAGAGCCACTCAACCGCCACTATGGCTACTACTACCGATTCTTCTACACTTGCTCCTAGTGTGAACAACGATGTGGGTACCGGGGAGAAGGGTTTTCTAGATAATTCTCGACCAGTTTCACCAAACCTGGATTCTGAGAAGCGACCTATTACACCAACAATGGAGGGGGGAAGGGCCATGAACACAGATGCTGGGTCGGAAGGGGGAAGTGAAGGAAGTGAAGATGAGACTCAGTATCCGGGTCCTGTTGCACTTACGTTGATTACGATTGCTTTGTCCTTGGCCGTGTTCTTGGTTGCTTTGGTAGGTCTCGTGATACAACGCGCACCTCCGCTTTTTTTCGGTCTTGTCTGACCGTGGTGAGAGCTAACATGTGCTTTTTAATACAGGATCAAACCATTATTGCCACTGCTATTCCTAAAATTACCGATCAGTTTGGGGCTTTGAATGATGTTGGTTGGTACGGGTCTGCATATATGTTGACGGTTGGTTGATCCTAACCTTTGCCTCGACCATGATATATCGTTCAGCTAATGGAACTATTAGATCTGTTCTTTTCAATTGGTTTACGGGAAAATATATACATTCTTCAGCTTGAAATGGGTATTTTTGGCCGCCATCGGAATATTTGAACTTGGGTCTTTGGTTTGTGGTGTTGCGCCTACTTCGAAAGCTCTCATTGTTGGACGTGCAATTGCTGGTTTGGGATGTGCCGGTATTTTCTCTGGTGCTTTGATCATTCTTGCACATTCGGTGCCACTGCGGAAGCGACCGATGTATACTGGTTTCATTGGAGCCATGTATGGTATTGCAAGTGTTGCTGGACCATTGATGGGTGGAGCTGTAAGTTATGGCGCTTGGGATTTAGGGGAAGCTTTACTGACGGTCATTCGTTTAGTTTACTGATCATGCTACCTGGAGATGGTGTTTCTACATCAACCTTCCCATCGGTGCTTTCACAATCGCTATAGTAGGTTACTGGATGGGGTTTGTGATTTGGGTTTTTGCTAACAAACCCATAGATAGCTCTTTATTTCACTCCCCCGAAGCGCGCTAAAGCCGACAAATTGACTCTCACCGAGAAGCTCAAGCAGGTTGATTTTGTTGGGTAAGATAATTGGAAAAAAATATAATCCATTTCGAGTGCAGTGCTGATCTCGCTTTACAGGACTGGCCTTCTCCTTCCTGGTGTTGTTTCCCTATTACTGGCTCTGCAATGGGGTGGCACGACTTACAAGTGGGGATCCGCACGTATTATCGGCCTTTTGGTCACCGCCTCTATTCTTATAATTGGGTTCATCGTTACCCAGTTCTGGCGCCAGGAGAAGGCCACCATTCCTCCTCGTATCATCAAGCAGCGTAGTATTGCCTTCTCTTCCATACTCGCCTTTTCCATTGGTTCTGCATTCATGTTGCTCGTCTTCTACATTCCCATCTGGCTCCAGGCCATCAAAAGCGTTTCCGCTACCAAGTCTGGAATCATGAATCTTCCTTTGATCTTGGGAGTTGTTGTCCTCTCCATCCTTGCAGGTATCCTCATCACCATTTGTGGTTACTACACACCTTTTATGATTGCCGGTGCTGCCATTTGCGCCATTGGCGCAGGTCTTCTTACAACCTTCGAAGTCGACACTGGTCATGCCAAATGGATCGGTTACCAATTCATTTGTGGGGCGGGTATTGGTCTTTGCATGCAACAGCCTATGATTGCAGCCCAAACCGTTCTCAAGCTGGAGGACGTGCCAACTGGAACCGCCGTCATCGTCTTCTTCCAAACCCTTGGAGGAGCTCTCTTCATCTCGGTCGGCCAGAACGTCTTCTCCAACAAGCTTGTTGAAGGAATCTCCAAGAATCTTCCTAATATCGACCCAGCTGCCGTCCTCAACGCTGGGGCTACCAGTCTCAAGTCTACCTTCCCGCCAGACATGCATCCAGCCATTATCAAGGCTTACAATCATGCCCTCATCGAGTGCTTCTATCCCTCCGTCGCAATGGCTATTATCGGAGTGATTGCCAGTCTCGGCGTTGAATGGGCCTCCGTCAAGGGAAAGAAGGTTGAAGCAGTCGCTGGAGCGTAAATGCCTGTCTTCTTCTATGAAAAGCTTTCTTGCATTTTCTTTAGATACGGTTATTATGGATTAATCATGGATTGGGAACGGCGTTTTTGCTTGCTTTTCTGTTAAAATATCAACAACCCAGTGCACCAACCTAATGTTTACTTCTTTTTCTGAGGTATTGTTTTTACGGAGGTATGATCGTTGGCTTTTCTTCGTTGCCAACAATTAAGACACGGACTTAAAGATTTGTTTATCATGACTTGTAATTCTTCACATTTTCATTATACAATTTTGCTCTTGCCTCTTAAGACACTTCTCTACTCTATTCACATCATACTTTACTATCACTGCTAGTTGAGTTTCTTATATGTACCATAGCATGATTAAGTGGGGAATTAAAACATCACCATGCCTGCACATCTGATTCTATCGTAATTGACGCACATGATAAGAAAGCGGGGGGACTCACCACACTCGGGAGTATGATAACTTACGCCGAATTTTTTCAGAAGCAGTCTCCAGCAGGCGCCCGATGAAAACCGCCAGGCGGGTCGCAAACGGGGATCAGCCACGGGTATTTTTTTTGTTGCCCTAGTATCAGAACTTGAATGACTGCTGCTTGTACAAGTACTTGTATTAGATAATGCGCCAGGTATGGGTTCAACAATGTCATGTAAGTTTAATGGCTTATGTAATTAGTATCAAGGTCATAACTATTATTAGAAGTTTTGACTTTGTAGATCTAAAGTTTAAGTTCCAACACAGTAGTAGTACTCGTATAACTCTTTAACCCGTTCCAGGCGAGAGGTGCTTAAGTATTTAGAGGGGGAAAAATAGGGTTATTTCAGGGATACTTTGCCTCTCTTCATTCAACGTGGGGTTTGCCTCCCCTATGTGCTCAAGTATGATATTATATATCGGTACAGTATCGTACTAGTACGTCCTTGCCTGGGAGAGTGTGAGGCACTTGCGAATGAAGAAAAGAAGAGGCATGGGGAACTCAATGCTTTGGAAGGCGAATGAGGTGGGGAGAAAAAGAAAAAAAAAAAGTTTGTTAGGGAGCTTTGTCTTTCCTTTTTTGTAAATAGGATAAATTTTTTAGTTAGGATTGGGGAGGGTTTTTTTCCCTTATACATGAGGGTCTAAATTGGGATCTTGAATTGTTTTTTTGTTTCCTTGGTGGGATTATGATTAGATTTTGAGGAAGTGATAATTATTATTATATGATACAAAGTATCGTTATAATAATTATTGTTTGTGTGGGGGGTTGAAGTTTCTTTTGTTAGGGTTTTTAGGCCATACCTTTGGGTGTATATATGCTGTACACTCGTGTCCATAAAGTCCTCATACCCCTGTTCATTTTCAACCATGCCAACAATAATGTGCCTAATACCCACAAATAATTCAATAGATAGATTCAATTA
>Ga0307507_10007865_pt1 | contig 15118 bp, 4 predicted proteins | sample 7_EM_MG_FD_207223 | JGI IMG/M metagenome (GOLD analysis project Ga0307507, IMG submission 207223) | Populus trichocarpa ectomycorrhiza microbial communities from riparian zone in the Pacific Northwest, United States - 7_EM | ecosystem: Host-associated > Plants > Roots > Unclassified | place... | reverse complement strand
GCTAAAGGATATAGGTAATATTAAGGAGATAGAGGAAGAAGAAATATCTAATAAGTTAGGAAAAGAAGAACCCTAGGGAAAGACTCCCCCCTAGGGTATCCTATTAATCTTAAAGAGATTAATTTAAGTTAGCTAATAGGTGGAAAATACTTTACGGTTCTATATATAGTATCTTAAAATAGATATAGAGTTAATATAACAGCCCTTATTAATACTAGAGTAAATAGCTTTACCTTTATAAATACTACTTATATAAATAATATTGCTAAGTTCTTAAATATAAATGCTACCTAACCAGAGAAGCCTATTTAAGTAAAAGGCTATAATGGCTAAGCCAGTAAGCCAGTTACCTATGTCCTAAAGCTATATATTACTATTAATAGATAACGCCAGTTTGGTATCCCCTTCTATATCCTAGACCTAGGATCCTATAACATAATCCTTAGCCAAAAATAGATGTCCTACTTTAATATTTGGCTAAACATATAATAAAAATAGTTTATTTAGCCAGAGAGTAGACTAAAATTACCCTCCTTTATTAGAGAAATTCAGACTAACTGTAAGATATTAGCCGTAAAGGCTAACTCTGTCTATTAATAGGATATTAGGGACTACGACCTAGCCTTTACCTAAAAAAAATACCTACTATAAAGTCAGTAGGAACTTTATACTAATAATAATACTCCCCTAAAGCACTATAGTTAAAGAGGACTCTACTTATAGAAGTAAAACGGATAGTAATATAGACGGCCTCTAAATTATAGAGATCCGGCTAATATAGAAGAGGACGTACCAGTAGGATATAAAAGATAACCTTTAGAAGATATAGTAAGAGCTAAAGAGAGTAAGTATAACACTAATATACTAAAAGCCCCTAAGGCTATAGACACCCCTATTACTACATAATTATAATAAAGCCTTGTGGGAAATACCATGGTAGACTCGCTAATAGGTGTTAGCGACTTAGTTATTTAAGGCATAAGCATAGCAAGAAGGACGCATACAAGCCTATATAATTGGATTGTCTATAAATAAGGATCTAAAGCTAGAGAAAGGAAAGGAGAAGAAGAGCAGCGCCGGTCGAAGTAGGGTTCTTTTATACGGTCCTCTAGTTACATAACCGCAAGTTTTGCTAAGTTCTGCCAGCTAAGTTCTGCCGTTTTCTGCCAAAGCCATAATATTACCCCCCCTTTTAGTAAAGCCTGCCCTTAGGCTTTGTGTATCTGTATTACACCTATAGGGCGTTCTTATCTTTATGTTCTTTCGGTAGCTTATTGTCTTTGCTATACTAGTACTCCATCCACTTGTCTAGGTACTTTAGGGGTCCTAGTTTATTAGGGTAATAGCTATAGAATTTTTAAAGCTTATGGGGACTACTAATAAAGATCTATATAGGGTACTAGGTGGGGTTTAGGTTATAGCCTTTCCAACTAACGCAGTACTTTAGCGTTTTCCTTTCTAGCTTACAGGCTAGTATTTCTTTAATTTCCCATTTGTCGTCTTAATTAACTTAAATTGGCAGGGGAGGCTCATTTTTTTGTCTAGGTAATAGGTTATTTACTGCTTTCCGTAGCTTATCCGGCGAGAATTTAGGGTGGACCTTAATTGAATTTAGGAGCTTTACTTTGTATAAGTTGCCTATCTTTTTAAGAATCTTATATAGTCCTGCTATCTAATAGTTTAGCTTATGGCTAGGCCGTTCTATCTTTTAGTTCTTTATTATAACCCAGACCATATCGCCTATGGTAAAGTTAGGCTCGCGCCTATACTTATTTGCCTACTGTTCCATTAATTTCTGGGCCTTTTTTAGGTTTATATAGGCTACTTTCTAGGCTTCTTCTAAGCGTTTAGCGTAATGCTAGACTTCCTTATAAGATAGTTTTTTATGTATAGTCTGTGGCCCTTCTATTCTTTTCTAGTCAAAGCTTATATAGGGTAAGTACCCTATTTCTAGCTAGATAGGTGCAAATCCTATAGAGTTATAGGGTAGGGTAGCCTGGGCGTAGTCTATTAGAGGTAATAGTTTGGCCTAATTGTCCTAAAAGTAGTTAACAAAGGGTTAGAGTCTCTAGTCTAAATACTGGTTTATAATCTCCGTCTAGCCGTCTATCTAGGGGTAGTATGCTATAAAAAGCTTTAGCCTAATGCCTAGGATCTAGGAAAACTTATTCCAGAAGGCTGATATAAATTGCGGCCCGTAATTAGATATAATAGTATTTAGTAGTCTGTAAATGCGGTAGATATAGTAGATATACAGTTGGGCCGCTTCTTTAGTATTAATATTCTTATAATAGGGAATTAAGAACGGGCGCTTGCTAAAGCGGTTAAATATAACTATAGCTATATTATATCCGTTATGGTCTATAGGTAGCTTATAGAAATCTATAGAGATATGCTACTAGGGGCGCTTTAGTATTTAGAGTGGTTTTAACAGTCCTAGGGTCTTGTTTTGTGGAATTATAGACCTATAGTAGTTATTATAGTTTTGTACGTAGCAATTAATATCTATTACTATTCTAGGCCAATAGTAACAGTTGCCGATAATTTTACGGGTTTTATTTTTTCTGGGGTAGGCCATAGAGATCTAAGTATACGCTTCCGTAATAAGCCGGGTCCATAGGTTTTGTTCTTTAGCTACTACTAGCCGTTTCTTATAATTAAGCAGTCTATTTTTAAGGGACTATAGGCTAGTAATGCCCTTTGTCTTTTTGCGATACTTCTATAGAGAAGGGGCCGTACGGTTTACCTATAGCAGTTTATTAATAAGGTTAAGTTCCGTAGAGTTAATAGGATATATCTTAGCGTCTAAAGAGTCTGTATTTAGTTCTGCCTATATTTAGGGGTTAAGGTACTTTAGTTATAGTAGCGCCTAGGTCTATAATAAGATATTTACGGCTGTCTAGTTATCTATATCCTGTTTGCGCCTTATAAAAGCATCTATATGGTTAGTAGCGCCTAGCCTATATATAATTAGGAAGTTGAACTAAGATAGGGTGTCCGTTTAGCATGCCTATTAGGCTGTAAGGGCCTTTATTATTATAAAATATTCTAAGGCCTTATAATTAAAAACCACCTAAATAGACTTGGGGGTGCCTTTTAGTTAGGCTCGCTAGTGTTAAAAGCTAGAGATAATAGCTAGTATTTCCTTATTATAAATTAGGTAGTTTAGCTTAGCATTTACTATAGTCTTTAAATAGTAAGTAATAGAATACTATTCTCCGTCTGTCTGCTTTTAGGAGTAAACGCTAGCTATAACACTATCTAAGGTATTAGTTTCTAGCATTAAGGGCCGTTTTAGGTTAAAGTGGGCAAGTAAGGGAGTAGAGACCAGTCGTTTCTTAAGCTTATTAAAGGCCTGCTTATATACGGTATTAAAGTAAAAGGGCTAGTCTTTATAGGTAAGTCGGCTTAGGGGCTAGGTAATCTACTATAGTTCTTAATAAAGCGTTAGTAGAAGTTATAGAACCCTAAAAATAACTATACCCCTTTTACAGTCCTTAGGAGTACCTATTAATTAATTACAGCTGTCTTTTCTAGGTCTGCCTTAATTCTATTTATACTAATAATAAACCCTAGGTACTTTATACACTTAACACTAAATTCTAATTTCCTAATATTAGCTTGGAGGCCGGCCTTATGGAGCTATTATAGGACTTTATAGATATGCTCCTTATATTCTAACTTATTCTTAAAGTAGATTATAATATTATCTAAGTAGGCCGTATAGAAGTTATTAAGGTAGTTAAAGAGTATATTATTTATATATTGCTAGTATATAGCTAGTCCATTAGTCAGTCTAAAAGGATGTACTTTATATTTATATGTTCTGTAATAGGTCTAAAATATAGTAAAATCTTCTAATTTAGGGTTTATCCTAATCCAGTAAAAGGCCTAATAGATATTAAGCTTAGTAAAGATCTTAGCTCTACTTATTTAGGTTAAAGTCTTATTAAGTAAGGGTAGTAGGTAGCGGTTCTTAAAGGTTATATTATTAAGTTTATAGTAGTTAATACAGAAACGAAGTTCTCTATTTAGCTTTTTGGTAAAAAGGATAGGCAAGTTAAAAGGGGCTTAACTAGGCATAATAAAGCCCTTATTTAGGTTATTAATAAGGTACTGCTTTATAGCCTATAATTTAGTAGTAGACTGCCAATAAAGGGAGCTATAGCTAAGTATATCTTCCTTATCTAGCTTAATCTTAATCTTATAGTTATATGGTTAGTAAGGCGGAAGTATATTAGATGCTGCCTTAGAAAACATGTCCTTAAATTTCTAGTATTAGTAGGGTAGTTTCTGTTCTACTAGCACCTTGTCTATAAGCTTACTTTCCTATCTACTAAGCTTACTTTCCTTTTCCTTAATTATTTAATTAATTTTATATAAGCTAGTGGTAAAGGTAATAGTATTAGGTTAAACTAAGTTTTAATAGAATCCTATAGCACTAATATAGCAGATATTAACTAGTAGGAGGTCTATAAGTTTCTTTACAGACCTTTATTAGGCCGTATTTTGCGGTATAAGGTTTATAATCTTCCTTAACTTACGTTCTATTTTCTATAAATTATCCTTCCGGTCTATATATTTAGTATAGCGTTTAATGCTTCTTACTATTCTTTATAGCTGTATAGGGCCTAAATCTCCTATAGAGAGCTTAGCTTGCTTTTTACTAACTTTTTTAATCTTTAGTACAGGTGGCATAATATAGGCAGTCTAGGGGCGGCGTAGTATATAGATCCGTTGCGAGTTAAACTATATGTCCTTTTTAAAAGCCTAGTCCCTATATATTGTGACAGGCTTGTATAAATACTTCTAAACCAAAGCTTGTAGATTGCTACCATACAAGAATACTAAGCTAAGGAGAAGAAGAAGAAGAAGAATCGTTTAGGGGCAGTAAGTAGACATGTCGCAAGGGCCGCCAAGGCGCTAGTGGTAAGCGAGCTAATAGCGATTTTGCATGCCGGGCATGGAAAATCCTAATTGGTTAAATATAGCAGGTAACGCGCTCCAGCACCGTCATATCACCCCTCCCTTCCAAAAAAGCCTACCCTTAGACTTTGTCCGAGTTCTTTATTATTATCTAAATTATTATAGTTATCTAACCCCTCTTCCTAGCATTTAACCCAGCTATCTAACTTACATAGTAGTCCAGGGAGGTCTAGGTAGGCTAGGTGGAAATCTTATAGCTTATAGGGAGAGTACTTAAAATCAGATACAGGGTACCATTCCGGATCTTCATTATAACCTACCTAGCTCACACGGTATTTTAAGGTACTACAGTCCTTCTTTACTACTAAGATCTCTTTAATTTCCTATTCTTCGTCCTCTGCAATCTAAATTAGTGGTAGGGGATTGTTATACTATCCAGGCAATAGATCGTCCGCGGCCTTCCGTAGTCAGTCTAGAGAGAAGACAAAGTGGATCTTTATTAACTCTAGTAGCTTAACCTTAAAAAAGTGCCCTACCTTCTTAGGGATTTTATAGGGGCTAGCTATTTAGTAGTTTAGCTTATAGCTTAGCCTCTAGGTTTTCTAGTTCTTTATTAACACCCATACCTTATCTCCTATATAGAAGTCTACCTTATAGTAGTGTTAGTTTACATTAGCCTCTTTCTTCTCTTATACCCTTTTTATAATTGCTTAGGCAGTCTCCTAGGCCCTATATATTCTCTTAGCGCCTTCTTATAGCTAAGGCATTCGCGGGCCATTATAGGTCCTATAGGTCTATCCTAATTAAAGGATGTTTATAGCCTATATTTATAGAGTAACTTAAATAGCGACATTCCTATACTATTATAAGGGAGCGTAAGCTATGCGTAGTCTATTATAGGTAGTAGTTCCAACTAGCTATCCTAGTAGTAGTTAATAAAGGGGCGAAGTCACTAGTTAAGGTACTGGTTTATAATCTCGGTTTAGCCATTGGTCTAAGGGTAGAATATGGTAAAGAGCTTAATCTTAATCCCAAGGATACAATAGAATTTATTCTAGAAGTCCGATATAAACTAGGGTCTATAGTTAAAAATAATTAACTTAGGAGCGCTATAGATCTAGTAGATGTTATTAACATATATACGGGCCATATCCTTTACGGTCATAGTCTTAAAGCAAGGAAGAAAAACGGCTTGCTTATTTAGTTAGTTAACTACTATAAAGGCCATATTATAGCCGTGTTTATCCTTTAGAAATAATTTAAAGTCTATTATAATATATTACCAAGGGCGTTTAGGGACTAGCAGTAGTTATAGCTATCCAGAAGTTCAGTCCCTAGGGGTATTTACATATTTATAAGCATAATAATTTCTAATAAATTATTCTATATTGGATAAGAGTCCTCGCTAATAGTAATAAGGCAATAGTAGTTAGTGGGTCTTATCTTAACTAGGGTGCGCCGTAGAGACTTAACAGTAGGCTTTACAGATTAGCTCTATTTATAGGTTGTTAATATCTAGAACTATAAGCCGTTCTTAGTATAGGAGCCGTCTGTCTTTTATTTCTAAATTAGGGTTACCCCCCATAGCTTAATCACAGAGGGCTTTTAGGGATTCGGCTATGCGGTTTACGGTTAGGATGTAATTAATTAGTCCTATTAGTTTATCTAGGGTCTCTCCTTCTATAGGTACTACCTTATTCTATTTAGAGCTTAGTTCCTTAAGGATATATAGGTTAAGCTATTTAGTATAGAGGAGGGCGCGTGTTTAGTACTAAGCCTTTAACTCGTCTTATAGCCCCACATCCTATTCTCTTTAGGTTAGGGTGTTAGCTTTAGCATTTTACCTGCTAGGGTGGTATATAATTATAAAGAAGAATTAGGAGAGTATTTTAGCCCACTAGGCCTATTAACCAGTAAGTTGTTTTATTATTATAAAATACTTAAGGGCTTTATAATTAGTATAAACCTTAATTTGAGAATCTATGCTTTTAAGCTCTACGCGCTACTAGGATAATAATTATATAATAGCTAATATTTTCTTATTATGCACTTTGTAGTTGCACTTAGCTAGGGCTATTGTTTTTAAGAAGAATGCAATAGGGTACTATTTGCCGTCTAAGTGTAGCTATAAAAGGACTCCCGCTACTATCTTATTAGAGGCGTCCGTTTCTAGCATTAATTTAAGGTCTGGGTTGTAGTAATAAAGGATTAGGGAGGAGATAAGTCAGTCCTTTAACTCCTTAAAGGCTTTTATACAGTTATTATTAAAGATAAAAGACGTGTTATTCTTAGTTAGTTGTATAAGAGGCTTAGCTATAACTCTATAGTTATAGATAAACTAATAGTAGAAATTATAAAAGCTAAGGAAGAACTAAATTCCTTTTATAGTATAAGGGGGTTTCTAGTTATAGATTACCTTAACCTTCTTTAGGTTAACTTTAATTCCTTTTATACTAATAATAAACCTAAGGTACTTTATACGTTTTACTCTAAATTTATATTTTTTAATATTAACTTGTAGGCCTATATTCTATAGTCTCTCTAAAACCTTCTTAATATAAACTTAATGCTCTAGTTTATTATCTAAGTATATAAAAATGTTGTCTAGGTATGCTGTATAGAATTTATTAAGGTAATTAAAAAGAATATTATTTATATACCATTAATAAGTGGCTGGCCCATTTATTAGTCTAAAAGGAAGGACTTTATATTTATAAGACCTATAACGGGTATGGAATGTTATTAGGTCTTTTAATATAGGGTCTATCCTAATTTAGTAAAAAGCTTGGCGGATATTAAGCTTAGTAAAGATTTTGGCCTAGCTTAAACGTATAAGGGTTTTATTAATTAAAGGAAGAGGGTACTAATCCTTCTAAGTAATAGCGTTTAGCTTCTAATAGTTAATATAGAAATAAAGGCTTTTATTAGGTTTCTTTATAAATAAAATAGGGGAAGTAAAGGGAGCCTAGCTTAGCTTAATAAACCCTTTATAGAGGTTGTTAATTAGGTACTACTTTATTATCTTTAGTTCCTTTATAGTTTGCTAGTAAAGGGGGCTGTAGCCTAGGGAGTTATTAGTCTTTAACTAAATCTTATAATTATAGGTTTAGTAGGGGGGGTAGTATATTTAAAGCTACTTTTAAAAACACGTCTCTATAGTTTAAGAGGTAAGTGGGGAGGAGGTACTTAACTAGTTCCTTATTAGTTTTCTCTACTAGCCCTTTTTCCCTCTTGGTAATAATCCGGTTGATTTTATATAAACTAGTAATAAAGACTTTATTATCCTTCTAATATATATTAAAGTAGAAACCTATAGTACTAATTTCTGTAATATCTACTATAGGGGTGTTGTGTAATAGTAGGGTTATCCATGGCCTTAGGGGCTTTTAGGGTATTGGCGTTGTCCTTATTCCTTTTAGCTCTTATTGCATCTTCTAAAGGTTATCCTTTATATTCTATTAGTACGTCCCTTTCCCTATTAGCCGGATCTCTGTAATTTAGAAGTTGTCTACGTTAGTATCTGTTCTACTTCCGTAAGTAGAGTCCTTCTTGACTGTAGTTCTTTGGGGGAGTATCCTCGTTAGTACGGAGTTCCTACTGGCCTCGCGGCGGGCATCTTCTTGGGTAAAGGCTAGGTCGCGGTTTCTAACATCCTACTAGTAGGTAGGATTAGCCTTCGTGGCCAACGTTTTATAGTTAGTGCGGATTTCCCTAATAAAGAAGGGTAACTTTAGTCTATTCTCTAGCTAGATAAACTATTTTTATTGGACATTTAGCTAAATATTAAAGTAGAACATCTATTTTTGGCTGAGAATTATATTATATAACCTTAGGTCTAGGATGCAGAAGGGGATGCTAAACTAGTGTTATCTATTAATAGTGATATATAGCTTTAAAATGTGGGTAACCGGCATACTAGCTTAACTGTTATAGCCTTTTACTTAAATAGGCTTCTCTAGTTGGGTAATATTTATATTTAAGAACTTAGTAATATTATTTATATAAGTAGTGTTTATAAAGGCAAAGTTATTTGCTCTAGTGTTAATAAGGGCAGTTATATTAACTCTATATCTATTTTAAGATACTATATATAGAACTATAAAGTATTTTCCACCTATTAGCTAACTTAGATTAATCTCTTTAAGATTAATAGGATACCTTAGGGGGGAGTCTTTTCCTAGGGTTCTTTTTTTCCTAAATTATTAGACATTTTTTCTTCCTCTATTTCCTTAATATTACCTATATCCTTTAGCTCTGGGCAGGATGTAGTAAAGTAACTATCCTTTCTGTAATTAAAGCACGTAACCGTAGTAGGGTTAATTAGGGTGTTATAATAAGTATTAGTTAAAGGTATAGTATATAGTGGGTTAGGCGAGGTTTGTGGGTAGGTAGTTATAACTGCTTTTAGTATAAAGGTAGTTGTGGTTTATCTTCTAACACTAGCTCCCGTTAGTGTAGTGGATAGGTTATAGTTGCTATAGGGCCGCTTTAGTTAATTAGAATAAGCAATAATTTGTTTTCGTTTTGAATCTAGTAATAAATATTGGGCTATAAGTCTTTAGTAGGTTAGTAGGTTGTCTAAAGCTACTATAATCTTCTCTTATAGTCGGACCGTTAGCTTATTATATAGGTCCAAATAATAGTTCTTAGGGGGAACCTAGCCTTTACTTACTAAGTATAAGAATTAAGTTTAGAACTTAGTAAAGGATTAATTTAATTTTATTATTAGACGATTATAGTTATAATAGGTATCCTGTACTTTATTTGGATTAATATAGATAGTAGCTAGATGCTATATTATCTTGTTAATAGATATAAACTAAATAGGTAACTTGTCCTTAAACTTGGCCTAAAGGTGTTGCTAGGTGTCCCCAATAATTTAACTAAAGAGGTAGAGTATTTTAGCTTCTTTAGAGGGGAAATAGTTATAGTTAATATAAAGCTTTCCTTATACCTAGATTCTCTAGTTCTTAAAGGTTGGGTCTATGCCATCTAATAATAGTAGAGGGTTAGGGAGCTTAACGGACTTTAATTACTTTGTTATTATATCCGTACTCTCTAGTATATTATATTTAGTTAAGCGAATAGGTTAACTAAGGCTTTGTAAAGGGAAGGCTGGGCTGTTTTATAAGGCAGTAAGGCTTTCTAGGATCTCCTTTAGAGTCTCTTATATGCTTTAGGCTTGAAGACGATTAACCTTCTAATTAGCAGTAAGGGCACGAATCTGCTCGTGTACACCTATAATATTGTTATTATCTTTAATTTCTAATCCTAACTGGATCTCGTATTCCTCTTAGGTAGAGATAGGTCTTTTAGATAAGCTCGCTTTAGGTACCATTATTGGCTTCCTAAAGTTTGTTAGAATTATATAATTTGGTTTTAATTCTGGGATTCTTTTAGGGATATAGGTTAAGTATAGTCTGGCCTATAAAGTAGGATATTATTAGGGCCTTCTTAGGCGTAGTAGTGTGAGTTTTTTAATGTCTAAGTATGACGCGTTAACGCGTCGTTGCAGACAAAGGTCTTTTTTAGGGTGGGATATTATTAAGGCCTTCCCAGGCAATATAGGGAGAGCTTAGTATAATGTAACAGGCTTATATAAATGCTTCTGAACTAAAGCTTATAGATTGCTACTATACAAGAATACTAAGCTAAGGAGAAGAAGAAGAAGAAGAATTATTTAAGGGCAGTAGGTAGATATGTCGCGAGGGCCGCCAAGGCGCTAGTGGTAAGCGAGCTAATAGCGATTTTGCATACCGGGCATGGAAAATCCTAATTGGTTAAATATAGTAGGTAACGCGCTCTAGCACTATTATATATATAGCATCGGTCTAGTAAATAGTGTTTATTTATAGCCGTATAAGGTTCTCTATTATAATACTAATTTCTTTTATAAAGGAAGGTATTGGAGGTATGGTTTTAGGCCAAATAAGCTATCTATTCTGTATATTAAGCTATAAGCCTAAATAGGCTAGCCATTTTCTTTTTAAGATTATATTAGAGCTTTTAAGGTCCGTAATAAGGAAGGGGATATTATACTACCTTTATCTATTAACATGGAGATAGATCTATAAAATGGTTATAATAGGTGGTTCTACCTATCCGTTATACCTATAAATAGGAATTAGCTTAGGTAGTTCTTCTAAAGGCATATTTAAAAGGTTAGCTAGTTTTATAGCGCACTTTATATTAATTAAGGTAAAGGCATTTACTCCTAAGTTAGCTAAAGTAGAGGTTAAAACTTAATATCTATTATAGAATAAAGTATAAGGAATAGTGCAGCTTTTTCCACTAACTAGCTAACCCAGATTAATATATAATATATTAATCCCTTTTAGCCCTAGAGAGAAGTCTTCCTTTAGGGTTCCTCTTTTTCTAGCTTTATGCTATTCTCCTAAATTAATAGGACCTTATTTATCTTTGCTGCTATTAGGCAGTCCTTTATAAAGCAGTCTTTTTAGCCGTATAAAAAGCAAGCTCTTTAATTACTAAGGGCTTACCTATAGGGGTTGCTATATATAGGCTAAGTCTATACTGGCCCTATGGTAGGACTAGCTGCGTAACTAGCTACTAAGTTAATAGCGGGCTAAACGGTTAGTGCTATAGGGGTTGCGGCCCGTACTACGGTACTATTAGCTATTCTTATATTGCTTATAGTCCAGTTTAGAGGGTTCTTAGCTTTATACTACTTAGCATATGCCTTAATTTAATAGAGGCCTTAATTAATAGCTAAGCACTAGTCCGTTGGTTTCTTTAGCGTCTATATAGTAGTAAAGACTAGCAGTATAGCCCGCTATAGGTTTAAGGTAAGTTTATTAAATAGGTCTAGTAGTAGATCTTCCTAGGGGATTTAGGCCTAGCCGGCTAGGTATAAAAAATGGGTCTAGAAGGCCAAAAAGGTCTCTGTTGTTTTTATGTTTAGACCCTTATAGTTAAGGCAGGCGTTCTATACCTTAAAAGGGTCTTTATAAATGGAAGATATATAGTTAATTATTTCTTCTTTAGAGATAAAGGGGTCTGCTAAGTCCTTAGCGTATTATAGGCGTAGGTGCGTCTAGGCATCTCCGAGTACGGCTAAAGATATAGGCCATTCTGGCTTAGGGGGTAGGAAAGTGGTCTGCATTAACTTTAAGCTTATCCTATAATTAGAGCTTCTAGTTATTAAAGGTAGGATTAGTTCTATTTATAAGTAATAGGGGGTCTATAGCCTTTATAGACCGCAATAGTGCTATATAGGCCTTAGAGGATCTACTAAGGCGCTAGGATAGGGCCTATAGAACCGTAGCAAGTCTCTAGGTATCTAATAATAACTTATTACTAGATATAGAGGTATCTCTAGCTTTAAGCAGCTCTTACAGTCGTTTAATTTTAATATTAGCTGCCGCTAGCTCTGCCTAGGGGGTTAAGATAGTAAATATTTTACTATTGGAGGTATTTAAGGGTCCTATAGCGGCTTTGCCGGCTACTATATTTCTTAGTATAGTGGTAAGGATTAGGTAATTCTGGGTAATTTCTTTAGGGGTTCTGGTCTGTGCGTGTCTAGTTTTTAGGGTCCTTTTTATATTCCTTTTATATCCTTAGGGTCCTATTCTTTATCCTTGTCCTATTTATAGTCTTATAGATATATTTAAGTTCCTTTTTAGGAAGAAAGAGTAGAATAAGCTTTAGATAATGTTAGTGACTTAGTTATTTAAGGCATAAGTATAGCAAGAAGGACGCATGCAAGCCTATATAATTGGATTGTTTATAAACGAGGATCTAAAGCTAAAGAAAGGGAAGGAGAAGAAGAGCAGCGCCAGTCAAAGTAGGGTTCTTTTATGCGGTCCTCTAGTTACGTAACTATAAGTTCTACTAAGTTCTGCTAGCTATGTTCTGCTGTTTTCTACCAGAGCCGTAATAATAGGCTAAGTATATAGGTAAATAGGAAGTTAATAATATAATAAACAGATAATAACTGGTGGAGTAGTTGCCTAATAGATTAACTTTAATTGTATTTTAAGATTTACTATAAGAAAAGGAACTATCTAGGTAGGGACTGTGGTCCTTTAAATATACATCTATACTCCTAAGAAAGTCATTACTCTATCTACTCTATCTGCTCTATTTGCTTTATTATAAATCTTATAGATTATATAGATTATATAGATTACATTATATAACCTTAGTTACTATTCCTTGTTATATAGCTCTACTAGTTCCATCTTGGACTGTGTCCTTATTAACTAACTAGCTTCTTCTAACTCCTCTTTAAGTAGTTATAATATTATACTTAAAGCGTCCGTAACATAACACCCCTATAGTAGATATCGCGGCAATTAGTACTATAGGTTTTTACTTTAATATATATTAGAAAGATAATAAAGTCTTTATAACTAGCTTATATAAAATTAACCGGATTATTAATAAGAAAGAAGAGGGGCCAGTAGAGAAAACTAATAAAGAACTAGTTAAGCGCCTCCTCCTCTTAGACTATAGGGACGCGTTTTTAAAAGCAGCTTTAAATATACTACCCCCCTACCAAACTTATAACTATAAGATTTAATTAAAGGCCAATAACTCTCTAGGCTATAGCCCACTTTATTAGCAAACTATAGAAGAACTAAAAGCTATAAAGTAATACTTAATTAAAAACCTCTATAAAGGGTTTATTAAACCAAGTTAGGCTCCTTTTACTTCCCTTATTTTATTTATAAAGAAACCTAATAAAGGCCTCCGCTTCTATATTAACTATTAAAAACTAAACGCCATTACTTAGAAAGATTATTACCCTCTCCTCCTAATTAACGAGACCCTTATATATTTAAGCTAAGCTAAAATCTTTATAAAGCTTAATATCTACTAAGCTTTCTACTAAATTAGGATGGACCCTATATTAAAGGATCTAATAACGTTCTATACCTACTACAGTTTTTATAAATATAAAGTCCTTCTTTTTAGATTAATAAATGGGCTAGTTACGTACCAATAGTATATATTATTATTATTCATTGCTTAACGTCCGATTTGGATCCCTATTGGGCCCACGCGGACTACTCCTTATATACATATGGGGAGAAAACTCTATTTGAGAAAACCCCGTAATCCATCTCCCCGCCTTTTAGGGCTCGCTTGCAAGTCGCCTGTAAGTCACTAGTGGTGCTCTACTACCTTACTTTTTGACCTCCTTGGGAACTACTGCTGCCGTAACAAACCTACAGACGCGCTAGTATTACACACTATACTTTACTCCTGTAGAGTTATTAGGGGGCGCCTATTACTCGCCCCTTTGCCTTCTATTGCTATTTCCTTTGTAACCCGGAACTGGTCTAGCATATTTTGGCCAATAAGCCACCGGGTAGCCGCCTTGAGGCCTTTCTATGTTAAGAGCAGTGTATTATAGTTTTCTATGCTAGCTGCTAAGAGCATTGCTTCTTGGCTGGTGTATAAGGGGCATAACAGTATTACGTATTTTGGTGTCTGTCTTAGCCAGCTATATTCGCACCTTGGGCTACCTACTAGGATACCTACCCAGTGAAGCTAATCTTTTAGTCCTATTATTCCTGTTCTTAAGAGTGTTGCCATTGTATTTTCTGCCTTTGTTAGGCCCTCTTAGAGCCCTTGGGTATTTACCCCCCATAGCATTACCCATGCTACGGCTTGGGTTCCCCTTGCCTAAGTCTACCTCTGTACCTTTAACTCCCATTTGTCTCTCCAGCGTCGGTCCAACCAGTATTGTGTTGCGGTAGATGGTTTTCTAGTACTCTTTTATGCTCTACTTTAGCTCCTTTCTCTCCCTTGCTATTGTCTTTGCTGGCCTCTTGCGCGTCTTCCTTCCTCCTCTATATAGGCCTGGGCCCTAGCGCCGCACCATTCTTCTTCTACTTTCTCTACCTGTTTTCCTAATATATCTTCCCTACTTTGGGATTGTTGGTTCCTTCTCCTATAGGGCACCCTAGGGTCCCTCTATAGTTTGTTTAGGCGTGTCTTGATATACTTTATAATGTTAGAGTTGCGTTCCTTTTGCACCCTTTACATTGCATCGGCTTCAATATATAGTTGTAGGGGGGGAATATTGGCTTCCTTCTCGAGCAGTGCTGTGGCCGTTTGCTTATACCCGCCTGTTATACTCCTAAGGCAGGCTGTTTGGACCTTTTGGAGTGGTTTAAGGAGTGATTTAGGGGGGCCTTTCTCGGTTTCTCCAGTGGCCCAAATG
>Ga0307507_10007864_pt1 | contig 15120 bp, 4 predicted proteins | sample 7_EM_MG_FD_207223 | JGI IMG/M metagenome (GOLD analysis project Ga0307507, IMG submission 207223) | Populus trichocarpa ectomycorrhiza microbial communities from riparian zone in the Pacific Northwest, United States - 7_EM | ecosystem: Host-associated > Plants > Roots > Unclassified | place... | reverse complement strand
AGAAGTTACGTGGTTATGTGTCGTTGTTTGTGTCTCTGATTAGTCATCCTTATGATGACTCATCAGCCCCCTACTTAGGCACCGCGATCCTTACGATCCTCTGCTTTCTCTACCTATTAGACAAGAACAAATCCATCAGTTAATAGGCCAATCAAGTGCACTTAGGTGTTACCGACACTCTTTTTATAAGATTATTTGCTGGGATATTAGTAAAGGAGTATATAATAACTATTCTAACCTATTAAAATTATATTTTTAATTAAATATTAAAATATTTTTAGAGTTTACGCTAAATTTATAAGATATATTAACCATAAAGGCGAAAAAGGATTAGAATACTTTATAAAGTTATAAGGGATATTATTGCGGTCACCTTGGGTTGCCCTTAGGACAACCTACGGACACCCCTTAGATGGCCGTCGGTCACGTGCCAGAGGCACGTGCTCGTAGTATATAGTCTCTCCGACCCTAGAGGCCTTATCTCCTTAAGGATTTATCTCCTCTACAATCTATCCTGTTCCTACAATCGTGCCTTATAGCCCCCTTACAAAAGTAACTAGTTATATTATAAAAATATACTTAATCTTAACTACCTTTAAATATTATTTAATTTTGACCCTCTACTAATATAGAACTATTATAGAGTAGTTAAATAAAATACGGTATATAGAATAGATTATAGTAAACCTATTCTTAATATATTTATAAAAGAATCCTAATTATATAAATAGGTGTTAATTATATCTAAGGGCCTAGTAAACTAAAGCAAATAGATTACTAAGTAGAATTCTATATTATTATTCTAAATAACTTAGAAATAATACTATATATCTTTTTTACATCTTATAATATTTATATATACCCCCTACTGCTATTAAATAAGTAGCTAGTAGAAATACTTAATAATATCCTAAATATAATTAAGCGTATAAAGGATCTATAACTAAATATATATAAGGTATTTCTAATATGTTTAGATTTCTATACTAACTAGTTAGCCCGCTTTTTTTTAGAGCCCTAAGCTTTAGAACTTCTGCTAATAGTATAATAAGGCCTTACTAGCTTAAATTTATAATAGCTTGGCTAATTATAATTATATTACGGCTCTAATTAAATATAAACGCCTTCTATTTTATCTAGAGAGGCGATATTTTAATAGGGTACTATTTAAGTAGAAAATAAAATACTAAGATCTAAATATAGTATATAACATATTTTAAACATAATTAAATAATATTTTTAGTCAAAATTTACCTTTTTTCTAGACATGTATTTAATAAGTCTATAACAATTAGCATAGCATAATAATTATCTATTTTTTAAAGGCCTAGGTAGAAATTTAGATAGAATAGATTACCTAGGAGTGTAATATATCTTTTAAACCTATTTAAGATAATAATATAAGTGTCGGTAGATATTCATTTCGTATATCACGTGCGTAAAGCACGTGATCTACGCGACGCGCATATATATCATCAAGACGTGTAGATAGAACGACAAGAATCCAACTACACACCGCACTGTACGTACACTACGTCCATTGCACTGTGTTAAAGCATACTAATACTAATTAGTGAGCGCGCACAGATTAGGAAACACGCAGATAGCTTAGAAGATAGTTATACTGTCTACCTTACAGTAGATTGGAAGATAGTTGTACTTATCCACCTTTTATATCAGCCTATTTTAGTTAAAGAGAAGAAGAGAAACCACCTAGGAGTACTTGTTTAGTATCCACAACGACTTCTAGACATCTTGTTCTATCTATTTTAGAAGAATTACTGCGCAGAACACCTTACCCTATTTAAACAACTTAAACCGCCCCCTAAACCGCCTCCTTATCCGCCTCCTTAACCATTCCCCTATCTTTATCCTATAAACACTCTTACCCTTACACTTACCTACCTAAATAATATATAAAATATAAGATGTTAGGAATAGAGAAAGACTGGGAGAAAGAAGTAGCTAAATAGGAAGACAGAATTAACCTAATAGAAGTCACTAAGGACGAGCTGACCAACTACGTATAATGCAAGATGTATATATATACGGAGATACACGACTAGCTAGACTTAACACTCTAGGAATTGTTCCAGGGAGATTTTAAGGACTTTACGGTTAATATCTTCACGAAAATTCCCTTATACTAGCTTTAGCACCTATATAATTATCTAAATATTAGAGGAGTATGGGTTAATACCAACTATAAATAAGGTAAATTACTCCCTTAGTCCTTATATAATATAGTATAAAAAGAGGACTAAACGGAATAGACTAAAGAAGAGATAAACGCACTTAAGAAAAAGTTTAACACTAGCATTAAGTTAAGAAGTATCCAGTATTATAAGACACACGTAACTCTAGAAGAGCAACAAGCAAGACATTTTTTAATGCCTATACTTTCTACTATACCTTAATCTATAATTACCTCTACCTTTATACCATCTGTTACGCTTTAACCTATAATAATAACACAGCAACTCTACGAATAACCTACGGATAAAGAGAACCGCCCTATTACTACAACTAGCTATAGAAAGGAAATTGTAAATGTAGCTAAGATATATATAAAGGAGCAGAAATACGGTGGTATAAATAAAAGCCTTAACTATAAATTAACAATATTCTACAATATCTATAATTAAGCGGATATACCACAAGAAGCTTACTTTAAGGCATTCCCTACTATATTAAAAGGACTAGCTCTAGACCACTTCTATATAAACTAACTATCCTACCTACTATTTGCTAAAGCTTATGAGCACCTTTAGAACTTCTTTAAAGGACTAGGATTTTGACGTAAGAATCTAGACAAGTGGAATACTATTATACTTATAACAGTAATGGCAGAAAATATAAATAAGTCTATAAGCGAATGCCTCTAATTACTAATCTATAGACTTCGTTAACTATAGCATGGCCTTAGACCTACCTTACAAACTATAGACTTCCTCTACAATAAAATCATCACTCCTTGCCAGGGAATACTAGTATGTAGATATATAGTCTCTAACCCACCAAATAACCTTAGAGCCCTTATTAACAAACTTTAATTATCTATTATAGCTTATAAGAAAGAGCATGCGGAGAAGATATAAGCTTTCTTTATAGATTAACAATTCTATAAAAGAGATAATAACTATAACCATATTAACCGTAAAAACTGCAGCAACCCCCTATATAACCGCAACCGATAGAAACTATACTGCTTTATATATAACAAGGAAGGATGTCACTTATAGAAACATACTAAGGAGGAGCAAGAAGAGTCTAAGGCTAAGTTTAAGAATAAGTTTAAGAACCGCTTCTAGGAGCGAATGAAGTAATATATTATAGACTATAAAGGCAATAATAATAAGGATAATAATAAGGACGATAAGATTACTAACATATTTAACGCTCTGGTAATTAATATAGACCCCAATACTCTACTAAACAAGGACGACTAGGCCACAGTATACTATACTTTGTATAGTGAGATTAAACTAGACAATGTGACCGCTATAGCTTTAGAACTAGCTAACAGAGCTTATAGCCACGCAGTTACAACTATTAATACTATAATAGATGCACTCACTACTAATACAGACCTATTTGCGTATAATATAACCTTACGCTATACCTCTACAAAGTTTATAGGTGTAATAATTAATATTAGAGCCTCTAAACGTTCTATAGTAGGATATAGTTAGTTTCTTATACTTTAGAAGATTAATAAAGTATAGTTAAACGAGTCTATAAGAGGCACAGTTAGCGTATAGTTTGGAATAGGTTCTATATCTTCTATTAGTTCTATTAAGGCAGCTATACTAATAGGTATAGTAGAGTTTTATGTTATTAAAGTTAATACCCCTTTCCTGCTTTGCCTAGCAGATATAGATAACTTATAAGTGTACTTCAACAACCTAAAGAATGTCCTAATAACCCCCTTAAAGACCGTACTAGTCATATACTAATTTGGACACCTATTTCTACTATAGGATACCTTATTGCACGTGTTTATTATAGAGTCTTTTAACCAAAACCCATGCTATTTAACTGACATAGAATTGCGACGCCTATACCGACGCTTTAGACATCTGTTAGTAGAGCAACTTGAGAGAATATTGGACCGCGCTAGCTATGAAAATGATACTAATTGCAAGACCCTTAAGCATATTACCTGCTACTGCTTATACTACTAAAAGCACGGAAAGTTACTAAGCAGATTTAGATTTACCTTAAAGGACGACGTTAATTTTAACTACTGTATTATTGTTAACATTATATACATTAACAGCAAGCCCGTACTTTATATTGTTAATAAAGGCACCCAATTTTAAATAGGTAGATGGCTATAGAATATTAACGCTAAGCATATATAGGACATGTTATAAGCGTGCTAGATTAATATATACCTAGGCCCCCTAGATGTAATTGCATATAATATAGGAAAGAACTTTATTAGCAGAGAGTTTAAGCAATATATAGTTAATATAGGCACTACTATAAAGAGCGTACCGGTTAAAGCTTATAACTTAATTAGCATGGTAGAGAGTTACCACGGCCCCTTGCGACGCATATACTATATTATTACTTCCAAGATACTAGGAATTAATAAGGATATGGCACTGTAAATGGCCTTTAAAGTAATTAATAACTCCATAGGACCAAACGGCCTAATACCCACGCTATTAGTATTTAAAGCGTACTCCTAAATAACAGTCTGACGCACCTTTACCTATAGTAATATAGCGTGTGATTGCATTTAAGAAAGCCATAGAGGAAGTAAAGAAGATATAAGCGGAGTGCTAGGTTGTAGATGCACTTAACATACATAATAGCCCTAGCACTACCGCAATTTATAATCTACCCCTTAACTCTTTAGTACTGGTCTAGAGAGAAGGTAATATAGGATAACCTAGATATTGGGCAGGACTATATAACCTACTAAATATTAAAGGAGAAACGTGTGTTGTTAACCTACCTAGCGGCCCTACAAAGTTCCGTAGCACTGCTGTTAAACCGTACTTGACAGACCCTAGAAATATTTAAGTTAAAGATATTTAAGTTAACGGCACCTAAGTTAACAATATCTAAGTTAACGAAACTGTCCATATATATAAACCGTCTATAAAAACTGCCTCTATACAGAAACCGTCCCTTACTAAAACTGGAGAAGTATAACCACCTTGCTAAGGAAGAGGAAGACCCCGTAAGTATCCCCTTTACGTTAATACTACTAATATCACTATATTCTTGCAAGAGGATAGTAACTATAAGCAGTTTAAAACGTCCCGTTAAAAGGAAATTACAGGACTAATTAAAAAGGGCGTATTTAAGATAATTAACCCTTAGGACATACCCGCAGGAGTTAGAGTCTTTAACTTATGATTTATAGATAAGATTAAGAACCCTAGTACTAACAAAGCCTTTAAGAAATTAAGACTTGTTGTCCAAGCGTATAATAATTTTAAAAAGGGTATTGTACTAACCTAGTTACCTACTATTTAATAAGTTAGCCAACGCCTTATTCTATGTATCGCAGTAATACTACAAGGTAATAGCACATAGTTATACCTATAAGATATCTCTTAGGCATATATCCAGTCTCTTATAAAGCTAAATTAAGACCTCTATATCCGACTACCTTATAAATTAGGAAGCCAACTAGGCATTAAAAAGAACTCCATCCTAAAGGTGATTAAGCCTTTATACGGTGTTCCAGAAGTAGGCAATTACTAGTTTACGACCTACTATAATCATTATATTAAGGAGTTGGATATAAACCCATTAACGTATAACCCTTGCCTCTTATAGATCAATACTCCTAACTACTTTAGCATTGTTAGCCTCTAAACTAACAACACTCTCTTCCTAGCTAATACCACCTTTATAGACGCGGAGCAACAATATCTGGAAAAGGCTCACTTTCTCGCAAAAGAACGTAAGCAACTTATAGTTAAGCAGTTACTTAAATTCAACGGATGCATTATTTAACTCTCTTAGGAAGGCAATATTATAATAACCTAGGAATACTAGTGCAAGAACCTAAATACAGTCTACCTTAAAAAAAATAGCTATAACTATAAGCTTAAGAGGCATTATCTATAATATACTAACTATAAAGGAATAATACGTTGCGCAACGCGTAAGAGGTGCGTATATTGCCTCTATATATCAACTAGAAGCTTTATTTAATCTCTCTTTTACTGCCTAGGTAATTAACCCCAAGAAGGAAGACGTTACAGCACTTAATAAACAACTATAATTGCAGATTAACAATCTAATAAAAGGCCTTATATTTATTAAATTGGACATTAACATATTACGCCTACTTGCTTTTACTAACGCCTTATTCACTAACAATAAGGACCTCTTATTACAAATAGAATATATACTAGTATTAGAGGACGCGTTATATAAGGCCAATATTATTTACTAGTTATTAATTAAGTGCAAGAGAGTTACTAAAAGCGTACTAGCCTCAGAACTCTACGCAATAGCCCACGGATTTAATATTGGCGCCATAATTAAGTTAACTATTAAACAACTTCTACAAATTAAACTCCCACTTATACTTTGCACTAACTTAAAATCACTCTATAAATATCTCGTCAAGCTAGGCACTACATAAAAGAAACGTCTTATAATAGACATTATATGTCTTTATTAGTTATATAAGCGTAGAGAGATTACGGAAGTTAAATGGATTAATGGTGGGATATCTAGTATTGTTTATACTAAAGAAAAATAGAAAACTTAGAATGTGCATTAATTATAGATAGTTAAACAGCATTACTAGGAAGGATAGGTATTCTTTACCCTTAATTAGCAAAATCTAAGATAGGATAGGCAACGTACAAATCTTTATAAAGATAGATCTAAGGTAGGTATACCATTAGATTAAGATTAAGGAAGGAGATAAATAGAAGATAGCCTTTAGGTTAAAGGAAGGACTATATAAGCTATTAATAATGCAGTTTAGACTTATAAATGCACCAGTAACGTTTTAGAAATGAATTAATAGTGTGTTAGGAGAATACCTTAATAAGTTTATTATGGCATACCTTAACGACATTATTATCTACTTAATAAGTAAGGAAGAATATGGAAAATATGTTAAATAGGTTTTAAAGAGACTACAAGAGGAATAGATGCTAGTAGTAATTAAGAAATGCGAGTTCTTTACTAGGAAGACTAATTTTATTAGATTTATTATTAAACCAGAAAAGTTTAGTATAGACCTAAAGAAAATAGAAGCTATAGTAAGTTGGTAGGAACTAGAGAATATTATACAGTTAAGATTATTCCTAGGATTTTATAACTATTATGGGAGGTTTATCGCATAATAGTTAAAGAATATTAAGCTATTTATAAGACTTATAAAGAAAGAGGAACTGTGGATGTAGGGGAATAAGCAAAGAAAGCTGTTTAAGGAACTTAAGGAGTTATTTACCTAGGAACCAATCCTTAAAATCTATTAACCATAGTTAGAGATAGTGGTTAAGATAGATGTGTTAGACTTTATATTAGGAGTATATTTGCTATAGAAGCACCAGGATACGTAGTATCTAGTAGCGTACTATAGTTAAAAGATGACACCACTAGAACTAAACTATAACATTTATAACAAGGAGTTGTTAGGTATAGTTACAGCACTTAAGGAGTAGAGAGCATTTTTATAAGGCATAAAGAAACTATTTATAGTTAAGACGGATTATAAGAACCTAATAGGGTTCCTAATAATAAAAGAGCTAAACTAAAGATAAGTTAGATGGGCAGAAATGCTTGCAAAATATTATTTTAAAATTTAGTATATTAAGGGTACTAAAAATTCAAGAGCAGACGTGCTTAGCAGAAAGGTAGAATTGCAAAATAATAAAAAACTGTTAGGCGTAATGTTATGTAAAGACAAAGACGGATTAATTAGGTATAATTATCCCAAGGTTATAGTAATTAGAGAAGAGAAAATCTATAAGATACTAGAGAGTGTATAGTTATAAAAGATCTAAGAAGCATAAAGTAAGGATCTAGACTTAGAACAGTATAAAAACTAAGAAGCTATATACGTACTAAGGAGTATTACAGAAGAGTTTGTTAAGGAATTCTATAAGGGAATAATATAAGGATATAATAGAGCTATAGGCTTAGTGTTAAGACTTTAAGAGGAGTATATTATTTAAGGAATTTAGGGACTAGCAAGAAAAGTTATAAGAGAATGTCTAGATTGCTAAAGGAATAAACTAATAAGGCATAAGCTATATAGAGGGCTATAACCTATTAAAGTACCAGAGAGACCATGGGAGGTTATACTATAGGACTTTATTATAAAGTTACTAAAGTTAAAAGATCCTATTACTAAATAAGATTATAACGCAATCTTAGTAATAGTAGATAAGTTAACTAAGCAGGGCTACTTTGTAGCATGCACAGAAGAAATCTTAGTAGAAGATATAGCTAGAATCTGTATTAAAGAAGTGTTTGTAAGGCATAGAGTACTAAGCAAAATTATATTGGACAAAGATCTAAGATTTATAGTAGCATTTTAGGAAGTATTCTTAGCAGAATAGGGGGTTTAAGCAGTAATATTAACTATATATTACCTATAGACAGATGGTTAAATAGAGAGACTAAACCAAACATTAGAATAGTATTTAAGGCATTATGTTAATCATATATAGAATAATTGGGTATTGTTATTACCAGTTACACAGTTTGTATATAATGCAATACTATAGGAAGGGATAGGTATATTACCTTTTAGGGTGAACTATAGATATAAGCCAAGAATATTATTATCGCTATATTAAGTAAAAAAGATAAGTAGTACAGCTAAAGAAAGAATGGAGAACTTAATAAATTTTTATAGTTACCTTAAAGGAACAGCGAAACTAGTACAAGAAAGGATGAAAAGGTACTATAATACTAGGAGATCTAAGGGACTAGATCTTAAGAAGGGAGATAAAGTATAGCTACTATATAAAAATTTTAAGAGTTGATAACTAAGTAAGAAATTGGACTATATTAGACTAGGACCATTTATAATTAAGATAAAGATCTTAGAAGTTATATATAGACTTAATTTACTAGAGAAAATGAAGATCTACTCCGTATAGTATATTGTAATACTAGAGCTAGCACACAGAAATATTAAGCCACTAGTTTATAAGGTAGATACGTATAGAGGATAAAAGGAAGATAAATAGGAAGTTTTAAAGATTATTAGTTATAAGGACATTAATAATAAAATATAGTATAAGGTTAAGTGAATAGGCTATAATAAGACTACCTAGGAGCTACTAGATAACTTAAAGAATGCTATAAGAAAGGTATAGGAGTATTAGAAGAAAATAGGTTAGGTAGTATTAATAAAGAAGGATTACTAAAGAATAAGTTACCTAAGGGGGACCTAAGAGGAGCAGCTACTAAGGTACTTAGAGTTATTTCCCTCTTTATTGGAGGAGAATCCATTCTTTTATTACCAAGTTTCTAAAGGCCTTATTCCACAAGTTTCCACTTCTTAGAACGCACCTTCTTATATACCTTCTTAAGACGGATTAACTAAGTGGATGTAGTAAGATAAGAGTTAAGAGCCTATTATTAAGTAGTGGTAGCCTCTTACTTAGCGTTATGGGAATAATAAAGTTTAGCTAGCACTACCGAAAGCTTATTATTAAGTTTTATAGCAGTAGATTAAACCTAGGACCCTAGTAGCAATTAATAAGGGTACTTAAAGACTATTAAGAGTAATAGGACGCGTATATTTAGCATTAGAGACAGAGCGAATATTATAGAACAATTAAATATTCGCTTTAGTGCACTCTAAATATAAAGAGGGTTGCCAAGATAAAGGACTTACCGGTGCAATGTAAACTAACCCCTTTTTTATATAATGGGAATATAGAGATAATATTATCTTACTAAGAGATAGTATTGCAGTAATAGTATGAGACTAATAAATTGTAGAAGAAGAAGAAGAAGGAGCCTTAGGCATAATAAGTAAGGATATTAACTAAGTTAATTAAACAGATATTACACCTCTAGTAGACAACTTAGAGATATTAGGAATCTTTAAGGACGAAGATAAAGAGAAGGGAAATAGTATTATGGACGCTTTAAGTATAATACTATAACTACTTAGAGAAGAGTTAAAGGAAGCTAGTTGGTTAATAAGGGCATAGTTTAGGATAGATCCGGTAGAACTATATAACAAAGAATAGTAGCTAAGGTCACGTAATATAATCTGTATAATTTATATAATCTATAAGATCTATAATAGAGCGAATAGAGTATATAGAGCAAATATAGCAAGGACTTTCTTAGAAGTATGGTTGTGTATTTAAGGACCCATAGTCCCTACCTAGATAGTTCTTTTCTTTATAGTGAATCTTAGAATATAATTGGAGTTAATCTATTAGGTAACCACTCCACTAATTGTTACTATTACATTATTGACTTCCTGTTTACCTATACACCTAGCCCATTAACAAGTCCACCGTAGTATTTTCTATAAGGCTTTATTACAAATATAGACAACTTCTAAATTATGGAGATCTAGCTAATAGGGAAGAGGATATACTAATAGGATATAGAGGATAACCTTTAGAAGATATAATAAGAGCTAAAAAAAAAGTAAAGATAACGCTAATATATTAAAGGCCGCTAAGGCTATAGGCACCCCTACTATTATATAACCCCCCTATAGTAGATATTACGGCAATTAGCGCTATAGGTTTCCACTTTAATATATATTAGAAGGACAATAAGGTCTTTATGACTAGATTATTAATAAGAAAAAAGAAGGGCTAGTAGAGGAAACTAATAAAGAGCTAATTAAACGCCTCCTCCCTATATACCTCTTAGACTATAGAGACGCGTTCTTAAAAGCAGCCTTAGATATACTACCCCCCTACTAAACCTATAACCATAAGATTTAACTAAAGGCCAATAACTCTTTAGGCTATAGCCCCTTTTACTAGCAAACTATAGAGGAACTAAAAGTAACTAAGTAGTACCTAATTAATAACCTCTGTAAGGGGTTTATTAAACCAAGTTAGGCCCCTTTTACTTCCCGTATTCTATTTATAAAGAAACCTAATAAAGGCCTTTATTTCTGCATTAACTATTAAAAACTAAATACTATTACTTAAAAAGATTACTACCCCCTCCCCTTAATTAATAAGACCCTTATATATCTAAGCTAAGCCAAAATCTTTACTAAGCTTAATGTCCGCTAAGCTTTTTACCAAATTAGAATAGACCCTATATTAGAAGATCTAATAATGGTCTATACCCGCTATATATTACGGCGCTGGTGGGAAACGGTACTGGCAAATTGCCATCACGTAACCAGAGGATTGTATATAGCTTCGAGCGGTGCTTCCGTTCTTCCCCTTTCCTTTCTCTAGCTTTGGATCCTCGTTTATAGACAATCCAATCATATAGGCTTGCGCGACCTTCTTGCCGTGCTCGTGTCTTGATTAACCGAGTCGCTAACATTATCTAAAGCTTATTACTACTCTTCTTTCCTAAAAAGGAACTTAAATATATTTATAAGGCCATAAATAGGACAAGGACATAGAATAGGACCCTAAGGACATTACCAGGACCACAAGGACAGGACAGACCCCTAAGAACTAAAAGAATATAAACAGAACGCGAAATCTAAGAATAGAACACGCATAGACTAGAACCCCTAGGAAATAAACAAACCCCGGAAATTACCCAATACCCCTACCACTATGCCAAGAAATATAGTAGTTAGCAAAGCCGCTGTAGGACCCGCAAATACCTCTAATAGTAAAACAGTCGCCGTCTTAACCCCCTAGGAAGAGCTTGTAGCAGCTAATACCGAAATTAAGCGGCTTTAAGAGCTGATTAAACCAAAGATACCCCTGCACCTAGTAAGGAGTTATTAGATACCTAGAGACTTGCTATAGTCCTTAAGGCCCTAGCCTAACGTATAGTATTAGCATCATCGCGGTCCACAAAGGTCGCGGACCCCTTATTGCTTATAGACGGAACTAACCCTACATTTAATAATTAGAAGCTTTAACTGCAAGACAAGCTTAAAGTTAATACAGACTACTTCTCTACTACCCAAGCTAAAATGGCCTATGTCTTCAGCCGTACTGGCGGGGATATATAGATGTATCTACGTCCGCGATATGCCTAGGACTTAGCAGACCCCTTCCTCTCTAGAGAAGAGATAATCAACTACCTATCTTCTATTTATAAGGACCCCTTTAAGATATAGAACGCCCGTCTTAACTGTAAAGCCCTTAATATAAAAATAACAGAGACCTTCTCGGTTTTCCAGACCCGCTTTCTATACCTAGCCGGACAGGCTTAAATCCCCTAGGAAGATTTAATGCTAGACCTCTTTAATAAGCTTACCCTAGACCTATAGCGCGCCGTACTACCGGTTTATACTACTATATAGACGCTAAAGGAACTTATAGACTAGTGCCTAGCTATTAACCAGGGCCTCCGCTAAATTAAGGTATGCACTAAGCGGTATAAAACTAAAAGCTCCGCCAACTAGAACATAAGTATTATAAGAACGGGCCATAGCGCCCTAGCAAGATCTACAACCCCTATAGCACTAACTGTACTGCCTGCCGTTAACCCAGCAGCTAGCCATGCAGCTAGCCCCACTATAGGTCCGGCGAATACTTAACCTACATATAGTAACTCCTAAAGATAGGCCCTTAGTAATTAAGGAGCCTACTTCTTATATAGCTAGAAAGACTACTTTACAAAAAACTGCCTAATAGCGGCAAAAATAAATAAGGTCCTATTAATTTAGGAGGATAGTATAGAGTTAAAAAAAGAGGAACTCTAGAGCAAAACTCCTCTCTAGGGTTAAAAGGAATTAACATATTATATATAAATCTAAGTCGGCTAGTTAGTAAAAGAAGCTATACTATCCCTTATACTTTATTCTGTAATAGATATTAAGTTTTAACCTCTACTTTAGCTAACTCTGGAGCAAATGCCTTTGCCTTAATAGATATATAGTGTGCTATAAAGCTAGCTAACCTTTTAAATACACCCCTTAAAGAACTGCCTAAACCAATTCCTATTCGCGGGTATAATGAATGGATAGAACTACCCATTATAACTATCTTGCGGATTTACCTCTGTGTAGACAGATAAAGGTAGTATAACGTCCCCTTTCTTATTACGGACCTAGGAAGCCACAATATAATCTTAAAAAGAAAATAGCTAGCCTATCTAGGCTTACAGCTTAATATATAGAGTAGACAGCTTGTCTAGCCCAAAACCCTATCCCTAACACCTTCTTTTATAAAGGAAATTAGCATTATAATAGAAAATCTTATACGGCTATAGATAGACACCATCTACTAGGCTAATACTATACGTAGGGACTAGGCCTTTAAGAAAGATATACAGCCTAATCCACAACGGGTCTATATACTACGCCACCCCCAAACTACTAATATTATACCACCAGCACTAGAAACCTAGGAAGTTAGTAATAAGCCAGCTAGCTTAGGCCCTATATAGCTATAAAGAATAGCAAGGAATATTAGATACTATACTAAACATATAGACTAAAAGGATAATTTACGGAAAATAGAATAGGAGCTAAGGAGGGTTGTAACTCCTTTACTATAAAATACGGTCTATAGAACGTCCGTAAAGAAACCTATAAACCTCCTACCAGTTAATATCTGCTATATTAGTGCCATAGGATTCTACTAGAACTTAAAACAGCCTAATACCGTTACCTTTATAACTAGCTTATACGAAATTAACCAGATAATTAAAGACAAGGAAGCCCTAGCCTATAATTAGCTTAGAGGGGAAAGTAAGCTTATAGATAAGGAGCTGGTAGAATAGAAACTACCCCGCTAAGACTAAGAATTTAAAAACATATTCTCTAAGGCAGCATCCAATATACTCCGCCTCACTAACCGTATAACTATAAGATTAAGATTAAGCCAGATAAAGAAAATACCCTTAGCTATAGCCCCCTCTACCAGCAATCTACTAATAAACTATAGGCTACTAAGCAGTACCTTATTAACAACCTTAATAAGGGCTTTATTAAGCCTAGCTAAGTCCCCTTTGCTATACCTATTTTCTTTACAAAAAAGCCAAACAGCGGACTCCATTTCTATATTAACTACTATAAACTAAACTATATAACCTGCAAAGACTAATATCCACTACCCTTGCTTAAGGAAACGCTAGCCTGTATAAATAAGGCTAAGATTTTTATAAAGCTTAATATCCGCTAGGCCTTTTACCGAATTAAAATAAACCTAGGATCTAAGGATCTTACTATATTTTAGACCCACTACGGATTATATAAATATAAAGTACTACCTTTTAGATTAACCAACGGACCAACTACATACCAGCGGTATATAAATAATGTACTCTTTAACTACCTTAATAACTTCTATATAGTATGCCTAGACAATATTATAATCTACTCTAAGAATAAACTGGAATATTAGGAACATATTTATAAAGTCCTATAACAGCTTTATAAGGCTGGTCTCCAGGCCAATATTAAGAAGTTGGAATTTAGTATTAAGCGTATAAAGTACCTAGGGTTTATTATTAGTATAGACGGAATTAAGGCCAACCTAGAGAAAACAGCTATAATTAACTAGTAGACATCTCCACAGACCGTAAAGGGGGTATAATTATTTTTAGGTTTCTATAACTTCTACCAATGCTTTATTAAGAACTATAGTAGGATTACCTAGCCCCTTAGCCATCTTACTAAGAAAGACCAGCCCTTCCACTTTAACGCCATATATAGGTTGGCCTTTGATAAGCTTAAGAAACGGCTAGTATTAGCTCCCCTACTTGCCCACTTTAACCTAGAACGGCCCTTAATGCTAAAAACTAATACCTTAGATAGCGCGATAGCTAGTATCTTTTCCTAAAAGTAACTAGACGGAGAATGGCACCCTATTATATACTATTTAAAGACTATAATAGATGCTAAGCTAAACTACTATATCTATAATAAAGAAATGCTGGCTATTATCTCTAGCTTTTAGCACTGGCGTATATAGCTAAAAGGGACCCCTAAGCCTATTAAGGTGGTTTTGGATTATAAGGCCTTAGAATACTTTATAACAATAAAGGCCCTTA
>Ga0307507_10007863_pt1 | contig 15124 bp, 5 predicted proteins | sample 7_EM_MG_FD_207223 | JGI IMG/M metagenome (GOLD analysis project Ga0307507, IMG submission 207223) | Populus trichocarpa ectomycorrhiza microbial communities from riparian zone in the Pacific Northwest, United States - 7_EM | ecosystem: Host-associated > Plants > Roots > Unclassified | place... | reverse complement strand
GAACCATCCCACAGAACCAGATTACTTAGCAATTAGTAAGCTCGCACGGGCCACTATCACCAACGTATAATCAACTTCAAAAAAGCCAGTGTCTACCGCAATCTAAATAGCTTAATATTCCACTAACTATAAGGTATATATGCTTATCTAAGGTAATAAATCAACAGTTTAGTATACTAACAGTAAGCCCTAAACGGCTTGTGGAGAACATATCCGTGCAGGGTAAAAAATTAAAGGCCAAAGTTAGAGTATAGAATAGTTAATTTCTAAAGGATTATTACCGCAAATCTATATTAAATCTACCTCTTTTAAGCCTATATTAATTTCCTATTACATAATATGGCCAATAGCTCTTTATTTAATATTGATTCGTCCCTTCCTAACCTTAACAAGCTCCTATAGACTAGGTGGGCCCGTCTAGCTATCGCTACTGCATCCGCTGCCCCCTTAGGTGCTCCTTTGGCTGCACCTTTTTAAAAACTTGGCAACAGCCAGAGTAATCCAATTGAGCTCTTTAATACACCACCACCTTATTAAACCGTCCCTACTCCCTCACACAAGGTTACTTAAGGCCCTTCGTGGCTCCGCAAGCCCTAGTTTATAGTACAGAACCGTCCGGCAGCGTCTTAAGTAGATGTACAGGCTTCTGCGGAGAAGCCTTTCCCTGCTCTACTACCACCTAGAACACCACCCTATACCTACTATAAACGTTAGGCTGCTTCCGCTGCCTTGGAACACTATACTACAAGTCCTCTTCTACTGTGGCTTTAATTGCTGTTGCTAGAAGTTAAAATTAAGCATTTAGAGTGGAAGCCGAACCCCCAGTTACACCTAGATTTAGTACTAGTAGTAAAAAAGGTAGTTAACTTAATGCCAGCCTAACACCTTTTAGAGCTATATACGGGTGAAATTTTTAAGGATATTAACGCCGCATTTAATCAATATTAGGACTATGCATTCTCTAAAGGTTTCTTTATCGTTAAATTATCAGTATCTGGCCTAGATACTCTACGGCCGCGCACCATTTTTATCTATAAGCACTATGGCGAGCATACCCAAAACTACCACAAACTGGATAACTTTCGCGGCAAAAACAGCAACCGTCAGCGAGAGGCCACTAAGGTGCACCAGATGAGGTGCGGCTGGACTATTTAGGTAGCCTAGAAACAGCTTATTAAGCATATAGGCTTAGTATATGGGTGGGTGGCGACTCTTACCTACGCTAAGTATGGCGATCTAGACAATCTAGAGGCCCGTTTATATAACTTTATTGCTAATCCTCTTGCTTATATTAGCCACCAGGATCAACTACTAGAGGCTAGAGACGCAGCCGCGGAAGCCTATACTCTTAGGGCAACACAAGAGACCTATTTTACTGCATAGCGTTAACTTTCTACCCGGGAGTTGCATATAAGTAAGAAGAAATACTATGGCTTAGCGTAATCATTAAGCGGCCTTCCTAGTGGAGCTAAGGGTCAGCCGCGGGCGCTTAGTATACTTAAGCTGCTTCTCCACTAGCATAGATTTAAGTACCGGTCTTAATATACTTATATAATTAATCTAGAATTAGGTTGTCTAATTACCCAGAGTCTCTAGTAGCTTGTGTTCTGGCTTCCTATCCAGGTAGATTTAGCGCAAAGGTTTATTACCAACTTTAGCTGCTAAATAGATGCTATATTTAATACCAATCGATCTAAGCTCTTATTGGCTATTATTACTGGCGTTACCAATATAGGGTCCTCTTTTCCAGCAATATAGTCGTTTATTAAGAGCGAGTCTTAGCTAGATTAGGCCTTCTTCCTAGAGTCTGCTTAGCAGAAGCTTTGGAAACAGCCACCTAAAGTTATTATTGCCGACTTTGGTAAGGGCCTTGCAGCCGCCTTATTAGTAGGGCAGTTAATCGCAGTAGTTCTCTAATACTGCCAGTGGCACGCCATAAAGGCAATGAAGAAGCGGATTAATAAGGGGATCCAAACAAAGGCTAAGAGGCCGCATAGCTACTCGGCGGAAGAGAGGAAGGTAGTAAAGGAACTATTTTAGCCCTACCTAAAATCCAAAACGGTAGTAGAGCTTGAAGCCAATTAAAAGGCAGTCCTAAATAAGCTACACCTATGCGATAAGGTATGGTTTCAGACTATATACATTAAAAAGGAGAGCCAGATAATTACCTGCTATATTAGGTAAGTTTAACTTTTAAGCCGGGGAATAGAATGCCTCTTAACGACATTCTGTTCCCCAGCTTAAAACCTTATTTTAACGTTAACTTTTCCTTAATCGCTTACTCCCTTACTAGATACCTTCCAAACTTAGGCGTAGTAGCAAGCCAACAAGGCGAGGGTATTAATAGAGGATTAAAATACTTTACCAATTATTAATTAAGCCTTAAGGATACTATAATTAAGCTAAAGAAGTAGATTTTGATATTATATAAAGAATTAATTAAATCTAAATATACCTCCAAAATGTCCCTCCCCCAAATTATCACCCTAGATCTCTTTTAGCACTACTTTACGCAGATTAATAGTATAGTAATACACTACGCGCTTAAGCGAATCTTCAACTCTATATATAGCGCGAGGGCTTTAACGAATAAGGAAAAGCAGGAGTAGGCTAATTGGGAGTAAAAGCAGGGCGACTGCAACTATAAGGACCCTTACTAATATAGTCTCCCCTGTCACCATATGCTTATTCGGTGCTTAATACAGAGGCTTCCTATATTACCGGCTTTAATCCACCCTTGCTAGTGTGTCGTAATAAAGCTAATTGCCACTCCAGATTGGCAACCGCGATATATTAAGGATATGGCATTTTAAGGCGACCCTCTGCTAGAGCACCTAGAAGCTCTTACTAGGATCCGGCTATCAGTTCTCCGCCTCCTTAATATTATTAAGGACCTTCCTGCTAAAGAAATAGGTAAGCTTGCTAGTAAATTTAAAGACTTTAAGGTGGCTTAAATAGCTATTTTAAGTAGATAGGTAGAGCTTCAATCGCTACCCAAGGGCGCTCCATTTAAGGTTCCTCTAAAGGCTCGCTGGCAGCCACCACCTAAAAAGAAGCACGGTAAGGCCAACCAGCGGGGCAAAACAAGCGCTGAGATTGCTAAACGCGCTGCCGACGTCGCTATACAAGAGCTCCAAAAGGAAAGGCAGGAGGAGGCCCGGAAGCAGAAGAAGTAGGTACTGAGCGGCGGTGTAGATTTTAACCAATTTCTAATCCAAAACAAAGAGCCAGCCGACGAAGTAGATATGGATATTAAGGAGGATGAGTAGTAACCGTTTAACAAGCCATCGGTACTGTATAACAAAGTTTTAGGGGGGTTGGAGGATGAGGTGGTCATTTTAGAAGCAGGGGAGGACGATAACTTGTAGCTTAATAACGCAGAAGTACTCCAAGGTACCATATTAGACAACCCTTACTAAAATATTAGTAAGAAGGAGCCTATTAAGAACTATTCGGCACTTGCCAATTATTAAGAGCCGCTACCTCTCCTACTCCATTAATTTGGTAGAGCGGCGCGTACTAGAGCTCAAAGGACCTATACTTAATTAGCTCATAGTAATTTTATATTAATTGTAAGTAATACTAACGAGGGTCCTAGTGATCCTAAGCTAAAAGAGGTTAGTATTCCGTTGAAATTAAAGCGATCGCGACAGGGAGCTTCTATAGATGCGCATAAGGCCCATAAAGCTAGCGCACTTGCTATTAGGTCCCCTAAGGCCAAGCACACGCGTGGTAGTAAAAAGGGAAAGGATCCTATTAAAATAAACAGCCAAATATTGGAGTATTACATATGTAAATAGTGCTTTGTTATTCAAATTCAATTTAGCGTTGGTGATAGTGGCCCGTGCGAGCTTACTAATTGCTAAGTAATCTGGTTCTGTGGGATGGTTCTGCCCGGAGACGCTCCGAGCTCTGCATGAAGCTCTGCACGAAGCTCTGCACGAAGCTTTGCGTACAGAGGCTCTGCACGAGGCTCTGCACGAAGCTCTGCACGAAGCTCTGCACGAAGCTCTGCACGAAGCTCTGCTCTACGTACAGAGGCTCTGCACGAGGCTCTGCGCGAAGCTCTGCGTACGGAGGCTCTACACGAAGCTCTGCATCGGGTCCCCGCTATATTCCGATGGCCTACACGTGCCTCTGTCAGATAATCTGTCTTCTCTATAAGGCACAGGTCACGTGCAGAGGTCACGTGCACAGTAAAATCTCTTCGTAGCTGAAAGCCCTAGGGGCCCAAGACAAGAACATCAATCAATCAAACCATTTCATCAATGAATAGCTATACATGCACTATCTGATAGCCTCTGCCACGTATACCTATGTAGCCACCTTATTTTTTACCCATCCTTCCTTACATTCTCCCTACCTAGGGAGGCACCAGAACGGCACGGCAGCCAGCAGACGACCGTCGCCAGAATCAGACGACCGTCGCCAGAACCAGACGACCGTCGCCTGAACTAGACGACCGTCGCCAGAACTAGACGACCGTCGCCAGAACTAGACGACCGTTGCCAGAACCAGACGACGACCGTTCGAACGACCAGCCAGCAAACACCACGAACGATTCAATCAATTGATCGATCGAATTGAACCAGAGCTTCAATATCGGCCCGCCACCGAATCAAATCAAGACCTCCTAGGGAGGCACCCCAGACGACTACCGTTCGAATGTACAGCCAGCGAACGGCCATAGAGAACGATTCGAATCAATAAGAGCCTTCGATCAGGCCGACTCCTTCCCCGAATTGAACCAGACACTGACGCAGGCAGGCAGGCAGGCAGGCAGGTAGGTAGGTAGGTAGGTAGGTAGGAGAGGACCGTCGCCAGAACCAGACCACCGTTGCCAGAACCAGACCACAGTTGCCAGAACTAGACCACCGTCGCTAGAACCAGACCACCGTCGCCAGAACTAGACGACCGCACCCTAGACGACCACCATTTAAATATGCAGCCAGCGAACGGCTATAGAGAACGATTTGAATAAATCAGAGCCTTTAATCGGGCCGACCCCTCCCCTAAATTGAATCTAACACTGATATAGGTAGGTAAATAGATAGGCAGGCAGATAGGTAGGTAGGCAGGTAGATAGGCAGGTAGGTAGGGTAGGTAGGTAGGTAGGTAGGCAGGTAGGTAAATAGGCAGGTAGGTAAGTAGGTAAGTTAGTAGATAGGTAGAAGAGAACCGTCGCTATATTATATTAAATTATCTAAAATAATATAATTTATTTTGCTAGCCTTATAAATAGCCTTAAAGTAGCCTTTATTTATCTAAAATATACTATTAGTATAAAAGAGGTAAATGGCTCCAAATACTTGCTAAATATGTAGGTTGTGCGCAGGCTGTGCGCAGGCTGTATATTAAAAAAACACGACATAGGCTAGTTGGTTGGGTTGCCAAATGCCCTTAACTGCGCGCCAATTGCGTTAACCACCAACCATTGAGGCCATTTAGAGGGGACCATATTTTGCTAATGAGAGAGGAACTTGTTCCAGTATACTTAGTATTAGTTTAGCTATTTTATAGTTATAAAGTACTTAAGGTTATAATTATCTGTAAGGACTTTAGTTGGCTAGTTAGGTTCTGCTAAGGAGAGTTCTAGTTAGAATTCTTTAAACGCTTATATAATTGTAAGAAGTTCCTTATTATAGATCTTATAATTATATTCTTATAGTATAGGCTTAGATAAGTAGAATACAACTAGGTAGAGGAGACCGTTATCGCCTATCTAGGAAAGGACGCCTATATTAATGTGGTCTAAGGAGTTAGTCTTAAGATAGAGTTGTTGTCCTAGTATAAAGTAAGCTAGGATAGGTGCTTTAGTAAAAGCATCTTTAAGGTCTTAAAACGCCTTCTTGTATTTAGGCGTCCAGATAAAATATAAATATATTTTTCTTCTTTTTGCAGAAAGGCCCTTTATTCGCATTATTGCTATAAGTAGTGCTATAATACCTAAGAAGTTATATATAAATTTTTAATAGAAGTTAGCAAAACTAAGGAAGGCTTATATATCCTTAATATAGTTAGGGGTTTGCTATTTAGTAATTATATATACCTTCTTAGGGTCTATATAGACACCCTTAGTAGTAATAATTAGTTTAAGGCATTTTACTTCTATAACTAAGAATTCGCACTTCTTTAAGCTAATATAAAGTTCTACGTCCCTAAGGCGCTATAGGACCTTTTAAACGTGCTTAGTATGCTTAGAGGGGTTATTACTATAAATAAGTATATTGTCTAGGTATACAGAGCAGAAGTCGTTAAGGTAGTCCTATAAAGCGTTATTAATATAGCTTTAGAAGCTGCCTAGGCTATTATATACACTAAAGGGTATAATGGTATATTTAAATTGGCTAAAGCGTAATGCGAATATAGTTTTCTATTTATTACCTTCCCGTATTTAGAGGCGGTTAAAGGTGGCGATAATATTAAGCTTAGTATAGATTTTGGCTTAACTAAGCCGCTTAAAAGTCTTATATATAAGTGGTACAGAGTATTAGTTCTTAATTATAATAGCGTTAAGTCCTCTATAGTTAACACAGAATTAAATACCTTCTTCTAGTTTCTTAGTAAGGAGGATAGGGGCGGCTGCTAGGAATATACTAGGATAAATAAATCCTTTATTAAGGTGCTCGTTAATATACTTTTTAATAACTAGAAGTTTATTTTTTAATATTAAATAGGGTCTCTTATAGGGTAGTATTTTTCTTTATTTAATATTAATAGTATAGTTATTAGGTTAATATAGGGGGAGTATATTTACGCTCTTTTATAAGTAAATATTAATAAAGTTATAGTACCTCTTAGGGAGGAGCTTGCGGAGTTCTTTATTAGTAAATCCTTTTTTAAGCTTTATAAACTTCTTAAAGTCTAAAGGTAAAAGTCTATAGAGTTCTATAGGGGCATTATTTTTTAGAAGGTTAACTATATCTATTCTATTACTGTAGAGGATATAGTCTTATTCTTTATTAAGCTTATATAGTTATAATTAGGAGGCTATAGTAATGGTCTAGCCTTTTCTATATACTATATAGTAGAAGGCCATGGCACTTATATAGTGGTAGTTAGTTATAAGTGGGATAATAAGGGGTTCCTTAGGTTAATATCCTAGGGAGTAAATAGAGGCAGCTAGGCTATGCCCTAGGTAAGTCTCTCTGCAGTATTTAAAGTTAAAGGTTACTTCTCTCTTTTTCTAGTTAATAGTAGGGTTATATTATTTAAGCTAGTTTATTTTAAGAATAATAGGGTAGTTAGTAAGTAGTATAATATAGGCCTAGAGCTCTTCTTGGTGCCTATTTATATCTAAGTAGAGTTAGGCTATATATGTAATCGTTTATGCGGTATAACTACTGTTAGTAAGTTATAGGGTATGGGCTTTAGTAAGGGGTAGGATAGGTAGGTTATAGGTATATATAAATTAGGTATTTATAAATTTATTAATAGCTCCGCAATTAATTATAGAATAGCTTTTATATTATTTTTTAGCAGTAGTTCCTATTATAGGTAAAACTATCTATTTCCATCTATTTATCTTTACTAAGTTATCTATTAAGTAGGTCAATATACAAATCCCTCTATCCTTAGGGCATCCTAACCTATAACTTAGGGCTAGGACTTAGTGTTTTCCACTTCTATATCTAATTCTACCGCTATTACCGCGTCTTTGTCTTATATAGTAGTGGTATATAGTAATGTATTTAGTGTTTAGGGTATTAAGTTAGGTATTAGGTGGCGGCTACTAAACCTAGCTATTAGGCAGTTTAGGTTATTATAATAACTGTCACAGAGTGAGTACAAGTGGTGATAATATATAGCGAAGTAGATATTATTAAGCTATGTACATAAACTATGTAATAAAGTTAAGATGTTGCGTAAGGAAAGAAGGTAGGGAAACGGGAGGAAAGGGGTATATATTGTTAACTTGGTTGCTTGGTTAATATGTGTATGGGGCGGAATAGGCTTTAGGTCGTAGTCCTAGCGGAACTTAGTAGAATATAGTAGAGGACAGCAAACTGCCGTAGATTGCCGTTACGTGATGGCAAATTGTAGCAAATTGCCTTAGATTGCCGTCACGTGCCTTAATTAACTGAGTCGTTAACACGGAGGTTAAGACGGTGGAAACAGGTAGACGTGTGTAAGGTGTTACGGAGGTATCCCGTAACAGTACCCCCCCTTTAAACTTAAGCTTCTGCGAGATGGGGCTGTAGTAGTTCTAAGTGGAGTTTGTGAAAGTCTTCTATGGCTTATATAAGTCCTACAGAGTTGATAGGTTCCTATAAGGGCTTAGTAAAGCCTCTCCATTTTATAAGGTATATATATTTGCGTTTCCGTTTATTATACTTAATATTGTTAACTCATTTAATGAGGTACTTATCCTCGCCATCTACTTTAACTGGTAGGGGAGGGTCTTGGATCTGTTTAGGTAGGGCGTCTAATATAGGAGCGGTAGGGCAGAGGACTGACGTATGGAATATAGGGTGGATTTTAACCGTATTAGGGAGTTTTAGTTGGTAGGTATAAGGAAAGATAGCTTTCTTAACCTTATAAGGGCTGGCGTTCTTCTAGTTAAGTTTCTTAGTAGGTTGTTTTATATTTAGATTTCTTATATCTAGCCAGATAAAGTTATTAATTTAGTAAGCTAGTGCTAGGGTTTAGTTCTTATTTGCTACGACCTTATAGACAGCCTGGGCCTATGTTATTTTATTAGTAAGGAACTCTTATAGTTCTTCTATCTTCTTTATAAATTTGTTTACTTCTGTAACTTATAAGGCCTAATAAGCTAGGTGAGGAACATTACTAAAGGGTTTAAAACCTATTTGCGGGTGCTGGCCATAATTAGCCAGGAATGGGGAGACCTTTATAGTTTCTAAAATGGAGTTATTTGCAGTAAATTTAGTAAATGTAAGCCAGTCCATCTAGTCGTCCTATAGATATAATATATATATCCGAATATACTGTTCTATTATAGTATTTGCATATTCTGTTTGGCCATCTATTTCTGGGTAATATACTGTAGACAACAGTGCTTTAATGCGGAGTTAGGTAGTTAGTTTTTTCTAGAATACTAAGATGAACTAGCGGCCTCTATTAGAGATAATTGTTTTAGAGAGTCTGTGGAGTTTCTATACGTGATCTAGGAACAGTTAGGTAATAGTAGATGTTAATATATTAGGGTAGGCGATTAAGTGTCTTATCTTAGATAGTTAGTTTATAACTACTATAATATTTATACAGCCTTTACTTATAGGGAGATTAATAATAAAGTTAATTAAGATGTCCTTCCATCTTTAGTCCGGAACAGGCAGTAGCTTTAGAAAGCCATTATACTTCTTATATAAAGCTTTAGCTCATTAGTAGGTATAATAGCTAGAGACGTACCTTCGTGTTATATTATGTATATTTGGCTAGTAGTACTCCTGTTAGAGCAGCTCTAGGGTTTTTCCTTGGCCTAGGTGGCTGGCTACTAGTAGATCGTATATATGTTTAAGGAGCTTAAGCTTAAGTTTATTATAGTTAGGTATAACTAGGCGGTTCTAGTAGTATAAGCGGTCTCTATAAGCTTTATATTTACCTAGAGAGATCTTTTTAGAGCGTCTAACGCCATCTTAAATTAGCTTAAGTGTCTCTTAGATAAACTTATTATTTAGGTATTTGTTAATTATAATCTGCTTAATTAATTAATTAGTTATTTTAAGGACGTGTACTATAAGGTCTTTAGCTAGAGGATTAAATAATTTAGGGCGAAGCAGTGTTTAATTGTAATAGGCGCGCGCTTCTTCCTATACTATTATGTCTTATAAACGTTAAGTTAGGGCATTAGGTTTTTAACCTTAAACGCCTAGGCGGTATATAATTAAGAATTAGAAATAAGACAGATATTCTAACTAGCGGGCTTAATAATAACTTAGCTATTTCGTGGTTATAAAGTACTGTAAATTCTTATAGTTGCTGAGGACCTTAATCAGAAATCCGGTGCCTTCCAGTTTAGGTTGCCATTGTTTAAAACATCTAATAATGGCTAATAATTCCTTATTATAGATTTTGTAGTTATATTTGGCTGGACTTAGTTATTTTAAGAAGTATGCTATGGGATGTAGTACTCCTTCCTTATTATACTGAGACAGTATGCCTTTAGTGACGTAGTTAGATAAGTCGGCTTCTATAATACTCTTTTAGTTCGGGTTAAGGTGTTAGAGTATAGGTGCGGTAGTAAATATAACTTTTAGATAGGTAAAGGCCTTCTTATATTCCTTGTTAAAGATAAAGGCTTTATTCTTTTAGGTTAGAGCTATAAGGGGTAAAACTAGGGCAGAGAAGTTATTAATAAACTATTAGTAGAAATTAGCAAATCCTATAAAGGCTCTTATATTCTTAACATTCTTAGGTTCTTACTAGTTTATAATTACTTTAATCTTCTTTAGGTCTATTTATATACCGTCTATAGAAATAATAAGTCTAAGGTATAGAACTTCCATTTTATGGAACTCGCATTTATCTATATCTAATTATAGGCTAGCTCCACGTAGGGCTTCTAAAATAAGGTTAATGTGTTTCTTATATTTAGCTAGGTTATTGCTATATACTAGGATATTATTAATATAAGCAGTACAGAAAACGTTCAGGTAAAATTATAGGGTATTATTTATAAAGTATTAGAATAAACTTGGCGCATTTATAAGGCTAAACGGCGTTACTAGGTATTTAAATAGTCTATATCTAGTATAGAATGTGGTAAGCTATTTATCTCCTTTTATAATAAGGAGGCGGTTAAATGTATAGATAAGGTTAAGTTTCGTATAGTAGCAAGCCTTACTTAATTGGTTTAGTGTCTCTTAAATTAATAGGAGTGGGTACCGGTTCTTAATAGTAATAGCGTTGAGAGCTTAGTAGTCTATATAGAAGCGCAGACCGCCACTAGGTTTCTTAATAAAGATTATAGGTACAGCTATAGGCGAAGAGCTTGCTCTAATAAATCCTTTACTTAGGTATTTATCTAAGTACTTTTATAATACTTAGAGTTTATTTTAGGATATTTTATATAGTAGTCTAAATCCTGGCTGTTTTCCTTCTTTAAGTATAATCTTGTGGTTATATAGTCGGTGCTCTGCTAACTTATTAGCTTCCTTTTATAAGAATACCTCTAGGTGCTTATAGTGGTATACTAGTACCTTTATGGCAGGGTTAGTATACTTCTTTAATACTAGGGCCTTTTTAATATCGGCCATTGTAACGGCAAAGATTGTATATTTAGGTTTCTTAGTAAGTTGTGCTAATAGGGTAGCTCTAATTATGTAGATATCTAAGGTGTTAAGTAAGCTTAGATTATCCTTAGTTTCTTATATAGTTTCTTGTTTAGGTTTAGGTTTAGTGTTAGGTATAGAGTTAGTGTTAGATTTAGGTTTAGGTTCTTTAAGTATCCTTTTTATAGTAGAATACCAGTTCTTTTAGTACTTTTGTATATTAAGCTTAAGCTTCTGATTGGTTTGGGGCGGTATAGTAGTTAGGATTGGTTTATGTGGTTTAGTATAGCTTTTAAGTTCTTAGTGGACGTTAGTGGAAATCTTATGTCGGTAGAATTTGGTGGAATTCTTAGGTTAGTGGAATTAGGTAGATTTCTTAGGTATATAGTAGACGTTAGTAAAAATTTTAGACTAGTAGATCTTAGTAGATTTTCTAGATTTTAGTTTAGGGTCTAAGCAGTAGGTTATAAGATACTTCTGCTTATAATAGGAGGCGGTAAATAGAAGCTTAAGGTTGTCCCAATTAATGGTTACTTTATATAGCTTTATCTAGGGTTGTTTAAGGATTACTAAGTAACCTAGGGTAGTAACGAAAAGCCTAATTAGTTCTTTATAGTTTAGGTATTAAAGTCTTAGGAATACTACGTAGGTAATATGGCCTAAGATAGTACGTTTACCATTAAATCTAAATATATTAATATACCAGTTAAGGGGGGTTAGAGTAAAACTATTATCTTACACAAAGATCTTATTAATAAATCCTATACTACTAGCTCCTGTATTAATTAGGACTTAAGCATTAATCTATTAATTGTTCTACCGAAGATAACAGTTAACGGTTATACTGCAATCCTAAGAGTTAGAGTTTATAATATCTAAAGCATTTAATAAGATCCTAAGGCAGTGCCGTCCTGGAGAGTAACTTAGCTCCAAAACCTTCCTTTTAGAGGCAATTAGGGTGGAGTTCTTATAGCATATTAATTATAGCTTTATCCTTATAAGTAGTGCTTACTGGATGCGGGGCTAGAACTAGGTAGAGATTGGGGATAGTAACTAAAGGATTAATACGGTAAGCGGCTGCTAGTATTAGCCGTTTATAATTTATGTTAGGGCAGGGAGATAGAGCAGTAGTTAGAGAGATAGGAGCTACTTCTATACTTAAAATAGAGGCCTAGCTTAGTGCGTTGTTCTTATTTAGAGAACTCTAGTAGGGCGTATTCTAGGGTTCCAGTATTAATATCTATGGTATTAGGGTGCTTAGGCTGAGATAATAACTTAGTAAACATTTATAGGGCTATTATATTGTATTAAGGAGCGGACTTCGGTGTTAGGCGTAGTATATTATTATACCGTTTATTAATAATGTTTATGTAGGCGTTAAGGGCTCCTAGTAGGTCTATACCTATTAGGGAGGTTTTTAGTTTAGGACTTAGGGATTTAATAAGGCTATTAACTAGTATAGAGTTGTTCCAGCCTGTTTCTTTTACGTAACAGTTAAATTTGGAGAAGTATACTGGAAAGCTTTTTATTCCTTAAGTTATGTGGTTTATCTTTCTCTAAGTAGTAGCTTAGCGGTTTGGGTTACTATACGTGGCTTTAAGAAGTATAATTAGGCTTAGTACTAAGTTTGGTTAAAGAGGTTTAATAAGGTTAGCTATATCTCCTTCTAGTTAACTTAGGGTATAACAGAGTCAGTTGGCTTTAGTTAGGTAGCGGTTGGCGTTACTAGTTAGCTTATTTTTAAGCCGGCTTAGGAATAATTGGAGTTCTTATTGTTTACTAGTAAATATTAGAGGGTCTAGTAATCGTTTAGATTATTATAGCGTAGTAGTTAGTTCTACTGGTAGGATAACTATTACTAGTTTAGGGCTTAGCGTAGGCGTTTTAAGGGTGCAGATTTCTTCTTAGAGGGCCTTAATTGTTTTCTAGTACCGTGCTTCTTGTTTAGCTTGCTGTTAAGCTATAGCAGCTTAGTTTTATGCGAGGGCGTCTATAAAGGACTTTTATATATCTACCAATTGTTCCTAGAGTGCGGATATAATGTTAGCGGCCGTTATAAGAGCTTTAAGGTTGTTTTGCATTTTAAACAGGGTAGGGCGGAGTATAGGTTTTAACATAATGTAGTATTACAGAGTAAGTATAAGTGGTAATAATATATAGCGAAGTAGATATTATTAAGCTATATACATAAACTACATAATAAAGTTAAGACATTATGTAAGGAAAGAAGGTAGGGAAACGGGAGGAAAGGAGTATATATTGTTAACTTAGTTGCTTAGTTAATACATATACGGGGCGGAATAGGCTTTAGGTTGTGGTCCTAGCAGAACTTAGCAGAATGTAGTAAAGGACGGCAAACTGCCGTAGATTGCCGTCACGTAATAGCAAATTGCGGCAAATTGCCTCAGATTGCCGTCACGTGCCTTAATTAACTGAGTCGTTAACATGGAGGTCAAGACGGTGGAAACAGGTGGACATGTGTAAGGTGTTACAGAGGTATCCCGTAACAACAATAGCCTTCTTAACGGCATCTATAGTAGTATTCTAGTTTTTAGAGTAGCTTATACTCTCTATCTAGGAGTTTTTACGGAAAGGTTAGTATAGAGAGTTTAATATTAGCTCCAGTAGTATTTAAGGTAGTAGGCGTTAGTGGCTTAGTATATATAGGTTTAATAGGTCTGGGGGGTTTCTATAGGAAGGTCTTTAGGTAAGGGTTAGCAGTAGTAATCTAATTTAATTATTATTTAATCTTCTATAGGGCTGTTACTATATTATAGACATTATTATAGTTATAGCTAACGGCTGCGTAACTAAGGCAATAAGTATCTTTTTTAAGGAGATCTTCCTAGTTTTTAGCATTATTTTAGGTAAGGGCTTTAGTATATTCCTAGAATTTAATATAGAACTTATTAAATAATTTAGTGGGGCTTATCTTTAGGGCATGTAGTTTAGCTTAGTTGGTGGCTAATAGGTTATAGTCATGGTATATTAGGTTAAGGTTATTAAGGACTTTTTAATAAGACTGCCACTTCTAGGGGCTATTAGTCTCCTACTAGGCAAAAAGTCTATTAAATAGTATACCCTTTGTTTGCCTAATAATATAGCCAATTTTAGTATCTTCTATAGGAAAAAGGTAGGCGCTCTAAGTTAGTTACTTACGGATTTATATCTTTTAGTGGCTGTATTCCTTATAGTCCCCCTAAAAGACTAGGGGATTAGGGTAACATATATTAAACCCTATAGTAGCAGCTTAGGTTTAATTGTTATAGCTTTTATTATTGCTGCTTTAGTAGGGGTTCCCGTTAGGTAAAGCTGCTTAGTATTAACCCTCTATTAAGCGTTAAGTAGGTAAGGTTGCCAGGGGCGTAAAGGCTTAGGTAGCGTTATTATAGATATACTTGTTAAGCTAGGATTATAGGTATTTAATTATGCCTTCTTTTTTAGTAACTATAGCAATAAATACAATCTTAGCTTTCTTTAACCATTAGACGTTATATTTAGATATATAGAGGTTATCTTTAGTCTCTTAGCGCGTATTATTGGCCAGCGCCTTATAACGTTAGGAAAAAATTTAACAGCATTTAATTTTGCTTTTCTGCCATTTTAGCATTTCCTAGCATTTCCTAGCATTTCCTATTATTTCCCAGCATTTCCTAGCATTTAGCAGCATTTATAATTAAGTATTAGCATTTAGCTACTAAGTGCTAACTATATAATTACTAAGTATATATAAAAGTATAAAAGTATATATTTTAAATATTAGTAAGCATATATAAAAGTATAATTTTATAATTTTAATAATTTTAAATATTAGTAAGCATGCATAAAAGTATTATTTTATATTTTATATATACTTTATTAATAAATATTAAAATTACTACCCCTAAAGC
>Ga0307507_10007862_pt1 | contig 15127 bp, 22 predicted proteins | sample 7_EM_MG_FD_207223 | JGI IMG/M metagenome (GOLD analysis project Ga0307507, IMG submission 207223) | Populus trichocarpa ectomycorrhiza microbial communities from riparian zone in the Pacific Northwest, United States - 7_EM | ecosystem: Host-associated > Plants > Roots > Unclassified | place... | reverse complement strand
TCAAGATTGGGTAATTTGAGGTAATTTGCTCAGAGCAGTAATTTGACTTAATCCACGGAAATTCAAAGTAATTTCACCAAATATTTCAGTTATTAGGGGAAATGTGGAGTTGGGGTTTTCCCTGATGAATTGCCTTTGATGGGGACAAACGAAATTTTTCCTAAATTCCCCGATGGATGTTTCGGGACAATGATTCGTGGCTTGAAGGCATAGTGAGTTGTATACGACTTTTTCAATGAGTGGCATGCAAATCAACCTCATGTTTTCCGGAGGAATGGATGTTGTGCTCGAATATCGCACCATCCCGGCGATAATAAATGGTTCCCTTTCGAAGAGGACAATGAAGGTCATGAATTCGAGATCCATAACCTGTGGATCTGCAAAATGGACGATGGTGTTCAGGCTTACATACGTATACAAATGATTCTCACAAGTAGTCATAGATCTTGGTCTTTCTGGAAATCCTTGACTTTAGCAATGGTGAAGGTGGTTCATCCATTGATGGCTGGTGAGAATACGGAGAGAATAATGCTCTGCTATTATAAGCGCGCGCTGGGCTGAGCTTATCGGAGTTACACGTTCAGCTTCTGAGATACTCAAAGACGGGATGCCGAGAACAGACGAGATCAATTTTTCATTGAACACGGACCTTGCTACTAGCCTACGTGGGAAGACGCTTCCCCACCAATACACCTCAGCCCCACCCACAAAAATCGTCCCATGCCCCGCCCCTGGCTCTCCCGCTGCTTTTTTACCCCGGAAGCCCCAGCATTATCCATGCCTGGAATGCCTCTACCGTCACCAAACAGTCATCAGCGTTCTGCATGCGACGAAGCCAATTGGTGAGGGATACGACCAATGGGGAGGGACGTGGACCTGTGGGGAGGGTTGTGAAATGGTGAGGCGAGAGAATGCTTTTCAAGGCAGAATCTGCAGAGCGAGGCCCCAGGAAGATGGCCACGCAAAAGACCAGCACAATGGACGACGAGAGAAGGTTCAGGCCGGGTTTTTGCGAACGGTTACAGAGTTCTCTGTCACTATCCTTGCCTTTTCATAGGGGTCAACCACATGCCACTATGGGAGAACCGCTCGAACTTCAAAGCCACCACCTATGCACTTCCTCTTCCAAAAAAAACGGTTGTCTGCGTTCTGCATGCGAGAAGATATGTTGGCTCGTCCGCACAGATCTTGCAAGTGGGACCTGTGAGGAGGATTTGTGGGAGGGGGATGTGAGAGCGCGCTTCTGGAGGGAGGATGTGTAGAGGAAGATGAGGCTGAGGAGCTGGGAGGATGGCCGTGGAGAAGACCACCACGAGGGACAACAACGATAGGTTCAGGCTGGGTTTTTGCAGACCATTTCAGCCCGGGAGTCCTCTGTCGTGCCCATCCTTCCCTTGGAACAGGAGTCGATCTGATGCGCCCTGTCCTGGCTTCTCAAACGTCTTGAACACGGATGGAAGAGAATCTCTCAAAGCCGCCGCTCAAGCGCTCACCCCCTCTTTCCCGCTTGCAATCCCAACCGTGTCATTCTCCCTCTCTCCTCAGCCTCCTCACATGCTAAATTCTCAGAACCCGTCACACCTTGCCACGTCATCACGCAATAACTGAGCTGATCATCATCAAAAAAGCTAAAACTTCGTTCTGCGAGGAAAGAACCACTTGTGCATCGTCATGTGCGTATTCCCTTCTCTGACTCTTACTTGCCGGTCAACTACCTGCACGATTTCAAACCCAATCAAGGCGACTTATCCAATCTTTGCTCACCCCACTTCTCATCCGCCCAACCTTTCATTGTTGACGATGTGCACAACTGGGGCGCAAATCTTGGAGTTAGGAGCTGCTTTTGCACATCTCGACTTTGGCTTGACCTGACTCTTCCATCCACGATGACAACTCTGTAACCAGTCGCTACGTGCTTCAAGCATCGTACAACGTAAACAGGTCTCCGAGCAGCGTCATCCCCCATGCTCCCTTGTCAACGCAGACAACTTGACCTGGGGCCCGTATATGTTTTCACTCGGTCGACGCCAGCCCTGCATGGATGAACGAATTCAGAGGGAGGCAGAGGCACCATAATACCCAACGACGATAGGCGGTTGCTTACGGGTCACTTGGATGCACACATGTGTTGGATTTGCGGAAAAGATGGATGCGCATGACGTTTCCAGAGCCGTATTTATCATTCTATATCCATACTTGACGAAACTACGTTTCTACGGTATCCTGGCATTCTGGCTCATGCTCGTGAGCATGCCACCGACTTTCTGGGGCTCGCCGACTTCAATAGAAACCACTTTGGGAAGTCAAAGTTTGTTCGTGGGGTTTTCCGGAGGGGAAGTGCGTGGACGCTTTATGGAGGGATTGACATTCGAGGAAAGATGGTGGGAGGTAGGATATATGCTAAGACGATGATTTGTTTGTAGAGGGTATAAATGTCATTGAGCGTGGAATACATCACGGGATCTGTGCGTTGATGCAACACGAAGCGCTTATTCCTTCTTTATTCTTATCCATGGGCGAGCAGTGCGGTTCAAAATTCCTCAAGTCAAGGACACCCAGGATAACAATTTTTGATGACAATAGGTGAGAACTTTTCTAATATGATCGGATGTTAACAGTTTACCCCACATCGTCCATGTAGGTATACATGTGCACCTATTGAAAACATCCAATGTCCTTTTCGAAAAGGAATCATTTATTATTCCCGAGAGAGTGTAATATTTGAGCATGACATTCATTGCTCTGGTAAACATGAGGTATACCTCCATGCTACCCACCGAAAAGATGATGGACTGAGGCCCGGGTACCCTCTAGCCACGAATTCTTGGAAGCGTCAACAGCCCAGGACCACTTGAATTAGATCTTTTACGTTTCAAACTCATTCTAATCGAAAGTAATAGGGTCCTACTGATGAGACTAGACCGGTTCCGGAGCGAAAGGCCTAGCAATGTTTCACTGAGCGCTTTTGAGCCTAATGAAGTATCACACCTCGAACTTCCAATTCACGAAATCTGTCACTACCGCGTTGGCCCCGCCCTGTGGACCTACCGCGGGGATTCAGATAAACCAGATCTTGATGACTTCAAGCCATTGAGATCCCCGACGCCGGACACTTTGGGCATTACATTTGACAAGAACTGCATATTTCAGATGAAGCTATTCGCAACGAAATTTGATGGTCACCGTTATGGTCACCTTCTAATCAACGAGGCTGAGCGACTTCCCTCGCATCGCGAGATAGACTCAGGTTTGTCTTAAATCTGCTGGAAATGCTAGTCTGCTCCGACTCTAACACACCCATTCAAAGGTGCCTATGCATGTTCTCCCGATGGGCGGATTCTCTTTGTGAGACTTCCTCACAAGGAAGTGGTCGTAATGTCCCAGTCCGGTTCGGCCAATACTGGATTCAATTTGGTTACCCAGGTGCCAATTCCTGATACTAGACCAAAGCTTGACTATTGGTTTTATCCGACACCTGTATTTTCTGCCGATGGGTCGAAGTTTGCTGTTGCTGCAAAGGATGGCACGGTGTCGGTTTGGGATGTTCGAAATAACATTGCCTTGATGGTAAAAGAGCCTGATCGCGATGTGCGCCGTAGGATGGCTTCTCTGGAATTTAGTAGTGGAATTCTGGGCAGAGAAGTTTTGGCATTCCTGGAGGTAAGTCAACTTTGCTTGGACATTTATTTTCTTCATGTTGATTGAGTTTCTGGTAGAACAGAGGCGCTATTGTTCGTATTGTCCTCGTTGACCCAGCATCGTTTGAGATCGAGGAGACACTCGACTTGCATCAAAGAAACCCATCACTAGAAGCAAACTCATATGTCCGCAAGCCCACAGAGCTGATTAAAATTTTCTTCGATCCGAACGGCCAAGTGATGTATGTTGAAGTGAATGGAAGACTTTACGAATGGACGCTGCAGGCAAGAGAGGGTCCAGAATGGTGGCTCGGTGAAGGGTACCATACCTAAGTTAGTGTAAAGTTAAACAACACGAACCCAGTGATATATGATCATTATCTGTAAGACTCTCTCAAGTTGAAAGTGTAAATCTCATTTAAATAATCATAAGCATCTAGCTGGGAAAGCACACAACATATAAAACGAACCAGGAAGACCGAATTTGATTGCCCATGATTATAGATGCCTTGGCGGCGTGCAGGACACACAACTACTAAGGATCCGGAGGGAAGACTATTTAATGATCGCCTTTCCTAGGCCTGGCGTTCGTCAGAAACTGACTTTGGCACTTTCCGTGGAAGATTCATGGGAATCCTGGTGCCAGCCGAAATTTTGAACTGTATCAGTAGTGTGTTTAAAGATGTGAGTGTTTTTGCGAGGTGAGTAACCGTGAGTTGCCACCTTCTCGCGTCTGCCCCTCAGCTTGCATCCAAATCAGTCTCCATCACTGGTGTGAGTCGTCCACGTCCGCCGCTGGCGTCAATTGTCCGTCACTGATGTGAGTCATCTTCGTCCAGCGCTAGTAGTCTATTTCTTCGTCATTCCCCAAGTCCAGAAGCATTCGCGGAACGGCGCTGATCAAAACCTAGTATTGTAGCCCAAATCACGAAGGAAGAGCTCCAGAAAGCCTGATTTGCAGCCTCGATTGATCAATGCATCCGAGGTCCTTGGGAAGTCGGAAGGAGGTGTTGATCCTTCCCCCAAATTAAAATTCCTCAGACAGGATATCGAACTCTTCGCTAGTCCTGATGGGTGGAGATTAGGAGAGAATGAGAAAGGCGTGGATGGGAATGTCTTTGAATTTGACTTACCCACTACCTAGTAAATTTGCAGAGGTTGAGGTGCACGTACCTCCCACTCCGAATCCAACCCTCATCGTGCCCCGTCCGAGCTCCCTTCTTCGTTGCTACTTATTATGGTGCTCGATTAGAGTTTGAACATGCCTAACCTGACGCGTTGGCAGGTCTGGTGCGGATGAGATGGTTAATGGAGGTCAATACTGAATATTCAACAAGTCCCACATACATGGTTAATCGCGATGGTTTGTCTTTACATGCTCCGAGTTCTAATTACACTCTGGGGGCTCGCCCGTCGTCCTTGTCGAACTTTACGTTTGAGACGTCGAGCAAGTTGAGTGGCGGCCATGGGTTCGATTCAGGCTGCGCAAGGCACTTTGGTCCGACTGACGATTGCTGCGGTGGGTATCGGACATGGGCCGCTCCATGGCGTAGTTTACGTTGTATCATGAGAGTGAGCGCTTTGCAAACTGTGACCATAATATATTCAACCATTTACATGAAGATGTTGAAGGACGAACCGAGTAAAAACGTTTCGGAGTACTTCAATTTTCTCGTGATGAAGTGTTTAGGTCGTGTCAGGTAGACGCTCTTCCTGGTTCAAGCCAGCCGGATGCTGGTTATGTATGGGAGTGGTGGTCGTTCGTCGGGCTGACGGATGTTGTCCGAACCTGATTGACTCCGACTCACTTCCATCACTTCAAGATGTAAATCGCGAACTCTCCATTCTCCCACCAAAACCGAGGATACCCATACTTTCCCTTTCAATCTCACTGCCGATCCTACTCGTGCCTACCAACAGAGACCTAGAATGGACAGTAAACAAGGGGGAAGCGCGGGCTGTCGTTCCGAGTTTGAGGGGTGGAGCTGGGAAGAGTGCGCTTTTTCAAGTTTGTCGTCCTCTTTTTCCTTTAAACTTGAAACTAACCAACCAAACGAATCAAAAGACACTCCTAGGCGACAACCGTATATCACCCCCCTCCCTCTCCAACCCTCTACCCCTTCCTTAACGGACTCGACCCGCGCCGACTCGGGTTTGTTGCTTTCCGAAATACGGGGGCAGGAGGGGCTTTTTATGATTATACAGCGCGTTATGGGGCTGTTAGGGAGGAGGATAAACGGTCTTTAAGGGATAGTCTGAGTTCTGGGGTGTTGGACGCGGGTGGGGAAGAGCGAGGGAGGGATGATGTGTTTGACGGGTTGGTGGAGAAACTGGGCTTGAAGGACATACTGGACCTGCCACTCATCGTGCTGAGCACTAATGGGCAGACGAGGAGGGCGAGGATCGCTAGGGCTGTTATGAAGGCGCCCAAAGTACTTTTGTCATAAAGTGAGTGCTTGCGTTGTTCATCCCTCCCTTTGCTGTCTTTTATGCCATACCGCACTTTCCTTCCTTCCGTTTCCTCGTTCCTCCCTTTCTATTTTTTCCTTCCGCCTTGTTTCTCTTCCTCCTTACGCCCTCCTCGCTTTTCCTGACCATCTTCTTTCCTTTCATCGCGCATGTATTCTCTCGTTCTTTTTCCCCGTTTCCACTTCCTCGCTCCCTCGTCTCTCTGCTTCTCTCACTCCATCCCTCTCTCTTTCCTCCTCGCCTTCTTCCCTTCTCCCCCACTTCCCCCCGTTCTCTCCGCTTCCCTACCTTCGGCGCCTTTAATCCTCGTACTAACACCCCTTTTCTCTCTCATCTAGCCAGTTTAGACCCAACCTCCCGCACGCACCTCCTCGCCCTCCTAGAAGAACTCCACGCATCTCGGGCTCCAAGAATTATCATGGGGATGCGTGCGCAGGAGGAGATACCGGGGTGGGATATACATGTGCTGGATGTTGGTGAGGGGGTTGGGCTAGGACGAGGGAGAGGGCGGAGGTGGTGGTTATGAAAGATGGGAAGGAGCAGGGTGAGGGGAAGAAGGGTGAACTTGGGAGTAGAACTGTGAGTTCTTTTCTTCTCCGCATTTTCTTTCGTTTCTTTTGCTTTTTTTTCTCGTGGGTTTTCTCTCATTCCCTCCAGGATTTCTTTCATTTGCTCAAGTTTTCTTTCCTTTCCCCGCGTCTTCGTTGCTTTCCTCGATTTTTCTTACCTTTCCACTCCTTTTCTGTCGTGTTGTTGTTTCTTCCCTTAAGTTTAAATTTTCTTTCCTTTTCTCGAGTTTTTCTCTTTCATTTCTGTGTGTTTCTCTTCAATTCTGCATGTTGTCGTTTCTGTACATGCGGTTTCTTTCCTTTCTGCGCCTCCGTGAGTTTATTGACATAACGATGACAGGTTCTCAATGATATACGTGTTGAGATTCATGAAGGCGAGAGATGGCATTTACAAGGCTCGAAAGGTGAGTACTACGACGTTTCTTCCTAGCCGGGGTCTTCGTCCTTTTTCTATATCTCGTTTGGCCTCCCATTCGAGAAGGCTGGCGCAGCGTTTATGTCTCTTCTCCACTTTCCATTTGCAGTGACTTATACCTTGATCCTCCCCTCCACCTCGCCTTGGGCATGATATCCCAGTCGTGTCGGTCCAACATATCGGTTCATCGCATCTCGCGGGAATTGATGTTCTCACTGAGCTTCGCGGTTTTTTACGTTGGCCCTTTCTGCCATTTCCTTTGATAGGTCATTTTCATTTGATTTGGATTGTACCCAGGTTGGTGATTCACTTTAATCACTTTCGTTGACTTCTGGCCCATCCGCGGCGTGTCGCGTCCATGTTCGTCCTTCTCATCGAAAACCACATACTGGCCTGCTTTGATTCGAAAAGGCCCTGCATTACCTTTACTTGATCCATGGTACCTCAGCAGCTTCGGAATCTACTTAATTGAATCTCCTATGTTCGTCACTATGCATCATCCCTTGCTACATCCTGACAGCGCTTACGAAACCCAGATCATACTCTAAGTAATAATATAATGTAGCACGCCTGGTGCGCGACTAAAGAATCCTTTCAACGTCGAAAAAAAAAAAAGTTGAATCCCGTTTGTTGAGTGAATGATGGGTGAGTTGAATGAGGTGTGATGATTGAATGAGTCATCGAATTAGGGTATAATTCTAGAGTGGAGAGGGTATTGAATTTAGATGAAGAGAAAAAACGGTGATGAACATACATAAGTCATTTCCGGCATTATGAACGGAGAGAAACTCTCAAGCAACAACGCAGTATGTGTTGTTCCCGCTGCCACCGTCATCAGCGTTGGTTGGGATATCACTAGAACCAGAGATGGAGGCGAAAGGGATGGCGAGGGTGGCGAAGGAATCCATGAGAGTAATTTCGGGAGAATGTAAAGAACAGTGAGTTCAGAAGATGCTTAGGACGCGGAGCAGCCTGGATATTTGTCGATGAACAATGCTCCCTTTTAAACTCGACGGTCACCTTGCATCTAATGCACTGTCTGAGTCTTATTGTCAAAACTTCGTGCACCAGAATCTGCTAGATTATGAACGTAGAACAATAAAAGCCATCGTTCGAAAACTACTCACTTTCCAAGGCATTCCATATGGTTTCCCAGAAAACACTGAACACAAGAAAAACCCTGATGACGTCATGCGACCTTTCAGATGCCCATGGTCTGCGTTCAAAAGTTGTTCTGCAAATTAGTCACAGCGGCGTTCAACGACACAATAATCGAGTCACTGCCTTTTGTCTTTGTCAAGGCTTGAACAATGCAGTTCGGAGTCATGAGGGCCAGGATCAGAGCCCTCAGTGCGTTAGAGGTGGAAGGTGAGGGGTAGAAAAAGAGTAGAGAGAAAGGTGGTGTTGCCAGCTTATTGTGGATGCATGACAAGGGGGTGTCGGGATTGAAACTAAGGAACTAGGGTCGAATTTTTTGTTAACGGGCTCAAGGCTGAACCAACCAGCCAACCTAATCAGGCACATATCCAATTTAGGAAATGATGATGTAATATGATGTAAGACTTTCCCTCCCCGTCTCCAACATTGAAAGAGCATCACAAAGCCAATTCTTGGGTACCTGGTGCAGGTTAGTGCAGCTAAGGTGATACTGGAGTGGTTTAAACATTTAAAATATAACTCTTTTTGTGAAAATTTCACTTACTTACCCACCTGTTTTACATTGAATTACTTTCTCAGCTGTTGAGACTGCTTTAGATCCACAGGCAATGATCCAAGCTACCAATATCAACAATTTTTCATTTAGGCCCCATTCGGGAACCCGGTTACGATCCGGTTAGGACTCGGTTTCCCTGCCAAAAATAAAACCCAGCCAAAAAACTCAGTTTGATCATGAAACCCAACCAAGTTCCTGTTTGGCAACACATTGGTTTGGCTGGGTGTGTGACACTGGCGTTACATAGACACCTCATCTGATGGCAACACATCAAACTGGCCACGTCGCGCCAAATGGTTGTGCTCATTGTTGACAATGTTGAGCTCAACATCTGGCTTGACGAGTTGATATTTTTCTGGCGGTCTTTAGTAGGTGATAATAAATAACTAGGAATATACTTTGGAAACTTTATATGAACCCCGAATCATGTTTTAACCACATCCTAGCACTGATGAAAAATCTGTCAACAACATTTCGGAGGGTGCAGCATCGACGAGCTTGCAAGGAGCTCGTTGTCAGGGACATTGCCAAGCCATTCGGCATTGTCGTAAGATAAATTTTATTTCCCCCACATGACTTGTGACTAACCGACCCAAAACCCGTCACCTCGGTTTGTGACTTTTCTAACCTAACCCAACCAACCCTAACCGGATCGTAACCGGGTTCCCGAATGGGGCCTTACCTCTTTCCCCTTCACCCAATAATTCCCCACCAACCATCTGCAAACTAGTGGAAGGGCCAGCCTCACCCACACATCCCGGTTGATGCATGGGGTCCCAGGAGTCGGAATTTGTCACAAAACTAATCTTTAAGTATGGATTTGGGTTTTCTGAAACTTTCTTGCATACAGTGTGTATAATACATCTACAAGTGTGGTTATAGAGCTTCATGGCAGCCATCTACACCATTTTTGAGCTAAATATCTTGGGGTTCCAAAAATTTCTTAGTGGCCTGACAGCCAAACCAACCAACCAGCCCCCAGTCTGGGATTATGATCCCAACACCCCCTTGATGCATGATTTGGAAGATCCATGTTTCTATCTACCAGGCATGGCTTGAACTTGACAGATAGTTCAGGAATGCTGCCAGGGAAGGGTGAACCTTGATTAAGATGAAAAAGACACAAGCATTTTCAATGAAGAGTGGTGTGTAATGAGGTGGACAGAGTTTGAGCTAAAAAAATGAGCAGAATGGGGAGTTGTACATATTTATTTGTTTGATTTACAAGGCATTGGGCAATTCCTCACATGCACATCTGATTCTAATAATGTACCTGCCGTAATTCAACATGACGTATTATGCAACAATTTCTGCAGCATTGCACTGCCATAAGGCTCCAAGAAAATTGAAGGAGAAGGAGTGCTGTTCACGATGTGGAAGATGGCGGCACAATGACAAGTTGAACTCAGCACTTTGACAGTCGGACTTTGTAAACCTTTGCTCTCTTTCACTGTCACCAGCACTTCCAATGCTTAGAGTCAGTTCAGTATCCATTATTCGGTTTGCATATGTATATACATATAGATTTGATCGCAACCAGAGTACTCCGACAGGGCACATCACAGATTGTCACGACTGATTAGATACTTATCTCCATGCCTTTTGCATGCCCTTGCAGCATTTCTCCACCCTTTTGCATCATTTTCATGCATATAACCTTGACCCATGGATGCCATCTTGTTCCTTCACCCCCACCTCACCCTCCTTCACACTTTGCAATGCCCGCTGGAGCTGTTTGGACCTATGCTGAAGAAACTGCCTTGATTGAGTTCTTGGTTGAGAACAGGTCAGAGGCTGGCAACAGAGGAAATTTCAAGAGCCCAACCTTTCAGTGGGCTGTGGCCCACATTGCCCCACTTCTCAAGGAAGGCCCTGTCAAGACCGTTAAAAGCTCTCGCAACAAGTGGAATGTGGTACATCTCCTTCCTGGTTCTATCTTGTGCCACCTGGCTGATATGTTGCGCAGTTTAAGAAACTCTATTGCATCATCTGCACAATCCAGTCCATCTCTGGGTGGGTCTGGGATGACAAAAAGGGTGCCTGCATCAACACTGACTCTGCCTTGTCGTGGGATGCCTATGTCAAGAAGTATCCTGAGGCCAAGGTATTCCGCAACAAAGGATGGAAGCACTTCTCCAACATCTCGCTGATCATGCCCTCCACTGTTTCCAGTACCCATGTCTTTCACCCAACCACTGCTGCCCCTGCTGCTACCGATGGTAGTGACCATTCAGCCTCTCCTGACCCAACCTCTCCCCCCAAAACTGTGTTGGACTCACAAGAAGTTGAGGATTCAGACCGCAAAGAGGCTAGTAATTATTATTCACATTCTTTGAGTCTTTCATTGAAAACTACAATAGAATCCACCTTCACAAAAGTGTGGCTGTGGCCGTCCACCCCTTCCCATGCTGCACCCAAACGTGTCTGAGCATCGCATGGCGCTGCAGCCTTGCAGAGCATGTCGGCATCGCTTGCTGGCTTCAGTACAGCTATCACAACTGCACTTGCACCTCCAGTTCCTGTTATCGATCTGTCGCCCATCTGTCGAACAACTGCTGTTGCTGCAGTCCTCCATCAGGAGGCTCAGTCCCTCACCTTGGCTCAGTGTGTCGCACTTATCGATTTTCTTAGCACTAACTGCACATCTGCAGATACTTACCTGGCTCTTACTGAACCCGATGTCCGTAAGGAATGGGTTGACATGCAACTCAAGCGACTGAATATCTCGCTTTTCTGATATTTTGTGATGTTGCAGCAGTATCTTGTCTATCTCTTCATTGTTTACAATTCTCTTCAATAGTCTCTGCATTATTTTAATACTCTACATTCATTACAAATATCCTTTATCCCCTCACCCCTAGTACTCTTTGGTAGTCATTCCACATTGCCTGTGCAATATTATCCCTCTTTTCTGTTGCCCTATCTTTCTCTGCCTGCATAACAGCCCCATCAGCCAATGTTCCAAATTCATTTTCAAGAGGTTGTCCAGGGTTTGGGTCGAGGTTGTCTTCATTATCCTCTAGGTAGTCATTGATGTGTCCCGGATCATGATCCATGATGAAATTGTGAGAAGCAGCGAGGGCAGGTGGAACTTTTGCCTGAATGTCCATTGAAAAATGTGGAGCATGTGTAAGAATTCCAAAACACTTTTTCAATACTCCAAAAATCCATTCAACAATGTTTTGAGCTGAAGCATGACGCAAATTAAATAGTTCTTCACAATTCGCTGGCCTGCAAGGTTGTGAGCATCCAGGATAATACAGAGTATTTAGATGCCTACCTTATATCAGCCCATCCCCATTCAGCAAGATGGTAATGGACACTGCAATATGGAACTGGTAGGGAATCACAAATTCCAAATCCTGCATCTGCAAGCTAGAATTTTCCTGGAGGAATTGTGAGGTCACTGAGATGGGAGTAGGCATACATGGTTGCATCAGCAATGGAACCTCCCCATCCACTAAGAAAATAAACAAACTTCATGGAAAATGAACAACAGGCCAGGCAGTTTTGAGTTACACTGCCTTTGCGATTTCTTGCTGCATGGCAGTCCTCAGCTGAAGGGCAGCAGTTGATATGTGTTCCATCCATTGCTCCAATAGCCATATCAAACCATGGGCTAAACTTTGGGTTATGAAGGTACTCCGGTAATGGATCATCCACGCCTGGAAGCTGAACATATTTCTCATAGAATGGCCCAGACAAAAGGGCATTGAGAATTTTTCGGAAGTACCTATTGAATAATTAGCTGAAGTAAATTATTGTATTCCAGAAAATTCACGTTGAAATGGTTTCATTTGAATGTTGAAACTGTTCACCAACATGTCTGATTGAGAGGCTGGTGACACACATGTACAGAAAGATTGCAGCCTGCTCCTGGAGAGTGACAAATTTGCTGTCTTCAAGATGGCAAAGAGATCGTAACTCTTCTACCAGGAGCAGAAATATGTGCATGTTCATCCCAAGCTCTGTCCGAATGCAATCAGTATGGCCATAGATTAGTTCCTCAACCCATTGTGCTCCAGTCAGCTTTGATGTATGATAGTCTTGTTTCCAGTACAGCAGGGAGGCGTAAAGTGTGGTGGCAATACTAATGACATTTATAATATACGCAGCAGCCAATATAAGCTGCCGCTGTCTTGTTTCTCGTGGAAGGGGAGGCATGAAGAACAATGTGCCCAACATGCAGATTCTCGGAGATGACTGATAAGGTGTGTGTGACAGCTGTGCTCAATTTGGCAACCATTGGAGTACTCCAGTTGCGATCAAATCTATATGTATATACATATGCAAACTGAATAATGGATACCGAACTGACTCTTATTCCTCCCAGACAGCTCCCAGATTGACGGGACTTCATTAGAAACAAACCAAATATATAATCAAGTTGACAAGGGCCAAGGCGAACTAAACCCAGGTATAATCACTATTTATGAATAGACCGACCATTCCAATGGCGACTTGATGGCGACATCATTCAGGGAAAGCTCTGTGACAATATTTGCAGAATAGAGGAGAACATGCTTCAGGTAAGTTTCATGATCATCCTCAGCACACAGATTAACCCATCCCTGCAACAGGATGTATATACCCAAACTCAGCCCCAACCTGGCACATCTATTATGTTATATAACACCTCACCACCCAAACCACAAGTTGGGTGCTATGGACACCTCAGCACTAGTAGCTGCCAACTGCATCAATGTATTACAGGCAGGTGCCATAGGAAAACTTGATCAGCTACCGTAAATGAATGAAATTAATTTTCATTCATTCATGGCACCTGTTTCATTCCAAGTCCCTGCAACAAGAGAATGAAATTTCTTTCATTCTCTTTCATTCCTGCCACAAAACATTTCATTTTTTCATTTCAATAGCAACTTCATTCCCTCATGGCAACCTCATCATTTCAGGGTCCAGTGCACATTTCCATAAAAGAAATTGCATTTACAAATAAATAAAATAGCAGAAAAAATAGAGAAAAAATGGGGTATGGTGCTGTTTTCAGGGTCCATTGCACATTTCCATATATAGAAGGTAAAGCTGTACTAAATGTAAAAATAATAATAAAATGGGGGAAAAATCAGAAAAAAAATAGGGATGGTTGGTGATGATGTTGGGTGATGTTTTCAGGGTCCAGTGCGCACTTCCAAATAAGGAAATATACGCTTTTCGAAATGAAAAATAGCAATAAAATAGAGGAAAATCAGGGAAAAAATGGGGGATGGTGCTCACTGTTGATGATGATGTTTGATGTGCTGTTTTCAGGGTCCAGTGTGCATTTCCAATTATGGAAAGTGAGGCTGTGCTAAATGTAAAAATATCAAAAATATATCAAAAAAATCAGAAAAAAAAGAGGCTGTTGGTAATGATGTTACATGGTGTTTTCAGGGTCCATTGTACATTTCCTTATATGGAAGTGCTAAATAGAAAAACAGCGAAAATATATAGAAAAAAATGGAGATTGTTGGTGATGACATTAGGTGGTATTCTCAGGGTCCATTGTATATTCCATATATGGAAGATGAGTTATGCTAAATGGAAAAACAGCAAAAACATAGAAAAAATCAGAGATGGTTGGTGATGGTGTTGGGTAGTGTTTTCAGGGTCCAGTGTATATTTCCATATATAGAAGGTGAGGCTGTGCTAAATGTAAGAACAGTAAAAATATATGGAAAAAACATCAGAAAAAATTAGACATGGTTGGTGATAATGTTTAGTATTTATATACCATCAAGCACTGCATTCAGGGTCCATATCAGGGTCCTCTGCATATACTCCAAAAAGGAAATCTCAGCTGATATGACCAAAAAGTGAAGAAAAACAACATGCAAATGGTTTTACCTATCAGGGTCCATCTGATGGGTTGTCAGGAGGGTGGTCACATGACCAATTGCCTAAAATGGTTAAAAAACCAAAGTTGTAGCCCTGCACTGTAGCTTTCAGAATCAGTTGGAATTATGTTCTAAAGTGCTTCCATTGTGGAGATATAACATAAAAGATTTTCAAAGCACTGCATTTTTTTTTGTTTTTTGCATTTTTCTTGATGAAAACAACACCAAATCACATGATTTCACCACATTTGCAAAGCTAAAAGTGGAGAGGAGCACTGCCTGGTAATTACACAGCCACTCATAATGTGGCTAATTCGCATCCAAGCCCTGTTTCACTCTCCCCCCAGTCCAGTGTTGTTAAAATGACTGTATATTTTAATCTCTGAGATCTTTTTAAATACTAATAATGTTATGTTGTACAAAATTTAGACCATATCATCTTCATCAGAGTCACATCGGTTGTCAACATCACCCAGGGCCGTCATGTT
>Ga0307507_10007861_pt1 | contig 15129 bp, 3 predicted proteins | sample 7_EM_MG_FD_207223 | JGI IMG/M metagenome (GOLD analysis project Ga0307507, IMG submission 207223) | Populus trichocarpa ectomycorrhiza microbial communities from riparian zone in the Pacific Northwest, United States - 7_EM | ecosystem: Host-associated > Plants > Roots > Unclassified | place... | reverse complement strand
GTAAATTTGGTAAAAAGTTGGTAAAACATAAGGGCTTTTAACAAAGGACTATAAGATTTAAGACTTTAAAAAAAGGTTATAATAGCCATATCTTATATAGCGATAAGCCTTATAACTATTTTAAAGCTATAGAATTGATTTTGCAGTTGCTGTATAGTAATTCAGCGAAAAATATTACATTTGGTGTGGTCTGGGCACGGACACTTATGACACCCCACTGTATAACCTTAGAGTTGCTATAATAATCTAGCCTTCCACTTCTAAATTTAGAACTTAATCAGTATAAAACTTAGGCTATTTAATAACGCGGAACGGAAGGTTTTATACAACAATTAATAAAACTAATACCTTATTAATAAGGTTGTGACGGCGCTGGAGCTCGTCACCTAGTTAGGGGTTCGCTTAAGACTTGGCGTGTATATATAGACGTGGCCTCACCACCTTCTCTTGCTCCTCGGCTTAATATCTTCGTAATACAGCATTTGTTCAAGCCCATCGTTGCATTTATTTAAGCTTCGGTTTAGAGGCATTTGTTTAAGCCGTAAGGCATTTGTTCAAGCCGTTACAAAGGTCCCAGTTTAGGGCTTTTTAAAAAAAACTTAGGTATTAAGCTATTACGTTTAACCTATAGATATTACTTTAGTATAGAGCTGTTTTAGTTAATTAAGCGCTACTAACTAAACTTAGCCTAGAGTTAACTTAACCTTAAGCCCATACTTACTCTTAAAATAAAATTGAAAATTATTACTAGTTACAGTACTATTATAAGGGGACTTTGTAGACAGGGGGCTATAAGGACACAATTGTGGAATAGGATAGATTGGTAAGAGAGACGAATCCTTAAGGAGGTAAGGCCTTAGGGATCGTGGAGACTATATACTATAGGCATATGCCTCCGGCACGTAACTGGTGACTATTTAAGGGGCGTCTAGAGGTTGTCTTAAGGGCAACCTAAGGTGTCTACGATAATATCCCTTACATTACCCCCCCCCCCCCCCCTTCTTGCAGTTAGCCCCTAATCGCTATTACCTTATAATAGGGAGATTATAAGGGCTTGTCCTAGAAGGGGTTTGGAGAGATATTAGGGAGATGTTAGTATACTGCTATATATTATCTATCTATCTAACCCCTGCTTTAAACTCCTAAAAACCTTAATAAGGAAAAAATATAATTAGAGAAAAGATATAAGGATTGCTAGGAGACCTATTAAAAGCCTACTAGAAATATACTAGTAACTACCTAAGCTAACCCAAGGATTTTTATGCAACTCTACTTCTAAGCCTTTATGCTAGTCTGCAATTAATTATAAGTATTATAGGCAATTTAGTGTTCCTAATATGGTTCCATAAAACCTTTTAGTATAGGATTTAATATATAGAGCCTTAGCTTGCCGTTATCTTTAACTTTTAAGATATTAATCTATAATCCTTTCTTATTAGTCCTATGCTATATATTTAGTATAGCTCTACTACCTAGTAAATAGGAGGGACACTTTGTAATAGCGCCTCTAGCTATTATATAGTTATTAAGAACGTCTATAACATTATTTTTTGATATTATAGTATTGTTTAGGTATAATTTAACCTATATACGTCTGTAATTAACGTCTTAATTGCCTTCCCTAGCCGTATAATCAGTTTTTCTTATAAGGAAGTAATGGCCGAATAGCGTATACGCGTATTTCCTTCCTTCTAAATTGCGCTATTATAACAGAGTTATATTAGTAAGGTTGCGGCTATTTACTAAAAGGGTATTAAAAGGTAAAGTATAGAGACATCTTACTTACTAAGCTGCTCCTTTTCCTTAACACCTTACTTCCCCTTATTAACCTTTATCCAATTTTAGACGTATCTTTAATATATTATTAAGATTTTCTTTTTTTCTATTATTAATTTAATATACCTCTTTATTCTCCTACTAACTACTCTCCTAAGCCAATTCTACAGCGTATTCTGGCCCTGCCGCTATATATAGAACCCTAACCTCTACTAACCCGTAACTAGTACTGGTCCTGCCTAAATAACTTTATATACGTATCCTTAAAAGACTAAAAGTCTAATAAAAAGATTCTAGATGCTTATAATAAGACCTACTATACAAGGTCTAACACCTTTAGTCCTTATAATTAATATATACATACTAAGAGCGGCAGTTACATTAAGGTAAGCTTTTATATTCTTAATAGGTTTCTATTACTAACTTTAGGCTTTAATATAGCCTAGGCCTAAGTGGTAATAATCCTTTAATGTCCTTAACTGCTACATTAACTAGGCTCTCTCTTATTCTAGCGCTAATACTAAACATTTAGGTTAAATTTAAGACTATGCTATAGCCATCTATACTGCCCACAATTCCTAGTAAGCTAGCTAGTAACGCCTAATAAGGGAGCAAGGTTAGTATATTAAGGATAGGGTAAAGGATAGGGGTAATAAAAATAAGGTTGCCGTTTACTATAAAAAGGAGTTTATACATATATTAAGTTTTAAAAGAGCACAATATAATGCGGTATTAGGTAGGTTACCCTTTAGGTACCTAGCAGATAGGTAACTAATAATTGCTATAGTAAGGTCTTAGTAGTTTTAGTCTTTACTAGCCAGCCAACGTCTCTGTTTATTCTGGGCTTAAGTATATTTTTATTAACTATAAACTTACGCCTTAAGAACTTCATTAGTACTAGTTTAAGCCTAATATTAGTGTTAAGCGTTTAAGGATCTCTGCTCTATCTATACCTTATTAGCCTGCCCATACTTTTACTAAGGGATTTAGATCTAGATCTTATTCCTATTAGCTATTACTTAGTAGGCCAATAGATACTAATCCTACACCTAGGGATAAGGCATAGTAGCTTTTAATTTAGGCATTTAGGATTAATTCTTGTATATAGTAGCAATTAGGAAGGCCTTATAAGGTATTTAGGAAGGCATAGGAATACTATTCCTAATATAGACTAATAAATAGGAATGCAATTCTAGCAAAATACCCTATTAATTCTATGCTATGTACATAAAAAGGCTAAGGACCTATCCTACCTTAGGCTATAGCCCTAATCAATCCTTATAGTTTCTAGAGCTTGTCTATTCCATATCCAATTTAACCTATTTACTCTTTAGGGCCTCTCTTAGCCTACCATAAGCTTTCTTTATAGGTTGCGATAACACCATAGTATTAAAGCGCTTTCTGCAATTTGCAGATTGTGGACCTTAGTCCTAATATTCTTTTAGAATATCTTTATAATAATTAAGGTGATCCTCTAGTTCCTATATAGAGTCCTTAGTAGGCCAGCCTAGCTATTTAACTTTATATTAAAGCTTGTTCTTAACAGACTTATGGCGTAGTATAGCTTTAACCTTATACCGCTCGCCTACTACTTTAGGGTGTTTAATTAGGCCTAGACGGAAATTCTTTTCCAGTAGTAGTCTGTGCCATAGCTCTAGTAGATTTATATAAAATACTAAATATACATAGGCTATAGATAGGGGTAGCTAAAGATAGTAGGCTAGCTTACTAATTCGTTCCTTAATTTAGAAGGGACCTAGGTATCTTATATTAAGCTTCTTTAATAGTTAACAGGTCTTAATATTTATTAAATATAATAGAACCTTATTGCCTACGCTGAAATGCTTATCCTAGTATTTGCGGTTATACTAAAGTCTCTATTGCTCTTACGCATCTTACAGGCTCTGCTTTATATACTTCCATTACTCCTCCTATTCCTTAAGGTATCCTTATACTCTCTAGTAGATGTCCTTAGACTTCCTAGTAGGATCCTATAATTAATTATACAGCCTTAGCCAGTAATTATTTGGTATACCATTAAATCCTAATAGTTAGACGCTATAGGCAATCTGGATTAGTGCAAACTAATATAATAAATATTGCTTTAAGTTATAAGCGTACTCCGCATATAGAAGTAGCTCACACTAATTATCTTGCTGGTAGTTTAAATATATTCGCAGATAAGACTCCAGTTCCTAGTTCTGGCGTTCTATTTACCCATCTATCTACGGATAGAAAGCTATACTATAGTAGTGGTCTATTTTTAAATAAAAGCATAGATTTAACCAGTACTAGCTTATAAAGATGCTACCCCTATTAATAATAATAGAGTATGGCTAATCTACTTTAAGAAAGTATTTCTCCTTAATTAGGCTGGTAAGCGCTTATATATTAATTATCTTATTAATAGAAAGGTATTAGATATACTTTAAAAACCTATTAATAAGTACCAGGACCAAATTATATATTTATTCTTACCTATCTTTTAAGGGCGGGAGATCCGTAATAAAGTCCATAGTATAATATTGCTATAGCTTACTAGCAGGGGGAACTAATTTAAGTAAACCCCATAGCTTATACCTTCGGATTTTATATACTTAACACTTCTTGTAGTAGCTAATATACTCCTTTACTTCCTGCTTAAGCTTTAGCTAGTAGTATTTGCGTTAAAATAATTCCACTATCTTGGCTTAACTATAGTAGCCGCCTAGAGGATTATTGTAATTCCTTATAAGGATCTTCTGTTATAGATTTGCTTCCTATAGCACCCAAACCTTACCATATCTACGCAGTAGGCCTATTAGGTCTAGCTCCCAATGGTAACACCTAGTAGCTTCCTTTCCATTACGTTTCTAGTCTACTTCCGCATTAAAGATAGCATAGGAGGCGTCCCTCTATTATACCTTACAGATAAGATCCATTAACCTTTTAGATAGTTCCCAGGTAAAAGCTGTTTTATTTTATACTGCTCTAAGTACATAACTAGATAGTATTATAGATCTTATAACTCTCCAGTGCGTATGCGTTAGGAAGGCCGCTATAAGGTTAAAGTCCTTTAGTTATTGCAGGGCTCTAAGTTCTAATTGCTCTTTGGCCTCGCTATTAGTTTAAAGGGATAGCTTAGTAATTAGTGGTGTATTACTAGGTTCTAAACTTGTGTTAGGGATGTCCTATCTAGGTATATTTGGACCCTTATTGGCTACAGACTAGGTACTAGCTAAAATAGTAATAGAAGCCGATAGGGTTTGCACCGCCTAAGACTTAGTGTGTAGAGCTATAGGTACTTAAGTATCCTATACCCGGAGCTTATTTTACAATATAGGGAGTAAAATATCTATTATCTATTTTCCTTCTTCCATTTTAAAGCCTTTGGTATAGTCTGGCCGTTGTAACAGTCTATTAGTAGGGTTATTTTCCCCTAGCCTATATTTAATCTTAAAGTCAAATTACGCAAGCTTCTCTACCTATCTAGCTTATTAAGGTATAAGCTCCTTTATAGTTATAGAGTAGCGTAGATTATAATAATCTAAGAGTATATAAGTGGTATGGCTTGTATGCTTAAGGTAGTGCCGCCACTGTTTAAAGCAGTTAACTATAGCCAGCAGTTCCTTATTATAAGTATAATACCTAACTTTAGGTCCCTAGAATTTTCTGCTATAGAATGCTACCAGTCTTTAGTAGAGCTTGGTAGTATCTAGATACCTATTAAGTTATAGTAGGATACCAGCAAAGGCAAAATTTAATATATTAGTGACTATTATTAGTAGCTAATTTAGGTTAAAATGCCGTAATAGTAGAGCTTCCGTAAACTTTACGCGTAGTTCCTAAAAGGCTTCCTATACCTTTCTAGGCCATATCTATAGTTTATACTATTTAGTTAGTCCCTTCTTAATTTTCTTCCTTCCTACCTTTAAGCTTTTTGCTCCTTAGGCCGGGTCTTAGGAAGCTTTAGCAATGTGGTTAGATAGGTATTAGGTAACGTCTAAGTAGTTATAAATAAAGCGCCTATAGAAATTAGCAAAGCCTAGGAACACTTAAATATTATAGTAGCTCTCTAGCTCTAGCTACTCTTAGATTATCTACACCTATACTAGGTCCATAACTATACCTATAGGCGTTATAATATAACCTAGAAACTCAACCTGCTTAGTGTTAAAGATATACTTTAACGCCTTAGCGTAGAGACCCCAATTATTTAAACATTCCAGTACTTTGTGGACGTGTTACTTATACTAATCCTTATCTTCTAAGTAAATTAGAATATTATCTAAATAGATAATATATATGCGGTTAACTAGTCCCCCTAAGGCTCTATAAACATATAATTAGAATATTTCAGGTATATTAGCTAGCCTAAAGGGCATTACCAGATACTTAAAGTGACTATATTAGGTTTTAAAAGCGGTCTTTTACTTATCCCCTTCTTTAATACGGAGCCTATAATAGGCGTCTTATAGATCTAGCTTCGTGAAGATCTTCGCCCTAAATAGTTAATCTAGCATTTTACTAACTAGTGGTAGTAGGTAACGGTTCTTAATTGTAATCTTATTAAGACCGTAATAGTCTATATATAGCCTTATAGTTCTATCTGGTTTTAGAACAAAGAGGATTGGCGCGCCTGCCGGCGACTTACTAGGCCATATCTATCCCTTTTTTAGTAAGCCATTAAGGTACTCCTATAGGATCTTAAGTTCTTTATAAGAGAGGTTATAGATAGAAAGGTTTAGTAGTTATTTACCTTCTTCTAGATTAATTATATAATCGTATTCCAAGTTCCGCTAAAGGACTTTTACTTACCTGCCTAAAAATACCCTTAGTAAGTCCCTTAGGCCTACTAGGATATTTAATAAATTGGGGTTGTGTTTGTCCTCCGCGTTATTATTAGGTAGGTCCTAGAGGTCCCTTAAGACGCTTATAGGCAGCGTCGCGCGCTATAGTAGTTATTTATACATAGTTGCCACTGTATATTGAACAGTTTTATATAGTAGCCAGTGGAGGGTAGGGAACTCTTTAACATAGCGTTTAAGGTGTCGTAGCATACTCTTAGCGTATTGCTTAAGCTAGAGTAACCTATAGCGGTAGAAGTATCTTATAAGATCTTTAAGATCGCCGCCTCCCTGTAGTGTCTCTATAACCTATCTAGTAGTTCCCTGTAGGGTATCCATTATAAAAGGGTTATCGCCTATACTAGGCTCTATACCTATCTTGCTATAGAACAGGAGTTAGATCTAATACTCCTTTAGGTGTAGAGTATATACTATTTCTCCTAGAGCTATATCTTTTAGGATGTTTTTTAAGCTTATTAGTAAAATACGCCCTTCTAATTTTTTATTATTCCACTATTTAAAGGCTCCTGTCTTAAAGCGTATCTTAAAATCTACTTCTATAAGCTAAGGGTATCTAAGAATAAGGTTATAGCCTATAAAGTCAGCCACCTAAAAGGGTTGCGGGCTAACCACCTTAGTGCGGTTGTATATATTAGCCACTAACACTATAAGCTTATAGGCACTGTGTAGTTTAATCTAATACTTATCTAGGAACCCTATAGTTAGTTTCCGCCACCTTAGTAATAGAATAAGCTCATGCTCTTTTACTAAATTATATTATATAAGATTGATTTCGGCGCCGCTATTATATAGTGCTTAGAACTAATATACCTCGCCTATAGGGAGTTCTATTTTTAGCTTAATAGCAATACAGAGAGTCTCTCCTTCTATATCTTGCCCTAGTTACAGCTAGGAGAGGTCCACAACTAGGGCTTTTCTTTTTTTAGATTATTAGTACAGTTATTACCCTGCTTATTTTTCCAATTTAGTTTTCCTCTAGAGAAGTTTTCTTTTAACTTTTTAGAGTGTTCCCATAAGGGTGCTAAATGGGTATTGGGTTGGCCCTAGGAGTCTTTCCCGTTACTTAAGGTCCCTAACTTTAACTATTCCGGATTTCTCTTTAAGAACGGCTTCTTTGGAGCTTAGGTCTACCCTATATTACTACTAAAGTGCCTGCGCTTCTAGTTACCCCCTGGCTTTTTGCTGGAAGAGGTCTGGTTCCTTACTATATCCTTAGCGTTTAGAACCACTCGTTTAAAATCCGTATATATAGTAATCCGCAATAGGGCTCCCACGTGCTTTATTTTGTTATAAATTGCTAGCTTAATTCTAGCCTAGATAAATCTAATCTTCTCCTTCTTATAGATGCTACTGTCCTTATTTTTAAAGGGCTCTAGATCTATTAATTAAGCACAAGTTTCTATAAAGTTTATAAACTGGCAGAAATTGTAGTGGTTAAGCTGTGTTCTATTCTAGAATAGCTCTGTATTATTATATTATATAATATACGGATTTTAAGTCCATTTTTTTTAGAAAGGGTTACAGCTGCGGCTATATAGTAATTTGCTCTTTGTTAAGCTAATTAAGTGCGATCTGGTTTAGGGATTGGTCTTTAATTTTACTAATAATCCATTAAGTACGTTCTTTAGTATTATCTTGTATTATCAGTATCTTAAAGAAGTTATCTATTTTATAAGCCCAATCGTCTAACTGTTAGGCGTTAGGTCTATGGCGGAGTTCTAGACTACTAAAGGCCTTAGCCAGTTAGTCTATGTCCTTTTTCTATTTACTGCGTAGATACCTCTCTAAGTCTTCTATACCTCCTTAGGTAGGTACTAGGTAGCCCCTAGAAGGCCCTTAGCCTTAGCCAGGTTATAAAAGATTTTGTCTAGCCTAGATTAAGCTCTACCAGATCTGGACCTACCCCTAGAGGTTTCTGATATATTTATTAGTGGCTCTTTCCTGCATAGCTTCTAAGAGCCTTATAACAGCTTTCTAATATCCTTCTTAGAGAAAATTGGTGTGGGGCTTTTAACTTTCTAACCTTAGACCTGGGGAAGCTCTGGCTATAGAGGTAGTATTAATACCAGTAGCTAATACGGGTTTCCCTATAAGGCTTAAGTTTTAAGTTAGTGGTTAGGTTGGATTACCTAAAGGGGTAGGCCCACTTAGCTTATTAGCAGTCTATATATTGCCACTATGCTAATTATAGACTGGTGGTCTTCTAGGAGGGTTCCGGTTAGGTCTCTAATTAGGCGCATTAGTGTATTTCTCTAGCATTTCTAATTTAGGGAAAGATCTTAGGGTTGCCTCTAGTGCTTAATCTCCTAATTAGCCTAAGTGGGGCTAGAGGGGTTCCGGTTGCTTTCTAGCAATATTATAACCGTTATAGAGGGTGTCTGCGTTTTCCTTGGCGTTGTTGGTGACTGTAGGTATATAAGAGTCTTTAAGCTCTTAGTGCATCTAGGTATTAGGGCTTATTTAGCTGTCTTACCTAGAGGTTTATATTATCGCAATCTCTTACTATTAGAGGGACCTTCCTGCCTTAGCGCGACGGCTTTCTATAAGGTATTTATGAAGTTTCCGTTTAGGTTATTATAAGATTTTAAGGGAGGACGGTAGATATAAATAAAAGATACAAATAAACAATCTAATTCTTAGAGCTAGCTACCCTTCTAAATAGAGTAGGAAGGATTTAAATACAAGGGGACTTTGTAGATAGGGGGCTATAAGGACATAATTATAGAATAGGATAGATTAGTAAGAGAGACAAATCCTTAAGGAGGTGAGGCCTTAGGGATTATAGAGACTATATACTACAGGTATATGCCTCTAGCACATAACCGGCGACCATCTAAGGGGCGTCTGGAGGTTGTCCTAAGGGCAACCCAAGGTGTCCGCAATAATATCCCTTACAACTATACGGTAGATCCGTACCGTATTTATACTAAAAGATACGGTTTTTACCTAGAATTCTAGCTCTAAGCTAGCCTAGGGTAGACAAGCGCGCTTTTATATTTTAATAGCTAAGCGTTTTCTAGTTATTTTTAACTTTGTTTTAATTAATTCCTAGGTTAATAAAGGCGTAAGAAAAGATAAATCTAGCTTAAAAGCTAAATCTAGCTTAAAAGCTAAATGTTATATAAATTTATAAACAATAGAATTTTTTATATGTTATTAATAATAGCGTTAATTAATATTGATCTTATTAATACTTACTAATAACGATATTAATTAGTAAAATTGATAATAAAATTATTGACAATCACGCTGCTTACTTTCTATAATTAGAACGTTATTAAGTTATATATTTAGCTTCTTAGCCGCTTTAGTAAGCTATACTTAAGCTTAAAGAAAGAGGTAAGGCTAGGCACAATAACGTAATATAGAAATTATCCTTTATATAGAGTTTCTAATAAGGCACTATAAAGAAGCCAAAGTCTAATTAACTAAGGCGATAATGGAGGATTATCCTAATTAAAATATAATTAAGGATTACTACGAAATTAATATTAATCGCAAGTCTGTAAAGTTTTAAAAATACTATATAGCGCTTAATTAGATACCTATCTACTATATAGCTTACCCACTATGCCCTAACCTTAAGCGATTCTATTAAAATAACTAAAGAGAGAGGCCGGATTAGATAATTAGCTATAACGCTTTCTTTTAGAAGCTCTAGCTTAAGTATAAAGAAAAGAAGCTATGGTTAGTAGGGTAAGCCTCTAAGAAGAATTAGCCTTTATAATCTAATATTATTAACTATATTAAAAGCTTTATGGGTATCGCCTTTACTATAATGCCTTCCTTATTTAATAATTAAGAAGATAAGTATAAGTAGTAGAAGAAACTTAATCTACTAATAGAAGATTACCTACTAACTCGCAATCCACTTTTATATTAGAAGATAATAATAATAAAATTTCCTAACCTTAGTTAAATAGCGCTTAATATATTATTATTATTTATTGCTTAACGTCCGATTTAAATCCCTATTAGGCCTACGCGGACTACTCCTTATATACATATAGGGAGAAAACTCTATTTAAGAAAACCCTATAATCCATCTCCCTGTCTTTTAGGCCTCGCCTATAAACTGCCTATAAGTTACCTATAGTGCTCTACTACCTTACTTTTTAACCTTTTTAGGAACCACTACTGCCGTAGTAAGCCTACGGATGCGCTAGTATTGCGAACTTTACTCTACCACTATAGAGTTATTAGGGGGCGCCTGTTACTTACCCCTTTACCTTTTATTGCTATTTCCTTTATAATCCAGAACTGGTTTAGTCTATTTTAGCTAATAAGCTACTAGGTAGCCGCCTTAAGGCCTTTTTATATTAAGAGTAGTATATTATAGTTTTCTGTGCTAGCTGCTAAAAGTATTACTTCTTAGCTAGTGCGTAAGGGGTATAGCAGTATTATGTGTTTTGGTGTCTATTTTGGCTAGCCGTATTTATACCTTAGGCTTCCTACTAGGACACCTACCTAGTAGAGCTAATTTTTTAGTCCTATTATTCCTGTTCTTAGAAGTGTTATTATTATATTTTCTGCCTTTATTAGGCCTTTTTAGAGCTCTTAGGTATTTACCAGTATGGTTTTCCATAGTCTTATCGTCTATCTTATCAATCTATTATCAATATAGATCTTATTGATATAGATTATAAATATTGTCCATACTCCCCCACCACTAGAAAAATTCTCTTAGCTTTTACCTTCCCTTTACCCTATTGTACAAATATGGACTCTAAAGCAGAATTATCTCTTCTTGCGCCTTTAACTGCCGTTAATTTGGCCTTAACTCGCCCAACAAGGACCCAAACAGCCCTTGCAATATGGGCCTATACTTATACAGCGCTTAGCACGAAGCCAGAATATTTAGGTTAAAATTATATTCTTTACTACATTTACTGTCCACAAGAATCACTATATAGTAGTGCAGTTACTGGTAATTTTCAAAAGCATCTTAATTTAAAACATCTACTTTAGGTTAAAAAAAATACTAGCCTAATACAATTAGAGATACTTAAAAAAATTTAGCAACTATATATTAAAGTAGAGTCTTTAGGTTAAATAACAGAAATGGATACCCAAGTCTTTTAAAAATGGCTAGATCAGGATATAATTAATAAGGCTTTAATCTCATTAATTATTATACAAAACATTCTATTCCGTATTATTAAATAGCCTAAATTTTATTGCTTTTTACTAGGTTCTTAATCTAGAATTATCTTATAATAGCACACTCTTAAATTATAAAAAAGATTAAACTATCCTTGTAAGCTTATAAAGATATTATATAAAAGAAACTTTAGTCGGCAATATTAAGTATTTATCTATTGCTTAATATCTGGACCTCCCTAAATAGGCTCCTTCTTCTAGGGATCTGCGCCTATTTTATTAATTAAGGTTAAGAGAAGCAATTAAAGGCCCTCCTTGCCCTTTATACAGTAGCAAATTATAGTAGAGATAAGTAATTTACTCCTCTTCTCCCAGTCCTTAAGGACTACGGTATTATATAAAAGCTTGGGTCTATTGTTTGTAATAATACCAGTTTAAATAATACCCTTTATTATAAAGTAGAAGCCTATCTCTTAAAAGAGGAGGAGATTAAATGGGATTTTATATATTGGCGGATCTACCATACTGGTTATATTATTAACTTAGCCATACAAGCCTTTTTATTTTGTAGTTAAATTAAAATGGAATAACTTAAGTTATATAACAAACAGGAAGGGAAAGAGGAGGTAGGAGATAAAGAGGAGAAATGGGCAACCTTTTAGGTTATAGGACCACTCAGCAAACTTTATAATATTATTATACACATCTATAATTCCGTTAGTCGTATAAAGGAGTTTAAGAATCTCGCAGGGAGAATGATTCCACTTAATAACTATATAAAATAGAATAGCTAGTTTTAAATACTAGCTATAGCCAATTAAAAGGCAGGAGCTATTAATACCTATACTAAAGACTATTTTGCTACGCTCTAGGCAGACTATCTCTCCCTAGAGGACTAGGAACGGCTTTATACAACTAAGGAATTCCTTTAACCGTTCTACTAAGCAACTCTAGAGACTTAAGAAGATCACGTAACAATTAATAGTGTACTTTTTACTATGGATATTCTTGTTTAGTACTTTAAAGCTATACTTATAAGTAAACTTCCTACTAAATTGGACGATAGTAATACCGTATAGTAGTCCAAATATACTTTAAATAAGGAGTTTAGCTCTCAGATTAAAAAGGGGTAGGAAACCTTTAATAAGTACTACAGCAAAACAGATAATTCACCCTTTTACGCCATAGCCCTTATTCTTTATCTAAACCGTTATATAAAGTATATTAAGGCTAACTAGAAGCCAAAATGGGTAAAGCCTATATTAAAAAGGGTTAAAGGACTTTAGGAGTCCTACTAGGAAAATGCTCCTTCTCCTTTAATTTCTTTATTATATAAAAAGAAACAACCTTAAGAGCAGGAGCTTAATATATTTAATTAGATTGCTTAAAAGTTAGGGAAGTATATTTAACTGCAAAGTTAGGATAAGTTCTAAGACTATTATAATAGGGAACCGTACAATATTAGTAAAATGTTAGCTCTTAAATAGTGGTATTAAGATTAATAAAGAAAACATTGGCCAAGGTTATTATTATAGCAATTAATATTCTCTTAATTCTAGCTATAAGCGATAAACCAGAGCAAGTCTTTTTAGGGGCATGTTATATGGTATTATAGGAAAGGGCGCAGATGGGAGCTGAAAAGCTTAAGAGAGTAGAGTGTTTAAAGCATTGGAAACGAAGTGGTATTTCAGATAAAAAACTTGAGATAATAACTTAAGTAGACTGTCTAATATCCGCAATATCCGCAATATCTGCAATATCCACAATATCTACAATATCCGCAATATCTACAATATCTGTAATATCTACAATATCTACTAAATTCTGCCAAGTCTGCTAAATTCTGCCAAATTCTGCCGGAACCGTAATCTGCTCTATATATAGCGCGACTCCTATTAACCTAGCAACTAAGTTAATAATATGCCCCTTTTATTATAAGGTCTATATAGAAATTAAACAGATAGACGTATGTATTACAATTTTAAGAAGTATAGACTAGCGTATAGATATGGAGAGGTATGGACAAGTCTATATCGATAATGGATTGCAGCCTAATCCATATATGGAAAACCACACTGGTATTTACCTCCTATAGCGTTAACTATACTATAGCTTAGGTTCCTCTTACCTAGGACAGCCTCTATACCTTTAACTCCTATATATCTCTTTAGCATTAGGGCTTGTTTACTAACTTTTTTTCACCTATTCGCGCCCACCTGTTCGTCGCTTAAAAAACCCACCTAGAACGAACAGGTGGATATTTCCAGGTCGATCAAATATCGAACAGGTAGGAGCTGCTTGTTTACCTCACCTGTTTGACCTCCACCTATTGGGCCGCCTTGGCAGCTGAAATCAATGTTCTACCTGGCCTGTTCGACGTCCTTGCGCTTGCCGCGATTACATAGCCAGAAGTAGTATAGACTGCGCGATTTTGCCTACCTGGGCTATTAAACAGGTGGAATTCCACCTGCACCCTCTAGGGTCCTGCATGTCCACCTGGGCGGCCTGTTCGATCAACCTAACCTTGATCGTAATGTTTTTTTGAAGAATTGTACGTATTACGTGATTCGCACTAACCTTAACTATGAAGCCTTATATATCCAAAGCAGTGTACGCAGGCCTCTATGCGCTGCTGGCGCTGTTCTATGTGCTTATTAATGGTGTAAAGAACCTTCCTATATTGAATAGTAAGCGCCAGCAGATATTCGATCCTCTGCGTGGTAAGGCAATAACGGTAGAGCTATTATACGGTCCTCCTAAGGCAATTAAAACGCTTACTTGTATGGACCAAAGGACGTTTAAATTGCTGCTCGATTGGCTGGTTAATAAATACGAATTACGCCTATAGGAATATATATCAGCGGAGCAGAAGCTGATGATATTTATGGCGATATATAGGGGGGGGGGGGCTTAGTATAAGGATAGCCAGGTAGGAGTTTTAACATTTGACTCGTATAATTAGCCTATAGGTAGTTAATATTTAAAGTTATAGAGGACTAGAACTTACCTATATAAGCGCTTTTTATAAAGTTCTTAATGCTCTATATAAGCTGCATAAAGATATCGTCAAACTGCCGCCTAATTATATACCCGAATGGATCGAATCTGACGACAAAATATAGCCATTTTTTGGTGACTGTATAGGCGCGCTCGACGGCTTGTATATGCCTATTTCGGTGCCAGAAGCTAAGCAATCGGCATGGCGAAATAGGAAGGGCTGGATATCGCAGAACGTGCTCGCGTGTTGGAATTACAAGGTCATAAGGTCACAGCGGAGCAGTCTTGAGGGTCTATTTGATGATAGAGATGACGCAGACGATGAATATTGATTGATTCGTGATGCAGTAGATGCGGTTGATGTCTATGTAGATTGCATGCAGAGCTTGACCTCGCAATGTGTCCAGAG
>Ga0307507_10007859_pt1 | contig 15135 bp, 18 predicted proteins | sample 7_EM_MG_FD_207223 | JGI IMG/M metagenome (GOLD analysis project Ga0307507, IMG submission 207223) | Populus trichocarpa ectomycorrhiza microbial communities from riparian zone in the Pacific Northwest, United States - 7_EM | ecosystem: Host-associated > Plants > Roots > Unclassified | place... | reverse complement strand
AACGGGAGGGTGAGGTCGGCCTGTGGGTCAACTAGGAGGTGCTTCCTCAGTGGCGGCGAGGGGACTTTCGTACGCCAGTTGAGGGGTAGGTATACAGAGGAGAGCCCTCTGGTGAGGTGCCTGGACGAGCCCTTGGCACTGAACTTGTAGAGGGAGGGGAAGGATAGCGCGAGCCTGGCTGAGGCAGGGTTGCCAGTTATGGGGGCGCAGGCCATCCGGAGGGCGGCCAGCTGGCTTCTGTACCTGTTGTAAGCAAAGATGGGGGGGGGGGACGCCTCGTGGGACATGATAGCGGAGGGGGTGGCGAAGAAATTATTCGTTGTCCACCCCTGTACCCTATGCCAGAAGCTATTCATGCCCCATGAGTGCCGAGGAGTTAGGGGTGAACAAATCGACCCCATAGGTAAGTATCGGGAGGAGAAGGCCATTAGCGATGCGATGGCATAGAAAAACTTGATTCCTGCTCCAGGAGAAGACAGGCGTTTGACAAACACGAAGATGCCTTGGGCTAGGGAGAGCCCATGCCTGAATAGGTGGGTGGTGGTGAGGGCTGGGGTGAAACCAGTACCGCAACCATCTGACAATGTGGGAGGGGTGGAAGATTTGTCCTTCCAGTTCAATGGGGACCGTTGAGGAGGGGGACCTTTGGCTCGGAGTTCGCCAGTAGATGAGTTCCGTTTTTGGGACCGAGAAGGACACCTCCATGTCCCGGCCCCTTGTAGCGATGCTGGAGAAAAATCCTGGCAACCGCCATATGTTTCCCCTGTGGGAGGGGGAAGCCACAGTTATTGAGAAGTCGTCGACGTAGGAGACCATGAGGCCCTTGAGTATCGACATGTGTAGGGGGGTGACGTATAGTTGGAAGAGGAGTGGGGAGATCGGGGACCCTTGAGGGATGCCTACTGAGACCGGGGGGCGGATAGTGGGGACTCCTTGGAAGACCAGGGTGCACGTCCTCTCTGACAGGAAGGATGAGACCGAATCGACCATGTAGGAGGGAACATGGAAGGCTAGGAGCCTGGCCCTGAGAGTAGAGGTGTCGAGGTTGTCGAAGCCGGTCTTGATATCTAAGAAGAGGGTGGAGACCTTCAGTCTGGGTCTCTGGAGGATTCTAATCTCCTGAGAGAGGGTTAAAAAGGCGTCAAAGGAGGAAAGGCCCGGAAAGGAGCCGCATTGGTTCGGATGAAGGAGACCCTGGGACGTGGTAATGGCGGGGAGCCTTACCGTCATTACCCGTTCGAGGATCTTTCATATGGTTTTGAGTAGGCCCATGATGCGGAAGGAGGAAGGGGAGGTATAGGAGGCCTTGCCAGGCTTGACTAGAACCACCCCGTTAGCGGTTTTTAGGGTGGGGGGGTGGTACCCCAAGGCGACCAAGGGGGACAGCAGGTCCAGGATGATTGAGGGGTTGATCCCGTTGCCCTTGATCCTTATGGAACCTCTACTGGGCAGGATGCCTTTGAGGGGGAAGAAGTGGTCCAGTAGTGCCTGGTTGATCTTGCCCAGGTCTGAGGCACCAGGGAGGGAGAGGAATCTCGGTGTCGTTCTCGGGGCGACTAGTTGTTTGGCCGTCCAGATGTTGCTTGGTGTGGTTTTGGCGAGGAAGTCAGCCCAGTACGTGGCCTTGGCCCTCGTTATGGCTTTAAAGTAGGCGAGTTTGGCCTGTCCCGCCATGAGGACGGTGTCGGGAGTTTGATGTTTGTTGGCTGTGAGGGTGGCCTTCGTGAACTCTGGACCGAGGGAGGTAAGGAGAGGGGTCCACCCAGGCTTGGACCTCGGGAGGGGCGGGCGCGTGGTGCTGTAGCTTCTATTGTTGTTATGAGGGGGTTGAGACCGGAGGAAAACCAATGGTCAACCTGGTTGTGGGAGGGGGTCTCGGGTGGGGGTGCATCAGCAAAATGTAAAAACCGCCTCTGGTCCACCAAGGGGGGTTATGGTCCCCCTGGTCCTCCTGGTCCACCCTGGTCCACCCTGATCCACATTTTGGGTAAAATTTCCAAAAGTGTGGATCGGAGCGGATCGGAGTGGACCAGGTGGGCAGCAGGGACCAAGACCCTCCTTGGTGGACATGGAGCGTTCAGGATCACCTTGGGCCATGCTCAGACATTTCTCTGATGCTGGCATCCGCCAATCATTGAGTTTACTTGATAGGTTCGACCTGTCGGCGTCCTGCCAGGGTGGTCTGGGCTTGTCATTGTAGGGAGAGGGAGGGCGTAGGGCAATCAACAAGGGCGGGTGATCGGACCCTTTGGAGGGGAGGGTGGATGCGTCCCATGAGCGAAAGGGGGGGAAAATATGCCGGTTGGCGAAAGCCAAGTCAGTAGGGGCTAGGTCTATGGGTGCCCGTAAAGGGAAATCGGGTGTAAACACCTAAGGTGTTAAGCAGGGTGAAGCCTAGGTCTGAGGCTTGGCCAAAGTAGGGGGCGGACTCGGTTTCCTCCTTGGAGGATAGGAGCCTGGAGGGGTCGGTTGGTGGGTTGTAGATGTTTAAGTAGCCAGTGACCAGGTAGGGGTATTTGATGTCCAGGACGGTCGTCTCGGCACAAACAGAGTGAGGGGAGGGGGCCAGAAGCCAGGGATAGGCATTGCCGATCCTAAAACGGGGAAAATGTGAGCGGAGGTAGCCTCTGGGCGTGAAAAAATCCACTGCGAATGAAGTTTTCCGTCTCAAGCGGAAAAAAGGGAAGCACGGCAAATTTATACAAAAGGTTTTGGGACACGAAGCAGGCCACCCTGGGCCGGCGAATGGGGGGGGCGAGAATGACTTGAAACCACAAAAACTGGGGAGAAATCCTTTGGACAAGGGGGGGTCTTGCAATAGAATAATATTAACGGGGGGGCCAACCCAAATCCCATGGCTTTTTTTCAGTTTTTTCTTTCTTTTTTTCCTCTTTCTTTTTGTTTTCTTTTTTCATGTGCTTTGTTTTATTCGTCATCTAGGTATAAAGACTAAGGGCAGCGCTAGCTATGATAAAGAAAAACCTCCATGAACCGACGGGCGCCAGGGAACAAGCCATCAACCCAAGTCTCACTGGTCCGAGACCAACCGCACACCAGCCATGCAAAATAAAAAATCCAACTCCGAGTGAAGGGGCGGAATAAGAAACATCAAATAACTAGATAGGGAGGAATCAAGAGGGAAACCCTTGCTGTAGACAGCAAACAAAGTAAACGAACTGACATACCACTAAAACGAAACCCCAAGTGAACAACAATGAAGGAACACCAAAGGGGGTGCGGGGGCGGCTATTAACCGTGTGGCGTTGCAAATCATGACTCGAGAACTCAAGGCGCTGACATCCACCACCAAGACTGTGCAATACGACAACTAAGTGTAACCAAGGGTTGCGACTCTGGCAATGGCGGGGGCAGGGTAAGGTGGGTGGGCAGTAGGGTGCCAGCCGAGTGAGTGGATTTGAGCTGTAACCGAGCAACGGGACGAGATGTTGAGGGGGGAGATGAGGGGTAGACTCAATAACGGTTGAAACTATCGGTAACCGTGTGCGTGTCTGACTAGGCAGCCTCTAATGGAGATGACGAGGATTGAGAAATCGACCGTAGCCTTTTCAAGAGTTTTCTCCTACTGCGGACTGTAGTCCCAGCCGGCTGTAATATGGGCGAGAGGGTATTGCCGACGGTGCGAAGGCTAAACAAGGCAGCAAAGCGGGAGCGGGCAGAGTGGGTGAGAGTCCCAAACGACTCCTAGAAAGAAGGACGCCAGGGCCCAAGGACAGGATAAGGGACGTAAGGCAGAAGAGGGAGGGTACAGCTCACGGAGAGTACGGGTGCAGCTCACTGAGAGTGCGGTGGTGGTGGATGTTGACGATGAACACTCCTGGTGTTGAGATTTCAATCGCCAGGCGTGTGGAGGAGATGGTTCGTGACCTAAATCCCATGCCTGTTTTTTTCACTTTTTTCATTTTTGTTTTCATGTGCTTTGTATTAACAACTACTGGGAAGAAAGACTAGCATCAGGAAAATGTCGGAGCGTGGTCCAGGGTGGTCCTGAACACTCCGGGTCCACCAAGGGGGGTTAGGGTCCCCATGGTCCACCTGGTCTACTCCGATCCATTCTGATCCACACTTGTTTAAATTTTACCGAAAAGGTGGACCAGGGTGGATCAGGGTGGACCAGGAGGACCAGGGAGACCATAACCCCCCTTGGTGGACCACAACTGGTTTTTACATTTTGCTGATAAGGTGCAGCGCTAGCTATGGTAAAGAAAAAACCCCATCACCACTTATCCACCCGGCGCCAGGGAAAAAGCCATGGACCATAGTCTCCCTGGTACGAGACCAAAGGCACGTCAGCCGCGCATAATAAGAAATCAAACTCCGACTGAAGTGGTGGAACAAGAAAATGAAATAAATACACGCGTAGGAATCAACAGGAAAACCCTTGCCGTAGACACCAACAACAAAATGAAGAATTGTTATAAACACTATTAAACACAAAGTAACCGACAATGAAAGAAGAACAATGGGGGCGTGGGGGCCACTTGATACCGTTGCGTTGTTGGAAGTATTACTCAAGAACCCAAGGTGTTGACATCCACCACTGATGCAGTGCAATCCGAGGACTGAGCGTAACCGAGGGCCGCGACTGTGGAGAAATCGCAAGGTGAGGCAAAAGGGAAGTTTGGTGCCAGCCAAGGGAGTGAATTGTAGCTGTAACCGAACAAGGGGGCGAGAGCTGAAGGGGGAGAGGAGGGGTAGACCCAATAACCCTGGAAACTATCGGTAACCGTCTGCGTGTCTGACTAGGCAGCCTCTAGCGGAGCTGAAGAGAACGGAGAAATCGACCATAGCCTGTTGAAAGGTTTTCTCCTACTGCGAACTGTAGTCCCAGCCGTCTGTAACATGGTCGAGAGGGTGTTGCCGACCGTGCGAGCGCTAAGGGAGGCAGCGAAGCGCGAGCGGAGAGAGGGGAGAGTAGAGCCAAACGACCCCTAGAAACAAGGATGCCAGGGCCCAAGGACATGATAAGGGAAGTAAGGCACGAGGGGGGAGGTGCAGCTCACGGAGAGTGCGGGTCTAGCTCAATTAGAGTGCGCGGGTGGTGGATGTTGAAGATGACTTCTCATGGTGTTGAGATTTCAATAGCCGGGTGGGTGGAGGAGAAGGTTCGTGACCCAAATCCTCTGCCCCGACGGCGCTCTTCTATAGGGCTTCTTCCCTATCCCCTAACCCCGCGTCACTCATACCCTTGTGTCTCGCGACTCATGACTCATAGTGAGATATAGTGTGAAATCCATCAGCTGACTCGTCTGAGTCGGCTGCCCCATACCTGGTAACCAATCAAAACCAATAAAACCAGTCCTGTGCCCCAATCGGGTCACATGCGCAGAACCCATGACTCATAACTATGAGTCATGTCCAGAATTCATAAACCACATGACCACAATCGTCCGTCATGTCAAATATCAACCCAATAACAATTAACCAATCACAGGCGATTGCCTCGTCATGTCGAATCCTATGAGTCAACTGATCTCATTGGGTGAAGGAAAAGCAACCAATGACGAATAACTATTAGTCATGTCAGAGTCTGTCTTGCTCTGTCCCCCTTTGTGACATTACCTCCTTTGCCCCTCTTGCATTGGTCCCACGATATTAAACTCCTTCTCTCCAGAGCCTGGTTCCGATCTGTCACATCCTCTGTTTGATTCGATTGTAGGCTGGTTGAAGTTTTTCTTTTTCCTTGTCGAGTTTTTCGAGGTCCTTGTCTTTAGTGACGATGACTTGGGCAGCGCGATCGAGTTGGCTTCTGATCTCCGAAACTTTCTGTTTCAGGGCTTCCACATGGGAATAGTTTTATCGCTCCCCTCTCTCCCCAGCGGTATCCTCACGGCTTTTCTCTTCTGGTGTACCCCCTCGTCGTTCCTCGACAGTGTGCCTTGTTTTTGCACTTGTTGGGGGTAATCGTCCGTGTCCACCTTTTCCCATCGGTGGTCGTTGCAATTGTCATTGCCACAATGTTCCCAGCTCGTGATTTCCTGATGAGCTCTTCTGGCTCTTCGTTGTTGAGGTTGTCGTTATGGGGCCCAGTGCTCTCCTGGGTTCGCTTCCATCTCCTTTCGTCAGTCATGAACCTGGTCGACGCTTAGTGTGTTCGATCTTCTGGTGAATTGTGGGTTCCTGCCTGACCCTTGTTTTTCGCCAAGATGTATCTGGCATTCCTTGTTCGGGCAGTCTGTCCAACACATGGAGGCATGTGCCACTTCCCCTCTTGGTGACTCCGAGTCAACAGGGCTGGTGGGGGTAGCATTGTGGGTAAGGTGCTGGGTGTCTCCGTTGCGGGTGTGTAAGCGTCGTTCTTGTGTTGCACCAGGCTGTGGTGCGGAGCACGATCGGTTGATTGTGAGGTGAATCCATTCCGGGCTTTCCTGTGACGTGCCGGTGGAATCGTTGGACTCCGTGTTCTCCATTTTTGAAGTTTCCTGCTAGACACCAGACTTTGTCGTGTTCGGGTGAGTATTCTTTCCACTTAGCTCGATATTGGAGCTTGTTGTACGGGAGTTGAGTCTTGATGATTTTGTCGAGTTCTTATTCATCTTCTCGTTCTAGTTGAATAGGAGAAGAGGGTTCTTTGATCTGAGTGGGGAATTGGTTATCGTCGTAATTTTGGAGGAGACAGATGTGGAATGTGTTGTGTATGGCCATTGAGGGCGGAAAGGCCAGGTTATAGGCAATTGTCCCAATATTTGCCAAGATTTTGCACTGTCCGATTTTCTTATAGTCCAACTTTTGGGATGGGCTTCGGCTCTTAATGATGCGTGGCAACTATCACACCATATCTCCTGATTGTAGGTTTAGATCAGGTTTTCTGTGTAGATCATAGTATTCTTTTTGTCGTAATTGCGCGGCCACCATCTCATTCCTTAATGACTCATGTAATTCAGTCATTTGTTTTGGTTCTACCTGCTTTCCTTGAAGCAGATAACCGATCATCTCGTATTCAGGGTTGATGCCGTAGTTTGCGAACAATGGTGTGCTCTCAATGGTTTCATGATATGGTTGTTGGATGCAAATTCTGCAAGTGGTAGGTAAGCACACCAATCATCTTGTTGATAGTTGATCTATGCTCGTAGGTCTTGTTCTAATCTGACCTTGGTCCGTTCAGTGTTTCAGTCAGTTTGTGGATTGAAAGCCATGCTGAGTCTTCGTTCGATTCCTGATTTCCCAGTAGTTTTTTTCCATAGGTCTGAGGTAGATAGTGTCCCCCTATCCATGATCATATCGTGTTGCACTCTGTGTAGCCTGACTATCTCTTACATGAAGAGATTGGTGAACTGCCGTGCCTCCAGGTCCTTTGAGTATTAAATGAAATGCCTCATTTTGGTGAGCCGATCGATGACCACCAGTATGGTCTCATGTCTTTCTGATTTCGGCAGCTCCGTAATGAAGTCCATGGCTATCAATTTCAGCCGTTGCTCGGGGGCCTCGTGTGACTGTAGCAATCTGTAGGGTACAGGTCGGACCACTTTGGTCCTCTGACATATGTCACAATTTTTGATGAATTGTTTGATGTATTCTCTTATCTTTGGCCAATCGTAATATCGGATGATGAGTTCGGTAGTTTTGGCCGTCCCACCATGTCCTGCTTGTGGGGGTTTGTCGTGTTTGGCGATAAGCGTTGTTCGTATCCCTTCGTCGTTTGGTATTCAAATCCTTCCTTGGTACCATAAGAGGTCTTCCTTCCATTGACATACCCCAAGCGCTATTCCTTTCCTTTTTTTTTTTCCTTCGTCCAGGGTTCTTCATCAGCAAAAACACTTTTCACTCCGGACGTATAACGCCCGAAACCGGACGACCCGCCTCCACCCCATGCATCCGATGCGCCCTGGCCGTCCGGGGGTTCTTTGCGTATCATGTCCTGCGTCTGGTGCCTCCCGACGGCATTTTCACCTTCCCCAAGCGCCCTGTATGCTTGTCGCCGCCCATCCTGTCCCACCACTGTCCGCCTCCCCACCTTTTCCTCTCAGCCGTCCGGCGTACCCATACCAAATCGTCCGCATTGGGTGCCGCCCTTGCCCCTGCCCCACTTCCAGCGGCCTCCATCCGTCTGCTAGCATCCCAGAAAGCTTCATTCGTAGCCTGCGCCCCACTGCCATTTTATAGGCATGCGTACTGTAGTACGGAGAATAGCCTGGTTGGTTACGATCCGCTGACGCTAAACCTACGTCGTCTAGATTTGTTCTTATAAAACATCCTTCTCACCCGTAGGCTCCGCAGCGTGCAGTTGTTGCATATTCTCATCATTTGTCCCCAGGTTAATGCTCTAGTACTCAAGCGGGCGAGTTGAAGCTGGACACTTCAGGTAGGGATTGCCACCTTAAGTTTCCGGCCTCACCTTGGCCGCATCTATATTTCCTTAAAGGTCCGCACATTTATCCTCTAGTACGCAGGCGGCCTAGTTGAGGCCGCATAAATAGTCTACACAATCCTGTAGAATAATTTAATATAATTAATATATATTATTAAACATCCACAGCTCAATCCTATGATTCACTATCCATTGCCTCTCCCCAGTAGGGATTACATGCGCCTGTCAAATTACTACTCCGAGACCGACTATTTGGATATCTCGACCAGTGGACTGCTTTCCGACTCGTATATCTCCACTGGCCAGATGAAATCTACCACCATTGATCGGATCGAGTACACAAACCAATGCTAGCCGATAGATGCCTGTGGCTTGGCTTAGAACATTTGTTATCTTGAAAAGTGCTAATAATCGCGGCACCGCCTGTCTTCGCAAATCCCTATAACTTTCCTCCACGCTAGTCTGGACTCATGCCCGGTCGTTTCTAGCACCGCCGTTGCGGAAAGCCTTTGTTCCAGTCCAGCGGGCCCGGTGCATCTGGAAAACGTCAGCTTCCTGAAAGTCAGACACCGGAATTTGAAGCTGGGTACATCGCTTTACGGGAAGCAATCCCAGTTCGGTGGGGTCAGAAGGCAGCAACGGGTCATCCGCTGCAGTCTGCTTGATGAAAGCTGGCATCTCCTCCATCATGTGGTAATACTCGATCACATGGACTCGGCATAGCTTAGAGAGGATGCAGATGTTCGTGCCGCCTTTGAGCATTCGCTGAGATGCACTGCGGCTTGAACAAGTCGGCATTTCCATCCCGCTATTTCCTACCACGATCTTACCTGGTTTCAAAAGTGCTTCTATTGTCCGCAAGCGCATGCCTAGAGGGTGCTGGCGGCTATATTGTGACAAGATCTATCGGGCAGCTTGATTCTTGTTTGACCTCTGGTAACCGTCTTCAATGTGCTCCTTATGTGCTAGTTCGCCAATCTCGGCAGAATACATCAAGATGTACCCAAAATGCCGTACATGGGAGGCAACATGACTCAGGTAGTTCATCTTGATAAAGTTGAAGTCATTCTCGCGCCGTAGCAAATCCGCCCGCTGATTGGCTGTCTCGAGCCTCTCTTGAGCCACCTGCCCAGGGCGCTTGGCGGCAGTGTTGTGGCGGCCTCATCAGCACGTTGATTTGCCATTAGTTCCCTTAGATCCCGATCCTGACCATTTGCTGCTGCACGGGTACACTTCGAGGTACGGAACTCAAGCCTAATGTCCTTGGTCCGGTCAAATGTCTGCAGATACCTTTCCATGTATACAAGTGTCTCTGGTGTATGGCCACGATATTGGGCTGTGAGAGAGAAGTCAACTAGCGCGCTAACACACTTCAAAGCCCTCTTGAAATCGTGATACTGAGAACTGTCCAGATTGCGCAATGCGGACGCCAATAGGGCCGAAATACAGCAGCCGAGAGTGCGCATTTCCTTTCCCTGCTATTGTGTAACTTCACAATAGGCCTTTTTTGGTACACTGAGTCCAGAATAGCGCGGAATTTCTTTCCAGGCATCGTCGAACACCTGCTGCTCTTTATGCTGATTCAGGAACCCCTCCACCCAGTCCATAATATGTTTGATTAGGCCAAGGTAAATATTGTGTAAGAGGTCCGGCTTATGTAGGTTGGCGGGGTTCACTCGGTCGAGTCTGGCGAATAAATTATTTCCAATTTTCACGCCCACCTGCTGGAAGTAGTCTGCAATACAGGCCACTTCTCCCGGCTCATGCCTCAAGCTTTGACTCTTTATAGGATGTAGTCGCGGGTCTCCTACATCTTCAGCGGATTCCCACCAAGCTCCGTGCACGGAACCTCAAACTTTGGGGACGACTTGCTGCCTATTCCGTGCAAGGCCGTATGTTCAGTATGAACAGCGATGCAGGCTGACAAGATGGCAAAACAAAGGCGTGTTTTGCTGTCTGCACAATCCATTACCGTTCCTTCTTGGACAACCTGTTGTAATGGCGCAAGGACAAGGTTGAATACAGTTCGCAGGATAAGCTGCATTCATCAGGTGCTGGGCTTTGTTGGCGCGGGCTGATTTACCAGTGAACTTTGGCGGCGCCGGAAGCAATGCCAGAAGCAGGATTCGCATCTTGACAGGGCTGTTTCTCGTCCGCGAAAGGATAATGCCGATCGTCACGTATACCAGCGAGGCTTTCGTATCTCCCGAACAATTGGTCAGTTGAGTCTGGTCTAACAATCCGATAATGGGTACCACTGTTGACCCGGGGGGCAGCGCTTTCTACCAAGGAACCTAATGGGCTATTAGCACTTGAAACACCCACCACTTGAAACTTGTCAGGACCTATTTCATACCTGTGTATCCCACCACCAGTCAGCCGTATGAATCTCAGAATATACTCACTTCCCACTCGAATCATATTGCTGAATAGGTGCTTAGACCATATCGGATGTATACGCGACCTGGCGGATCAAGTAGCGGACACAATCGATAATAGTCCGATAATAGAAGGTTGCTGCATGTCGACAATGATTGATAACAGCCTCCGTCCCAACCAGGTACTCAGCAAAGGGGTCCAGAACGTCGGGGTGTTGTCGCATGGTATAGGCAGACTGGAATGATCTGCTATCTGTGCCACCCAAACCTTCTGCAAAGTACACATCGATCTGTGACTTGGATAAATTACTCCGGACTGGCCAGCTTGCCAAATTAAAGTAGTCTTCGGACGACAAAGGGTTACAGGGGTCATCTGTGATGGCCCTATTCAGCTTCGTATAGTCAGTACCATCGCTGAGTACTCTGCCAGCACCAGAGATAGTTTCTAGATTCAATGGGGGCCCGCGGACTGGCAGGTGGGAAACGTCCTCCGCATCTGAATCGTTCTGCATATGATCATCTATCTCCCTACTTGCTGCGCGGCAATCTGCGATCTCCAGCCTATAATCAGATCTGTCGTCTGAGTTGCGCTGATTGATCTTTTCTTCGCATAGAAAAGCAGGTGGCCCTGGCTAGGTCAGGTCCGCATTCGTACGGAGGAATACAACCCTATCAAGATGCATTTTCGGAAGCTGCTTTTCGTATGCAGCGGCCCATTGATGGTGTCGCCTGCAATAAGGACAGTTTGTTGTGTTTGAGGACATCATGCTCGTGTGGTGTTTCTCTTTCAAGTGGTCTGGCTGAGCTACTGGGTGGAGGCAGACTGCAGGTGATTGTCACAAACGGTGCCAGCGCTTGGCAGACTCTCGCATGACTAATAGTATTAGTCATCGGTTTGTTATTTTTCACGCTATGAGATCAGTTGCATCATAGCATGTCACATTACAACACAAGAGCCGGTCATTGATTTATTGTTATTGGTTGATATTTCACATGACGCACGTTTGTGGTCATGTGGTTTATGTATTTGGCACATGACTCATAGTTATGAGTCATGGGTTTCATGCAAGTGACCCGATTAGGGCAGATGACTTGTTTTATGAGTTTTGATTGGTTACGAGATATGGCGCAGCTGACGTGGACGGGTCACCTGATTGATTTCACACAATAACTCACTATGAGTCATGAGTTGCTCGACGCGAGGGTATGAGTCACGCAGGGTTAGGGTTGAGGGAAGAACCCGTATATAAGGGCACCATGGGCGCATGAGATTTGGGGCACTAACCATCTCCCTTACACACCTGGCGATTGAAATCGCAACACCATGAGAATTCATCGTCAACATCCACCACCCCCGCACTCTCAGTGAGCTGCACCCGCACTCTCCGTGAGCTGCACTCCCCCCCTCCCGCCTTACTTCCCTCATCATGTCCTTGGGCCCTGGCGTCCTTGTTTCTAGAGGTCGTTTGGCTCTACTCCCCCTTCTCTCCGCTCGCGTTTCGCTGCCTCGCTTAGCGCTTGCACGGTCGGCAACACCCTCTCGCCCATGTTACAGACGGCTGGGACTACAGTTCGCAGTAGGAGAAAACCTTTCAACAGGCTACGGTCGATTTCTCCGTTCTCTTCACCTCCGTTAGAGGCTGGCTAGTCAGACACGCACACGGTTACCGATAGTTTCCACGGTTCTTGGGTCTACCCCTCCCCTCCCCCTCCCGGTCTCGTCCCGTTGCTCGGTTACAGCTACAATCCACTCACGTGGCTGGCACCCTACTGCCCTTTTACCTTATGCCGCCCTCGCGATTTCTCCACGGTCGCACCCCTCGGTTACGCTCAGTCGTCGTATTGCACTGCCTCGGTGGCGGATGTCAATGCCTTGGGTTCTTGAGTAATGTGTGCAACGCCGCAACGGTTTATAGTGGCCCCCGCTCCCCCATTGTTCTTCCTTCATTGTAGGTTACTTTTGGTTTTATTAGTGGTTATAACAATTATTTATTTTGTTGGTGTCTACGGCAAGGGTTTTCGTGTTGATTCCTCCCCATGTATTTATTTGTATTTTTCTTTTCGACCTCCTAGTCGGAGGGGGATTTCTTATTTTGCGTGGCTGGTGTGCGGTTGGTCTCGTACCAGAGAGACTTGGGTTGATTGCTTTTTCCCTGGTGCCGGGTTGGAGAAAAAAATATGGGATGGGGTTATTTCTTTACCATAGCTAGCGCTGCACGTAGTCTTCGTTCCCAGTAGTTTAATAATACAAAGCACATGACAAAAAAAAAAAAGAAAAAAAAAGAAAAAAAAAAGGCAGGAGATTTGGGGCACAAACCATCTCCCTTACACACCCGGCGATTCAAATCTCAACACCATTAGATTTCATCGGCAATACCCACAACCCCCGCACTCTCAGTGAGCTGCACTAGCACTCCCCACGAGCTGCACCCCCCCCTCCCGCCTTAATTCCCTCATCATGTCCTTGGGCCCTGGCGTCCTTGTTTCTACAGGTTATTCGGCTCTATCACCCACTCTCTTCCCTCGCGCTTCGCTGCCTCGCTTAGCGTTTGCACGGTCGGCAACACCCTCTCGCCCATGTTACAGACGGCTGGGAATACATTTCGCAGTAGGAGAATACTCTTCAACTGGCTACGGTAGATTTCTCCATTCTCGTCACCTCCGTTAGAGGCTGCCTAGTCAGACACGCACACAGTTACCGAGACTGTCCATGGTTATTGTGTCTACCCCTCCTCTCCCCCTTCAGGTTTCCTCCCATTGCTCAGTTACAGCCATAATCCACTCACTTGGCTGGCACCCTACTGCCCTTTTACCCCACGCCGCCCTGGCGATTTCTCCACGGTCGCACCCCTCGGTTACCCTCAGTCGTCATATTGCACTCCCTCGGTGGCGCATGTCAACGCCTTGGGTTCATGAGCAATATACTCAACGCCGCAATGGTTTATAGTGGCTCCCGCTCACCCATTGTTCTTTCTTCATTGTCGGTTACTTTGGGTATCATTAGTGGTTATAACAATTATTTATTTTGTTGGCATCTACGGCAAGGGTTTTCCTGTTGATTCCTCCCCATGTACCTATTTGTATTTATCTTTTCGACCGCCTAGTCGGAGGGGGATTTCGTATTTTGCGTGGCTAGTGTGCGGTTTGTCTCATACCAGAGACACTTGGGTTGATGGCTTTTTCCCTGGGGCCAGGGTGGAGAAAAAATAGGGGATGGGGTTCTTTCTTTACCATAGCTACCGCTGCACGTAGTCTTTGTTCCCAGTAGTTGATTATTACAAAGTACATGATGAGAAAAAAAAAAGGGAAAAAAGGCATGAGATTTGGGGCACGAACCATCTCCTCTACACACCCGGCGATTGAAATCTCAACACGATGAGAATTGATCGTCAACATCTACCACCATCGCACGCTCAGTGAGTTGCCCCTGCACTCCCCGTGAGCTGCACCCTCCCCCTCTTGCCTTACTTCCCGTATCATCTTCCTGGGCCCTGGTATCCTTGTTTCTAGTGGTCGGTTGGCTTAATCACCCCCTCTTTTCGCTTGCGCTTCACTGCCTCGCTTAGCGTTCGCATGGTCCGCAAAACCCTTTCGCCCATGTTACAGACCGCTGGGATTACAGTTCGCAGTAGGAGAAAACTTTTCAACAGGCCAGGGTCGATTTTTCCGTTCTCTTCACTTCCATTAGACACTGCCTAGACAGACACGCACACGGTTACCGCTAGTTTCCACCGTTATTGGGTCTACCCCTCCTCCCCGCCTTCAGGTCTCGTCCCGTTGCTCGGTTACAGCTACAGTCTATTCAGTGGGCTGGCACCCTACTGCCTCCGCCGCCCTAGCGCTTGCCACGGTTGCGCCCCTCGCTTACACTCAGTCGTCGTATTGAACTGCCTCGGTGGAGGATGTCAACGCCTTGGGTTCTCGAGTAATGTTTACAACGCCTCATGGTCCATAGTGACGGTGTCTTGCAACGTCACACGGTTTATAGTGACTCCCGCACTCCCTTTGTTTTTCTTTTATTGTTGGTACTTAGTGTTTCGATTAGTGGTTTATCAGTCATTTCTTTTGTTGGTCTCTACGGCAAGGGTTTTCCTGTTGATTCCTCCACTGTACTTATTTGATATTTGTTATTCCGCCTCTTTAGTCGGAGTTTGATTGCTTGTTTTGCGTGCCTGGTGTGCAGTTGGTCTCAGACCAGACAGAATTGGGTTTAGGGGTTCTTCCCTGGCGCCGGTGGGTTCACGGACGTTTTTCTTCATCACAACTAGCGCTGTACGTAGTCTTTGTACCTAGACAATGAATTAAACAAAGCACATCAAAAAAAAAAAGAAGAAAAAAATCAAGTAAAAAATCCAAACAAGGCATGAGATTTGGGGAAAGCTCCTCGCCGGCGACGGCGGGGCGCGGGGGGGGGGGGGGGGGGGGGCGGGG
>Ga0307507_10007858_pt1 | contig 15135 bp, 4 predicted proteins | sample 7_EM_MG_FD_207223 | JGI IMG/M metagenome (GOLD analysis project Ga0307507, IMG submission 207223) | Populus trichocarpa ectomycorrhiza microbial communities from riparian zone in the Pacific Northwest, United States - 7_EM | ecosystem: Host-associated > Plants > Roots > Unclassified | place... | reverse complement strand
GACGCGAACCAAGGGCCTATTAAAAGGGGTTGGTTCCTTAAACACCTAAGGGCCGTATATAAAAAATTAAGGGCCTATTAGATAGGGGTTGACTTTTTAAATACACGTTAACTGATGCTCCTTAGCAAATGAGATTGGTAGAGGCCTTTAGCAGGGACTAATTGAGCTCGTCTCTCTTCGTAGGTGGTACGTCTCCTAATCTGTGATCACTAATTAGTATTAGTATCACTTCCGGTGATATGTAATGCTATTGTAATAGTATAGGGTAGTAACTGGTTTGATTAATGCTTTATTTAATTCTCCTATTCTATAAGTGGAATTTGGTGGATTTCCTGAGCTCGCTTAGCTTACATAACTAACCCAATTAGTTACAGACAACCTCGTTCAGACAATTAGATTTATTATTAAACTAGGCAAGATCAGTATAGATCTAAAAAAGGTAGAAGCTATAGTAAACTAGTAAGAACTAGAGAACGTTATATAGTTAAGATTATTCTTAGGGTTTTGCAACTACTATAGGAGGTTTATTATATAGTATTTAAGGAATATTAAACCTTTTACTAGACTTATAAAAAAGGAGGAACTATGGATATAGGGGAATAAATAAAGAAAGCTATCTAAGGAACTTAAGGAGTTATTTACCTAGGATCTAATCCTTAAGATATGACGGCTCGAACCATTGAACAAATGTCTTGACGAAGACTTGAACAAATGCTTCCAAGGTGAAGCGAACGAATGCTGTATTACGAAGATATCAAGGTGAGGAGCAAGAGATGGTGGTGAGGCCACGTCTAAATACACAAGCCAAGCCATAAGCGAACCCCTGACTAGGTGACGCGCCCCAGCGCCGTCACATAAGATCTATTAACTAAAGCTAGATATGGTTGTAGAAATAGACGCATTAGACTTTATCCTAGGAGTATACTTACTATAAAAACACTAGGACGCGTAGCATTTAGTAATATACTATAGTTAAAAAATAACATTACTAGAACTAAACTACAATATCTATAATAAGGAGTTGCTAGGTATAGTTATAGTACTTAAGGAATAGAGAGCATTCTTATAAGGTATAGAAAAACCGTTTATAGTTAAAACGGACTATAAGAACCTAATAGGGTTCCTAATAATAAAGAAACTAAACTAGAGATAAGTTAGATAGGCGGAAATGCTTACAGAATATTACTTTAAAATTTAGTATACTAAGGGTACTAAAAACATAAGGGTAGACGCACTTAGTAGGAAGGTGGAACTGCAAAACAGTAAAAAAACTATTAGGCGCTATGCTACGCAAAGACAATGATGGGTTAGTTAGGTATAACTATTTAAAACTAGTAGCTATAGTTAAAGAAAAGACCTATAAAATACTAGAGAGCAAATAGTTATAAAGGATTAAAGAGGTATAAGGTAAAGATCTAGACTTAGAATAGTATAAGTATTAGAAAGCTATGTATATACCAAGGACAATTACAGAGGAGTTTATTAGGGAATTCTATAAGGGAATAACTTAAGGATATAACGGAGCTATAGGCTTAGTATTAAGACTTTAAGAGGAATATATTATCCAAGGAATCTAGGAACTAGTAAGACAAATTATAAAGAAGTGTCTAGATTATTAAAGAAATTAATTAATAAGGTATAAGCCGCACGGAGGGCTACAACCTATTAAAATACTAGAAAGACTATGGGAAGTTATATTATAAGACTTTATTATAAAGTTGCTAAAGTTAAGATATTCTATTACCGGATAGGATTATAACACGATCTTAATAATAGTAGACAAGTTAACTAAGTGAGGCTACTTTATAGAGTATATAGAAGAAATCTTAGTAAAGGATATAGCTAGAATCTATATTAGGGAAGTGTTTATAAAATATAGGGCACTAATAAAGATTATATTGGACAGGGATCTAAGATTTATTATAGCATTTTAGGAAGTTTTCTTAGCAGAATAAGGGGTTTAAGCAGTAATGTTAATAGCATATTACCTATAGACAGATGGTTAAATAGAGAGACTAAACTAAATATTAGTGCAGTATTTAAGGCACTATATTAATTACGCATAGAATAATTAGGTATTGTTATTACTAGTTATATAGTTTATATATAATATAACACTATAGGAAGGGATAGGCATATTACCTTTTAAGGCAAACTATGGATATAAATTAAAAATGTTGCTGTTACTATGGCAAGTAAAGAAAATAAGTAGTATAGCTTAAGAAAGAATGGAGAACTTAATAACCCTTTATAATTACCTTAAAGAAATAGCTAAATTAGTACAGATAAGGATAAAAAGGTACTATAACGCTAGGAGATTTAAGGGACCAGATCTTAAGGAGGGGGATAAAGTGTGGCTACTATATAAAAATTTTAAAAGTTAACGACTAAGTAAAAAGTTCAATTATATTATACTAGGGCCGTTTATAGTTAAAGTAAAGATCTTAGAAGTTATATATAGACTTAACTTACTAGAGAAAATAAAGATCTACTCTATATAATATATTATAATACTAGAACTAGCACGTGGGAATATTAAGCCACTAGTTTATAAGGTAAATATATATAAAGGATAAGAAGAAGACAAATAGGAGGTTTTAAGAGTTATTAATTATAAGGACGTTAATAATGAAATATAGTATAAAGTTAAGTAGGTAGGCTATAAGGGAACTACCTAGGAACTACTAGACAATTTAAAGAACGCTATAAGAAAGGTATAGAAGTATTAAAAGAAAATAGGTTAGGTAGTATTAATAAAGAAAAATTACTAAAGAATAAGTTACCTAAGGGGGACCTAAGAGGAGCAGCTACTAAAGTATTTAGAGTTATTTCCCTCTCTGCTAGAAGAGAATCCGTTCTTTTATCGCTAAGTTCCTAAAGGCCTTATTTTATAAGTTTCTACTTCTTAGAATAAACCTTCTTATATACCTTTTTAAGACGGATTAACTAAGTAAAAGTAGTAAGATAAGAGTTAAGGGCCCGTTGTTAAGCATTGGCAGCCTCTTACTTAGCGTTATAAGAATAATAAAGTTTAGCTAGCGCTACTAATAACTTGTTATTAAGTTTTATAGCGGCAGATTAAACCTAAAACCCTAGTAGTAATTAATAAGGGTATTTAAAGACTATTTAGAGTAATAGGACGCGTATAATTAGTATTAAAGACCGAGCGAATGTCGTAAGCCAACTAAATATTTGCTTTAGTGCACTCTAAGTAAGAAGAGGGTTGCTAAGACAAAGGACTTATAAGTATCCCTTGCATCAATAGGGTCTATAAAAAGGTGGTCTATACAAAAGAACACTAAAATCAAAACGTATTAGCATCGAAGCTGCGCTGACTGCTTTAGGGGGGGCCTCTTCGCCCGTATCGTCCAATTAGGGTATTTAGTCTATAGAACAAAGCTCTTATTATTAGATTTACGATTCTATACCATCTTAGTGCTATATTTTTTTAGCCAGGTTAGTATTACAAATGATATAAGCTAGCTGATAGGTAGAGACACAGAATTAATTAAGTGATCTATTTTATTCAAGGTGGCTCTAAGAGCCCTAATATATATAAGAGAATTGACCCCTTATAGGGGTCCCTAGGAAGTGATAATATAGGTTAAAACTAATATTAAATAGCACCCGTCGCACCTCTGTAGTAAGGCTACCTCTATAGCCAACACACCTCCTTAAATCTGACGTAGTACGTTAGAGCTAGATTACCGGATTAGGCAGTTAGGAGAGACGTTTTAGTGGTAAGCTTTGCTGCTATCCAAGCGTTAATTAACTAGATGTCTGATATTGCGGAGGCCTAATACTTTAACGAATTTTTAATAACTTTGCTTTAAGAGAGCTTTAGTTAGTCCATCTGCAGCTATCTTGCTTATTAGTACCCATTATATAACAAAGCTTCCATTTTAGACCTTTTGGCAAAGCCAGAATTAATAAATATCTATATATTAGAGTTTTGTAAATACTATAGGGGTCTCTTTTATTACGATCCGTACTAACTGCTAATTGTTATAATTAATAATAACGTCTTGTTCTGGATTAAATCTAATAGCTTTAAAGATCCGAACTATATGCTCTACCTCTCTACCAATGCGTAAGAGAGCCAGGAGTTCTGCCTCTATAGTGGACTTAGTTGTTACGGACAGCTTAAGTATAATGTTATGACTACTTGGGGAAGAGTCGGAGGAAGCTAGTTAGTTAATATAGGCACGGTCTAGGATGGAGCCGGTGGAACTATGTGACGAGGAGTGGTAACCAAGTCATGTAACCCGTGTGATCTATATAATCTATATAATTTGTGTAATTTGTGTAAAGCGTATAGAGTACATATACCTTACAGAGCAAAGGGATTTCTTAGGCGTACGATTGTGTATTTAAAGGACCACAGTCCCTACCTAGATAGTTCTCTCTTTGTAGTAAATCTTAGAATACAATTAGAGTTAATCTATTGGGTAACCACTCTACTAGTTGTTATTACGTTGTTGACTAAGTTTATTATCTATATACCTAGCCTAATAACAGGACCCACTGTAGTTCCTACTACCTAGTTATAGTATTAATAAAGGAGTCAAATAATATGCCACCTAAAGCACCCGTTACGACGATATCGACGGTAGCAACGACCTTAGGATTAGGAGGAGATACTAGTATAGCGGATACTAATTTATAGTTAATCACGCAAGGTTAGTTACAGGAAATGGTCAATTGCTTATAAGACAATAATAGGATACTTAAAGAACGCATTAATGGAATTAGAGCAGCGAAGGTTAAGTTACCATTAATTAAACAATTCTTAGGGGAGAAGTTAAAGCTTAAAGGGTTTCTTACGCAAATGCACTTTAAGGTTATGCAAGAAGGAGCAAAGCTGTTAATGTTAGCGGATTAAATAGTATATGCAGGATTGTTCTTAATGGAGAGAGCACTTAAGTGGTTTAAACCATATCTTACAGAAATATAGGCAAATAGTATAATAACTACTAACTAAGATATGCGGTATGTGTTTATAAGTTGGAACGGGTTTACGGAACAGTTAACGCAAATATTTAGAGACCTGGAGGTAATAACTATAGTAGAACGGAAGCTTTAAAACCTAGTACAACGTACTTTAGCAATTGAGTATATAACGCAGTTTTAAACGCTAGCTATATAGGTTAAGTGGAATAATAAGGCGCTTATAGCATAGTATAAATAGGGACTTAAGGCTAAAGTCTAGGACGTAATTATTCTAATGGAAGATGCGGACACCCTATAGGAACTAATTAATTAAGCAATTAAGATTGACAATAGGATCTACTAAAGGGAGCAGACTAAGAAAGGTTAGAATAGAGTTCTATAGTTATATAAGGCGCAGAGTACGCAATAACAGACATAGAGTTAAAAACTATAGTATAGCACAGAGCCAATGGACCTAAGCGGTACTAAAGAATCCAAGAGATAGAGTAAGAAACTATGGAAACCTAGAGGTTAAGGATCTAGTAATTACAGGACTAAGGAGCAGAGGCTAAATAAGGGATCTTAAGAGCAGAAGATATTTAGGCGGACTCTATAGCAAAATCAGTGGTTTAGAGATAGAGCTTACATAAATTGCAGGAAATAAGGTTATTTCGCCAGAGACTGTAAAGGTGGTTAGAGTAACTATGTGGTAAAGGGAATAAGACTAGCAGACGGCATATACGTACAGAGGGGTAATAGTGCACTATAAGGAACAAAAGAGTGTTTAATTAACAGTTTTGCGTTTTGTTATAACAACGCATGCCAAGTTTATGAGGACGCTAAGTATAGCGCAAGCTATTGGCCGCAGGAGCTAAAAATATTAAAGTTTAAAGGAACCAACGAACTAGCTCGCAGATCGGACATTAAAGACAATAAATTTAACATAGGCGAAGCATTTACCGACAATAAGGCAATAAAGGCAGCTTACTAGGAGCATACAGACCTTAGAGAAGTTAAAATAGAAGTAGAAACTAAGACCATTATAGAATAAGGTTTAGTAACGGGTATAATGACACCGTTGGATATAGCATCCATCACTTTATAAAACGGAAGGAGTAATATCTAAAGACGATTAAGCAAGAAGACGACTGCTAGTGCTAGCTTACTACTTATAAAAGGTAATAGGCCACAGGCTTAAGATTCTTAGGAAGAGATGCAAGACGCTTAAGACTCTTAAGATAAAATAAGATACACTCTAGAACCCACAACGGACGAAAACCAATAGGAAAGGGTAGTAATTTAGTTTAAAGACAAACGAATAAGCACAGGACGCAAGTTTAAGAACTATGAGTTTGAGGAATAAATAAGAACGTTAGTATTAGGGAACCAAGATTTTAAAGAATAAATAAGGTCTATAGCAGTTCTAGGAGAACACAGTGTTCTACCTAAAGGTTGAAAAGTTAACATGGCGATTAAGAAGTATAACGACTTTAAGGATCTAGCTGCAAGACGTAGAAAATAAGAAACTATAGATAAGTTTAGAGCAAGAATTGTTACATAGCAAGAATAGAAGTTAGACTAGAGATCTAGTGTATCTAGTCGTATAAGAGACAGAGCACCTATATAAAGAGTTACTAATAGGCCTAAGGTAGGGACGCCTAGAGTAAAATGGTTAGATAAACTGGAATAAGAAAAGGATCTAGGGATTCTAACCAGATTTAAAAAAAGATATACTAAAGGCTATTATAACACAGCAATAATAAGGTACTTTCTTACAGACAAACTATATATACTAAACCAGTTATATGGGAAGTGGTATAGGCAACAACACAATAATAAATGGGAAGATTTCTATATATAGCTAGACAAAAAAGTTGTCTAAAACTAACCTATTACTAAGAAACGCATAAGTTATATTAAAGGAGCATTAATTATAACGTTAAGAAACCTAAAAGAGGGATCTAGGGACTAAAGAAGTAAAAGATAAATCTTAGTGTAGGAATCACGGTGGGGGTTTTTGGTTTCAATCGATTTCTTCTTTTTCTTCCCTCTTCTACTTCTACAGGTGGAATTTGATGGATCTCCTGAGCTCGCTTAGCTTACGTGGTCAACCCAATTGGTTATAAGCAACTGTGTCTACTATATTACAGAACCTTATTCAGACACTTAGTACCCGCAGAAGAAAGACTAATAGTTAGGTTAGCCAGATAGAGGTTTAAACTTAAGGACAAAGACAAGCTAAGAGTTAACCTAAGCCACTAGGCGCATTATACGTTATTATAGATAGCATGCGTAGATAATATATATAACATATATAGAGCACCTAAGGACAAAAACCGGAAGTACCTAGTAAGGATATATTGGGCACTAGAAGAAAAGCGGTTTAGGGACACTAAGTATATATATAGATGGCACCTAGTAGAAGTATAAAGCTAAGGGGACTTAACACTTTAACTAGGAAGATTCCTTACAGAAGAATGCCTAGACGGATAACAATAGTGGGAGTGTTTAGAGAATACTTATCTATAGTATATAGAGGAAAAGAAATAAACTAAGTATTAGCCTAAAAAGGACTAAGTAAGAATAGGATCTAGCAGCTAATAGTTGGAAAAAGGGGAGGCCTATAGAACCAGAGGGAACCAATAGTAGAGCCTTAGACCCTTAAAGGAATTTAAGGACAACACCTAAATTTATAAGTTAAGTAGTAAGATTAATAGTTTAAAGCGCTAATAGATAGTGGAGCAACTAGAAATTATATATCACCAGTAATAGTAGAAAGGATAGGGTTACTACACAGGCAAAAGGAATACCTATATCTACTTATAACAATTTTAGGAGACCAGATAGCCTATAAAGGAGGCATTATTAATCTTAAAACAGGACCTATTCAGTTAACCATTAAAGGAAGACTAGTTAGGATGTCTTTTAATATTCTACCATTAGGGCAGGATAAGGCAATACTAGAAATGCCTTAGTTACAGGAGTATAATCTAAAGATTAATTAGGTTATAGGTTAGGTTAATATTAGAGATACTTAATAACATAAAATGCAATAATAAACTAAGTTGGTATAGTACTAAATCAGAGCAATATATAAAGAGACTAAGCAAGGCTTAAGTCACGTACTAAAAAGATACCACAAGTACGGTAAAAAGTTGTAGTTGCTAGAAAGCGAAAAGCTGTTAAAGTATACAGTATAGGACTATAAGATAGAATTAGAACTAGAAATAAGTCTAAAGTTCTTTTTAATCTATAAGCTTACTAAAACCAAGTTAGTAGCACTTAAGGAGTTTATCTAAGAAAACTTATAAAAGGGATATATTAGACCATTATAGTTATCCGCAGGATATCTAGTATTATTTATCCCAAAGAAAAACGGAAAACTTAGGATATATATTAACTATAGACAGTTAAACAGTATCACTAGGAAGGATAGATATCCTTTACCCTTAATTAGCAAAATCTAAGACAGGATCGGCAATGCGCAAATCTTTACAAAGATAGATCTAAGATGGGTATACTATTAGATTAGAATTAAGGAAGGCGATAAATGGAAGGCAGCTTTTAGATCAAAGGAAGGACTATATAAACCATTAGTTATATAATTCGGGCTTATAAACGCACTAGTAACGTTCTAAAAGCAAATTAATAGTATATTAGGAGAACACCTTAATAAATTTATTATAGTATATCTTAACAATATTATTATCTACTTAATAAGTAAGGAAGAATATAGAAAATATATTAGATAGGTCTTAAAGAGACTATAGGAAGAATAGATACTAGTAGTAATTAAGAAATACAAGTTCTTTATAAGGAAGACCAATTTTATAGGATTTATTATTAAACCAGGAAAAATCAGCATAGACCCAAAGAAAATTAAAGCTATAGTGAGTTGGCAAGAACTAGAGAACATTACGTAGTTAAAATCGTTTCTAGGGTTTTGCAACTACTATAGGAGGTTTATAGTATAATAGTTAAAGAGTATTAAACCGTTTACTAGGTTAACAAAGAAAGAGGAACTATAGGTATAGGGAAATAAGCAAAAGAAGTTATTTAAAAAACTTAAGGAGTTATTTACCTAGGAACTAATTCTTAAGATCTACCAACCAAAACTAGAGATAGTTATTAAAATAGATGCATTAGACTTTGCACTAGGAGCATATTTACTATAGAAGTATTCAGACACATAGCATCCAGTAGCATACTATAGTTGGAAGATAACACCACCAGAACTAAACTATAACATCTATAATAAGGAGTTGCTAGGTATAGTTACAGCGTTAAGGGAATAAAGAGCGTTCTTACAAGGCATAGAGAAACCATTTATAGTTAAGACAGACTATAAGAACCTTATAGGATTCCTAACAACAAAGGAACTCAATAGAAGATAGGTTAGATAGGCAGAAATGCTTGCAGAATACTATTTCAAAATTCAGTATACTAAGGGTATAGATAATGCACGAGTAGACACTCTAAGTAGGAAGGCTAAACTACAAAATAAGGGAAAACCATTAGGGGCTATATTACAAAAAGACGTAAATGGATTAATTAGGTATAATTATCCAAAAATTACAGTAATATAAGAAGGCCAGATTTATAAATTACTAGAGAGTAATTAGATATAGAAGATCTAAGACACATAGATAGAGGATCTAGACTTAGAGCAATATAAAAATAGGGAGGCTACTTATATTCTAAAAATAATTACAAAGGAGTTTATAAAAGAGTTTTATAAAGGAATAACATAGGGATACAATAGAGCTATAGGCTTAGTATTAAGACTTTAAAAGAAGTATATTATTTAAGGAATCTAGGAACTAGCAAAACAAGTTATAAGGAAATACCCAAATTGCTAAAGAAATAAACTAGCAAGGCATAAGCCGTATAGAAGACTATAACCTATTAAGGTATCAGAAAGACTATGGGAGGTTATATTATAGGACTTTATCGTTAAGTTACTAAAGTTAAGAGATCCTATTATAGGACAAGATCATAACGCAATCTTAGTAATAGTAGATAAGTTAACTAAGTAGGGCTACTTTGTAGCGTATATAGAAAAAATATCCATAGAAGATATAGCTAGAATCTATATTAAAGAAGTATTCGTAAGACATAGAGCACTAAGTAAAATTATATTAGATAGAGATCTAAGATTTATAGCAGTATTCTAGGAAGTATTTTTAGCAGAACAAGGGGTTTAAGTAGTGACATTAACTGTATATTACCCGCAGACAGACGGTTAAATAGAAAGACTAAACTAGACACTAGAATAGTATCTAAGGCATTATATTAATTACGCATAGAATAATTAGATATTGTTATTACTAGTTATACAGTTTATATATAATGCAATACTATAAGAAGAAATGGGAACATTACCATTTAAGGTAAATTATGGATACGAGCTAAGAACATTGTTATTGCTATAATAAGTAAAAAAGACAAGTAGCACAGCTAAGCAAAGAATGGAGACGTTAGTGAATCTTTATGCAAACCTTATAAAAATAGCCAAACTAGTATAAGAACGAATAAAAAGGTACTATAATGCTAAGAGATTTAAGGGACCAGATCTTAAGGAGGGAGATAAAGTATGGCTACTATATAAAAATTTTAAAAGTTAACAACCAAGCAAAAAGTTAGACCACATTAGACTAGGACCTTTTAAAATTACGCAAAGAATTTTATTGGTCACATTTAAGTTAAACCTACTAGCTAAAATGAAAATCTACCCTATATAGCATGTCGTAATACTAGAGCTAGTATATAGGAACGTTAAGCTACTAGTCTATAAGGTAGACATGTATAGAGGACGAGATGAAGACAAATAGCAAGTTTTAAAAATTATTAGTTATAAGGACGTAGATAATGAAACATAGTACAAAGTTCAGTGGATAGGCTACAGTGAGACTACCTAAGAACCACTTAAAACCCTAAAGAACGCTATAAGAAAGGTATAGGAGTATTAGAAGAAAACGGGTTAAGTAATATTAATAAAGAAGGATTGCTAAAGAATAAGTTACCTAAGGGGGACCCAAGAGGAGCGGCTACTGAGCTACTTGGAGTTGTTCCCCTCTTAGCCGGAAGAAGGTCCATTCTTTCGTTACTAAGCTTAGACAAACCCTATTGGACAAGTTTCCACTCCTTAGAACGAACCTTCTTACGAACTTTTTTAAGACAAAGAAGATGAGCGGAGGCAGACAAATACGCCTTATAAGCAGCGTAAGTACGCTAAAGCTCTGCAAAGGAGGCCGAGAGCTTATTATTGAGCTTCGCAGTAACAGATTGAACACGAGACCCTATAATAAGTTACTTAGGGAACTTAGAGACTGTTAAGAGTTATAGGACGTATATACTTAGCGTTAGAAACGGAACGAATGTCATAGGAGGAACGAACGTTTGCTTTAATGCACTTTAAGTAAGAGGAAGGTTGCCGAGACGAGGGACTTGCCAGCGCAATATAGACCAACCCCTCTTTCACACAACGAGAACATGGAGATAGCATTATCTTACTAAGCGACAGTATGGCAGAGACTGTACGAGTATAACAAAGAGTTAAGGAAGAAGAAGAGACTTTAGGTATAATAAGTAAAGATATTAACCAAATTAATTAAACGGATATTACACCTCTAGTAGACGACTTAGAGATGTTAGGAATCTTTAAGGACGAAGATAAAGAGGAGGGAGATGGTGTTATAGACAGCTTAAGTATAATGTTATAACTACTTGGGGAAGAGTTGGAGAAAGCTAGTTAGTTAATACAGGCACGGTCCAGGATAGAGCCGGTGGAACTATGTGATAAGGAGTAGTAACTAAGTTATATAACCCGTGTAATCTGTATAATCTATATAATCTGTGTGATCTGTATAGAGTATATAGAGCATACATACCTCACGGAGCGAAGGGATTTCTTAGGCGTACGATTGTGTATTTAAAGGACTACAGTCCCTACCTAGATAGTTCTCTCTTTGTAGTGAATCTTAGAATATAATTAAAGTTAATCTGTTGGGCAACCACTCCACCAGTTGTTATTACGTTGTTGACTAAGTTTGATATCTATACACCTAGCCTAATAACAGGACCCACCGTAGTTCCTGCTACAAGGTTCCGTTATATTAGTAACTACCTTCTATCTAGTTGCCTGCTATACTATAGGCCTATTAAATAGGCTTATTAAGAAACCCTATAAGCTCTATTATGTTAGAGCATTATTAGCAAAACTGGTATTAAAAGCAGCTTTTAGAACCTAGTTTATCTTATATAGCGTAATAGTAGAGAACTTAAGAGCGGGGTATCTAGTATTATAGAGATAGGTAAGTAATCTGTTAATCTCCGCAAGATAAGCTAGTAATAGATTTTATAAGAACTTAGCTAGCCTACTAACAGAAAAGGCGATATCTAGTTATATAGTAGATGCTAGATATATTATAGAACCTATACAGCGTTAATATTCTTTTATTTAATTTGGCGTAGCTTCTCCCTTATATAGTATTAATTCCTAGCCTAATAGTGGTGTAGCTGATAGCTTTAGATATCCTAGATAGTATATAAGGACTAACTTTTTAAGATATTAATTTAGACAGAGCCAGAGCTTTCCCTTTTGTTAATCTTGCACAATATAAGTGTTTAGAAATAACGTAAATTAAGGTATTTGGCGTATTTTAAATTAATCTTATAGCTGCTTTAGGATGTCCTCCATTTGCTAGTAACAGCTTAGGTGTCCTATAATTAGGATATTGTTAATATAGAAAAATATAAAGATAGGTTTAATAGGGTGTATATAGAGATATGGCTTATCTGGTATAGCTTTTAAACCTATACTTTGCAGAGCAGCAGACATTTCTAAAAATTACAATTTTGGAGATTTATGTAGTCTATATATTGCCTTTTTTAGAGGGAGAGAGAATCTAGGTAGTAGGTCTATACCCTTAGGGGGAATAAGATAGACCTTATCGTCAACCAAGGTATTAATAAAGGCGTTAACGGCGTTAATTTATATAACGTTTAGGTCGAAGCTAGTGATAAGAGCGTAAAGTAGATGGAAGGTTTAATAGGCTGCTATTATAGCTTTAACCTCCTCTTATAAGACTACTTAAAGGTCTTTATAAATAACTTAATAAGCTTTAAATCTTATAATAAAGCCGTCCAAATTTTCCTTGTACGTAAAGACCTATATAGTAGGAAGTTAATAGACCTTCCTAATTAGTTATACTTTATCCTAGGTCTGCTTTCTAGTTAAGGCCTTTATCTTAGTATAAGCAGCTACTTTAAACTCTGTAGCGTACTTATAATTAAGCATCTCTTTCCATAACTTTAGTGGTAGTAGAAAATCGTCTTAATATCTATATGTCTTTATAGCAGTAGTATAGAAAGCGTAAGCCAATAGTGTTGTATCTAGATTAATGATATTATTACTATTATTAATTTAAACTGTAAAGGCTTGTCATTATATATCCTAATTTAGCATATCTTTCTTTTTTACCATAGGCTGCTTTTTACGCTAGAACATCTCTTACCCCCTAATAATAAGCCTGCTATTATCTAAGGTTTGGAATAAAGTATAGAATCTATAAATAGTAGTTTAGTAACTTTAGAAGATAATTAAGTGGTAGATAATGTCTATAGCGTAGATGCTACAGTAGATAGTAATTACTAAGGCGCTGAAGACGCTAATAGTCTAGATAGTTTTGGAGTTAGCTCTAGGGTAGGTAGCTAACAGAGTTTTTCTGTTAAGATCTAAATGCTTTTTAACGTAGGAGTAACATTAATATTCGCCAAATGCGGCAGTCCTATATCTAGTTCTTTATTAAAGTTCTTTATCTAGTCCTTACTGCTATCTTAAAGATTATCTAGTAGGTCCTAAACTTGCTAAAAACAATCCTTTTAAGCCTATAAGATAATAAGGTGTTCTGGTGTTTCGGAAGATTAATATCTCTTTAACTTATTTATTTGTATATTATAAGATCGGATAATATAGTTGGTGGTAGGTATCTATACCTAATAGATATTTAATGCTTCTATACTAATAAGATAACCTATTTAGGCTTATGGCTTAAACCTTGCCTTTTTAGGAATGCCGTGTTTAATAAGTATATAGGTCAAAAATCTAGCTATACGAAGTCCTACTAGCCATGGCCTTTATCTATAAAGTATCTTAAATAGGGTTTTCTAGTTAATGGACTTAATAGGAGTTCAGTTAAATAAGAATACTACTAGAAGTATAAATTCAGGCTATAGATCTACGGGTAACTTTGCTTTAATAATAGCAGTCCTTACTTATTTAGAAATAGCTCTTCCTAACCTCTCCGTAGGTCCATTTTAAGCTAGAGTATATAGTATTAATTGCTTAATAATACTTCCATTAAGTTAGATAAGATTCTTTACCCTAGCGCCTATACCTTACTCCTTATCCATATGCTAAATACGGATACCTTAAGCGTTAAATTTCTTTATAAATGCTATTATTGATTTAAAGAGTAGGAGTAGTGTCTCTTGCTTATAGTTCTTAATAAGGAAAGCATAATGGTACTTTATATAGTTATACTAAAAGTAAGCTATATATATCTCTCCATTGAACCCGTCTTCTTCTATAATAATATTAAAGTAAACACATTTAAAGGGGTAGGTTCCCTTTACTAATATTCTGCGAGATATCTGCTAGGTTATCTTTTTAAGAATATATAGTTTATAAAGTGGTATACTATACGGAGTTCTTCCTCTATCTGTTTTAACTACTTTAACCCCATCTGCCGCAGTTAGTAGATAATCCACTAACTCTATATTACAGTATAGTAAGCGTTAATGCCATACTCTATTATATGCTGAGGTCTTAAAGAGTCTGGTAGATATAGCGTAGGCGGTAGGAGTAGGTAGTAAGGTAGTAATAGCATTAATAAGGTAGAGACCTTTATATTCTATAAAGTTAGTAAATAGGCTTCTATTATTCTTATAGCGCAGATAGTTTATAAATTAGTTACTAATTACTCTAACCCTACAAAGCTTTACTGTAGATATTAGATTGGTATAAAAATAGGGAGTGTATATAACTGTCGGAATGTTAGTCATGTGACGTGGTCACAAGACCACGAAGCGAGGCTAGCTAACCTGACCTTGGAGCAACCCCTTACTTCTAGACAACAATAACTACCAACTTCAACACCGCATACGTATCGCAATACAGTGATATTCGTGCACGTTGATAAAGCG
>Ga0307507_10007857_pt1 | contig 15136 bp, 18 predicted proteins | sample 7_EM_MG_FD_207223 | JGI IMG/M metagenome (GOLD analysis project Ga0307507, IMG submission 207223) | Populus trichocarpa ectomycorrhiza microbial communities from riparian zone in the Pacific Northwest, United States - 7_EM | ecosystem: Host-associated > Plants > Roots > Unclassified | place... | reverse complement strand
ATCCGCCCCCCGCCCCCCGCGGGCCCCCCCCGCGCGCCCGCGCCGCGGCGCGCGGCCCCCCCCCCCCCCCCCCGGACACAATTACCAGCACCGCAACACCTACCTAGCCATATTAGGATATATTTGTGAATTATTGAAATATCTGAGGATCAAGTGTTACAATTAATTCCAATAGGAGCCCTCCCCAACAAACCCTTAGCAAAAAAAATCGAGCGAGTGAGCATTAATGAGTGGATTGATATCAAGTTACTTCTACCCTCTAGGATATTATACCGCTAATATCTAGAAGGGCACGCTAAGCACTAAGCTCGTGAGTGCGCCAGCACCGAGAAGGTAGACTAGCCTGTTTATCATACATTAAAAAAACCCATGGCCTGAATATATTGTGTCATGATAGCCCTATGATACCTACCTAACAAAAGCCACGAGGAAACTTGGCTCCACCGACATATAACACGCAGTTGGAGCTGGGGTTACTGTGTTGATGCAGCCTACAAGCACTGCATGCCCACCAGACCGGGGTCCGGCAGGCCAGATGCAGGAGTGAACTGCTTTGTACGTGAACCCTATCTGGGCCCCCACTACAGGGCTTTCGAAAAATAAAAATAAAAAAAATCGAACGTCAGAGTTCGGCTAAAAGGAGGGCGAAACCAACATATTGTGCTATCAAGAGGGGCTAACTACTCTTTCAAGTTTTTCCTTCCTATTTCCGGTTACCAATTGAGATTTCTGAATTCCCTCTCTACCGATTCATTGCCCCGTCTGACCCATTCCCTGGCCTAATGCCTTGGTCGGGGGCTTTGGGAGGGCGAACATGGTTTCGCGTGTTCCTGCTGAAGTGGTGGCTGAAGAGAAATTTAGCGAGTGATGATTTGTGATGCTTGGCACGGAGAATCCTTCGCGATGGTCTATGGGGGGTACAATGTCATTCGGAGATTTAGTGCTTTTTTTGAAGCTACGATTACATGAGTAGCCCAATACCTACGACCAAAAAGATCGGGGGGAAAATAAAAGAGGAAAGGGGGGGCCTCAGATTTCGCAAAAAAGATAGACTAGCAACTTTCGATCCGAATGAAAGATAGGCAAACAGACAGACAGACTGATAAACGCCAAGCCCAAGAAAAGGAGTCCTCTAGGAAAAAGATCCAAGCGGTGGAGAAAGAGATTTTCATAATACATTAAGCTTGAAGGCAAAGTGGTAAGTTGGTAACTTAGAAAACATCGATACCAAGGGCTTAAGCAGTCAACGCGACCATCATCCTCCCGTAATCCCCGCTTGTCTCCCCCTTGACTCGCTTTGTAAGATCCCTCTTGTACAAAGCGGCGTACGTCATTTTAACTGTGGCGAAATAGCCCTTATCCCAGTGAGCCCTAACAAGCCTCGAAATTAGTAACTCATCCTTGGTGCCGAGACCAGCCATGCTGTCCTCCAACAACTCTGCGTCCCTCTCAGCCTTATTGAGAGCGCCCTTGACAATATACACCAGCGCGGCTGCCATGTGTCCCGAGAACTCCTTCCGTATCATCCTGAGAAAGTCCTGGGCGTACTGGCGCTTATAGTTGTCGGCGTATGCCCGGATGTATGCATCGTTAGCCCTCGTGAGGATGGAGCAGACCTGGATCTCGTCGGTGCCCATGCGGCCTTGGGTCGCAGCGTACAGCGTTCTGACATCATTCGAGACGACCTGCGGATCCACGGGAATCCATTCGTCCATCTTGTTACCAGCGAGCGCCAGGACGAACATCTGCTCCGTCTTCCCGGAGAGGTCACCGCGGACAGCGGTCTCGAGGGACTCGCCGTACCTGCGCATGTAGACTGACTTCAGCATCGAGATCTGGTGATTGTTCTTCCCCATGATCGCTTCGGTCAGCATGCTTTCCTTCGTGCCGAGCCCTGCGATAGACCAGTGCGCAAAGTATGCCTCTGACTCGATAGGTCCGAGGGCTGTCGACACGAGCGCTGTTTCAAGGTGACCAGATGTCTCTTTCTCTAGGGTGTCTATGAGATCACGACGGATGCGAGCGGAGTACTGCGCGCGGATGGCATCGATCGTCGGACCGTCACGGTAGCCTAGGACGTTGATCAACGCACGCTCGTCGGTCCCAAAGCCTTTACAGGCACGGTAGATGGCGTCGACATCGGCAGTTGCGTTAATTGGCGCAACGTGCTGTTGGGGCGGGGGGCCGTGGTGGGGTGGTGGGGCGCCATATGGCATCCCCGGTTGGGGGTGGGATGGAGGGTGTTGATATGCATTCTGAGGGGGGTATTGGGGATTGTGGGGCCCTGGGGGAAGAGGATATCGTCCTTGGGGAGGGTATTGCGGCTGGTTATAGGATGGATGTGGAGGGTAACCCTGCTGCGGGGGAGGGGGATGTTGGTAGTGCTGCTGTGGCGGATAACCCTGCGGCTGTTGATAAGGCGGTTGGCTAGCGTATGGAGAAGGGGCCCCGGGTGGGGGATAGCCTTGTGGGTTCGGTGGGTATGGCGGCGCGGGCCCCGGGGGAGCATAATAATTTGGTTGTGGGGCACCGAGGGGTGGTGCGCCGTAGTTGTTCTGTGGATAAGACATGGTAGACAGATGAGAACTCCGGTTTGAAGCTTTCAACTACAGAACGGGAAATAGTTCAAGAGAGGAGAAGAGTAGGATGATGGTGGAAATATATGTGTGTGGACCTTCAGCCGTTCATAAGATAATCGTCAGCACGAGCAAAGGGAAAAATGAGAAGAAAAAAAAAAAGTCATACGATATTCATGAAGAAAGGACCAGAATATAAGTTGGAATATAAGAATCTCACCTTGACTTCGAATGATGTCCAATAGAAATACCTAGAAAGCGATAAGCAATATTATCGCAGAGCTTGTAATATAGAGTAGGATGGTGATGGTTACAATAATGAGTCGCATCCACCTGCACGAAGGGGGATTTAACGTTCCTTTATTCAAAATGCGGTTGTCAGTTATCTTTAGCAGTGCCTTGTGGTGGGGGAAACCTTTAACCGGAGCAGTTCACAGCCCAACTCCGAGCCACCAAAGCTCCTCAAAAAAACAGCTTTTATTTTTATTTTCTTTCTATTCTTCGATAGAGAATAAGCTTGGGATTTGGAAAATAGAAAGAGATTTCAAATACATTAACTTTTGGGCAAGATATAGGGTTTAAAGTTTGGGTCAAGAACAATCAAGGTTGTATCCCAGTTATTTGCTGCAAAAACTGCCAAGATGAGCGGTTATTATACCAAGAAATCCAAATTAGCTGATAATTAACCGCATTGAGACACAGATTAGCATGAGCTACTATACTAAGCTCTATGAATATCGCTGGGGCTCCGGTTTAAGGCTTCCTCCACCACAGCCATTCGGGGGCCAAGCATTTGAAGGCCAAGGAAAACTGCGGCTTCAAAGTGAATGCTATGACGCATCCAATGTCTTGGGACATGGCTGTGCAGCCGCGCTTATTACTCGAGTACTGTGTGATACCGGGGCTTCAGGGTAATTTACTCCTAGAGCCTTGCCCCTCCGACCCAGCCACATGTTTTGCCTTCCTTACTTTAAAGCTACTATATGATAAGTCCACTTATTGCGATTTCCGTTCTTGAGTCGCAAATTTTTCTTCTCTTTCAGAGTTCACTGCCTTGGGTTTTCGTATGGGCCGGACTGGCCCTAGTGTAGGCTTATCCCTTAGGCGGTCTGAGATTCTGTACCGCAGTCAAATTCGTGGTTAGGCAAGCCTGTCCTGGAACAATTTGACCTTTATGATTTGCAAAGAATATTTGCGTTCACACAGAGTGCTGAGTAATTTGTGCATCAATGAGACTGGAAATCTAGTTTCCTGACCAAGCTCTGTTGACAGTCGCCGGATCCGGCCTTAGCATGCCTATCGCTAAATTTGACTATCCCAGACCGCTCAAGGGATACAGTTCCGTCAGATCGTTGTTTGTTTCCCCGCGATGTGGCCGATTCACTGTAAATTTAGTGTGAAGATGGTAGCCTTCTCAACGTTTGGCTGGCTCACTCACTTTAGTTTTCCCTTAACGATCCTTAGCTCTGATCTAGTTCATATGAGACCAGGGAAAAACCTGCGGACATCAATATTGGAGGGTATGAGACCGGTAGTCAAACCCCATCGTAGTTTTCAAGCTAGTTAGCGCTAAAAAAAAATCAAGAAATTTTAAAAAAATCAAAGTTAAGTTGGTGTGGCACGTCGACGGATGTTGTGTGGGGAGTATCGGTGCTTTGAGGATTTGGTGTTGGGGCGATACTCGAGTAAGTATTACACTTATGCACGAACAGCAGGATGCGTGGACTATGCCGTAGCACTGTGGTTACCCTATAACTGATCCCACGGCACATATCTCGGATACCAGTATGATACCAGTGTACCGAACATTAGTACTTTGCGTGGAGGTCCCTTCACCCCTCATTCTAATAAGGTAGTTTTTGTCCTTTTGAGTAAGGTATCGGTATCCTCGTGGATGGCCATTCACCAGTGCCATTGCCCATTCCGTCATCCTACTGTACCGGTATGATACAAGTGCAAAGCCATCACCTCATATTAGAGGGGCTTGGCCGCCCTGTGCTCTCCGCATTCCATGCTAAGATTCGGAGTAAGTTCCCAAGAATATGTGGTCGCCGAGAGTGAGGATTACAGTACCAGTAGAGCTGTTTAGTCGCCCCGGGTTATCAGCATTCCGTGCCAAATTTGAGAGTTAGTTTCCAAGATTATGTGACAGTACTCGAGTAAAGGGCATAAATCTAGCCAACCTGCGCTAAACCAAGTTTTCTCTTAGTTATGCAGCTGTGGCAGGTGAGATAACTAGCCTCATCGCCTATCTTAATTTAATCCCCTGACTCCCAGGCTGCTTCAAAGAGCAGCACTCGAGTGAACGTATTTACCAGTACAAGGTACAGGGATAAAAAAGTGGTACGCTGCTTAACTAATGTTTCAGTAGCAGTGGTACACATGAGAAAAAAAACATTCAGAGAATAAATGTTTCCTCCCAGGCTATGCAACTGATAAAGGAAACTCTTAGTGAGTGATGTACATAACCTCTCTTCCAGCACATTTGCCATCAAATCAAACATTACAAGTGCCTGCTAGGGATGTTGCCCAAACCTTTAAACAGGTATTCTGTTTAATGCTGTCCCCAATTCAACTAGGCTTGCAGGCCTCATGGCTTATTTTTAAAATCAATATTTTCTTGTATCTAAATGTTGAAATCATACCTATCTGCTATACTATTGTGTATTTTTTTTTCCTCATCTATTGGTGATAGTCGGAAAACTTAGCATTTAAATTTGAAGACCATATGGTAAAAGGTTGTGGTTTAAGAGGTGCTTCACTACTAGATTGCAACAGATTTTCTGTGAGAGGATGAGGGTGGTTTGGTTGCAGTGTACCACAATTTTTCCCAAAACCAACCTACCCCACCCCTGCGCCGTACCACTTTTTTATGCCTGTACCTTGCATCCAACCTGTGCTCAACCAAGTCTTTTAGTCATGTGAGATGGGGATTTTACTCTAGCAGATTCCCTAGTATCTACTCGCGCTAACTTGTATGGGCTGTTTTTGCCCACACACGGATTGGAACACTGTGCCAAGTGACACGGTCTAATATATCGTGCATCTCCAATAAAAATATAAACACCTGTAGCAGCGACGTTGCCAGAGTGAATCGGCTGGCTGCCTCCAAACCGTTCGATTGGCTGTGCACTGGGAGTACCATACAAGCGCTGTGTTGTTGTACCACCCACTATTTGTATGTGAGCCAATACCAGTGGCAGTATCATTCTCAGTCGTACCGTACAGTGCATTACGGCAACCTCATTGTGCGCCTTGCAATACCGGCATCGAAAGCCTTTCCTCAGGGTCTCAGCTCCGGCTCTTTAAGTTGACATAAGTGCCTGCGGCAAAGGCCTACTCTACCTAGGCACAGCAATACCGGTATTGTGCTTTATACTGGTAATACCGGTACCGCAAAAGCTGGAATAATCGCTGGGACGTTGGAGTTGCCTCTCCTAGTAAGGTCGGTGGTATTTCTCTTTTGATTTAGCTCAGTGGAGGGCTGAAGGTCGATTTTTCGCTGTGACTCTAAAGGAGGGAATTTGGACGTCTTAACATGAGGTCCAACATGCCTAAACAAGCCTAATTCAGACATGATGCCCCCACACTCCCCTCGGCACTTTGACTGACTTCAAATATGGGAAGACGACCCTCGAGGCTAAAGTGTCACACAGACAAGTATCGTACCACTAGCCTGCAAGACCCCCCCGGGACGTATCTTTAGACGAGAGAGAGAGGGGTCGATTCGAGCTCTCCGATTCGGCTCCAAAGCCTTGGGATTTCTCTTGTGCTCCCCTCCACTGCTCTTCATTTTTCGCATCCCTACACAACTTTTGTGCGCTCAAGAGGGAGATTCAGATTTCACGTGCATACCATGCACAGTACGATGCAAGCCCTGAGGTGCATCCACGGGAGAGAGAAAAGAATGTTGATCAATTACTTATACCAGTGCCAATATGAGCACAACACTCTCACTTGTGCATTTCCTGCATCAAGAGAGGAGAGGAAGAAGAAATAAAAATCTTGTCCAGCTTCTCATTCACTCCCCCCGCCATCAGATGACCACTGTATGCTCGTGCAGGTGCATCGTGTAATTTTATTTTATTAAATAGTTTGCAAAAGGGTCCTATCACTACCTCCATTCCCATCCCTACCAGTCCCCTCCTGCCTTCCCCCTCTCATTTTTGACAGATGGCATGCACTGCTGATCAGCAGTGAGATCCATGACCGCTTGACCCTTCCTCCTCTAGCTTCAAGCTCCAAATACACAAACAGGACGACCTTCCTTTCAAGCCACGGGGGGGCCTTCACAAAAACAGAAAAAGTGAGGATCGACACAATACCGGTAGGGAGAGCAAGAAAGCAAGCAATCCAAGAATTTCCAAAGCACCTCTCTTGCTTCGCCTAGAACAGAGATCATATCGAAGGATCTCTTTGCTAAGTCTGGGGGATAATATCTTCTTCCCTATCGGTATACACTCGCGCGGCCGAATTGAAGCCGGGCGCATTGCACGGGAATTTCCACCGTGTTCGGCTTCAACTCGGCCACGCGAGTACTCGAGTACACGTACTGGTGCAGTAGAGTATAGCGTAATACTATAGCAAAGCTGTAATTGCGGTACAGTACTAACGGCTTGATTCAATATTCTCTCTCTTTTTTCTTGTCCATCTATTTTTTTGATTCATTCTTCCAGTCTGAACTTCGTGTGATTTTTCTCTTGCCAGAATACGGTTGCAGAAAACACTTTTCTGTTGGCTAGGCCTCAACTTTCTCCGGGGCATGAAGTCATCGCATCCCTCAGCCCGATTCAAGGGGTTTCTTCCGTTTGTCCAATCCCTGGTTGGGTTTGGTGCCCTGACTCTCGATTGTGGCTCTCTTGAGTCTTGGGGCTCGGGCGCCAACACTCCTCCCTCACCACAAGAGGTTTCGCTCTAAAGGGCCGCGTCTTCTCATCCTCTCTTCAAAAGCCTTCCCCCCTTCCTTCTCCCTCGAGGAGAGAAAAAAGAGGGAAATTCAGAAATCAACTAAAATAGAGGGTCTTGTCCCTCTGAGATCCCCTGAACGAACCCCCCTCTCCCGACCCTTGAGGATTCCTTTTTATACATATCTATTTCTTGTCTTGTTTCTCGCATTTCTTCATTCCTCCACAGACATCCCTAGCTCATCCCTAGCTAGATTTGCCTCCTCTCGTTCGCCACTGCCTCCCCTTCCCTTTTATAGAGCTTGCTATTCCCTTACCTGCTTCTGCGCGCACTTTTCCTTGTGATATTGCTCTCTTCTATCCAGAATCAATCTGGTTCCACAATTTTGCAACATCCTTCTTAATCCACCAAGCCTGTGGGTAATTGGGAAAAGATCAACGTCATGACGAACGGATTATCTTTAGAGAAGCTTCCACTGGAAGGTAAGGGAAAATAATTATTATCTGTCGCCGGTTCACAAGGCCCGCCGACCCCCCTCCCTCGGCCCAATTGTCCCTCTTTACGTCCCTTCCGTCCCCACAAACTATACAGGATCCACATACCGTATAGTTTCAATTACCATAAAAGAAGCACGTTCATTGTTCTGCGTGATCCCTTTTCTGCATTCTCCTCCTTTGCGGCCGGCGGCATGACTCAGATGGAGGGTGGGAGTGGTTTCAAATCGCTGACAAGGGCAAACAGTGATCCACCATGTGTTCTCCTTGCTTTCAACCCGGGACTTAACATTACTACGCTTAACTTCCCATTCAATGCTCTCCGCAGCAACGGCAAATACCCATTGGCGTCGTCACTTCTTTGATAGCCTCTTGCCTTCGCATGCTGCGCTTACGGACATATCCTCGATAGCCCACAATCAGTGGGCGTTCCAGCTAGTACCAGATGGGTGGTTTCGAGCTTATATCACCGTTATACGGATCGCGCGAGAGGACTGGTTGCACACGGATGAGGAGTTGAAGGGTTCGACCTGGATGCTTTTTTTCAAGAGCTTTCTGCGGGAGGGAGGGGCGAGCTCAGATGACGCAGCTGCTCACGCATTGGTGGAATTGACTCACGATTTGACTTCCGTTCCAATAGAGGGATTACCACTCCGTGGTAGTTCGTGGTATGTGGATCAGAATAAATTCTTAAGATGTTCGTATCACCTTCGCTCTTTTTACCACCAGCTTGCCTTCGTCTCGAAAAGGTTTGGGGTAGGGTTCGGGTAAGGGGAGGGAGGCCTATCTCTTCCTGTTGCGGCAAAGCAACTAGTTTTTAAAAGGTCTACTAACACCATCACAAAACCATCACAGTTTCCGCTTATCCTCCAATCGTCCCATCTCGAGACCCCCACACGTGGTGTAGGGTAATGCAGCACGTGTCAGTGCTCATGCTCATGGATTCCCCTGAATTCCTAGAAGCCCTTAGCGTGCTCAATACTACGATCCTTGAGGAATCAAATACAGCCGGACTCATTGACGAGGACAAACGTCAGGCCCTAGAATCGGGTGTCCGTGATAGCCTACAGTCTATCCAGGAGAGACGGAAGAGTGAGTTATCAGCGAGGTTTCGGAAGCTGCATTTGTTGAGGAGTTCTGCAAGGGAACAAAGCATGAATTGCGGCTACCAAGGCTCCAGCAACTCGGGTAGTAGTAGGTCAGGGAGTGCTAGTGGGGGTGGCGATGAGAGGATTATAGTAAGCCCCCTGGGAGAGGCAGGTACGTACACTTAGTTTTTTTCTTTTTCCCGTTTATTTTACTTGATTTATGCACACCAGAAATACACCTGACAGCGTATTAACTTGCGTGTCATTGTAGGAAAGCGAAGAGAGTGATTTCTGTGACAGTGATGAAAATCCGTTCATTCAGCCTGTCAAGGCATGGACTATAACTCTCTGCGGGATCACGATATTCTAACCCCTTCTCTTGCTTTGGAATTTCACTATGGGTCGTATTTTATTTAACCCTTCTCTTCATTTCCTTTTGGTCGTATATTGGGGTTGTTTTTATATTCATTCTTCCTCCCACTCGAGGACGATGTTGTGGGGTCTCTTGGAACTTTCTATCAGTATCGGCGGAAATCGTTGGACTGGCCCACGATAGGTTTAGTTTCATAGGTTGCCAGAACCGCGAAAGCCTTGCAACAAGATCCAACACGTCCAGAGGGCTCGCTCGAGCTATTGCGCAAGGAAAGCACCAATCCTTCTCAAGAGATTTTGTCTCGGGATCCGGAGATTAGGGGCCTGCCGGGGATCTTACGGTGCTGTAATATCTTTTCCGACACCCTTTGTTTTATCTCTTCCCTCACTTTCTCTCGATGTCACTCTTTGATTCATGTATTTTATCTGAGGCGAAGCATTCCACGATATATAACTCAACGGTGGGGTAGCATATACGGAAAGCGCGGCAAAGCGTGAGCGGTGGTTTAAAAGGGTTGGCGTGCATGAAATTGTAGAGAGCAGCGAATCCTTTCTGTGCAGTCTAAACTTCTTTTTGCTTCAACAGTAGCATTTTGCTACGTAACATTTTGCTACAACACGAGTACTCTTGTTTCTTTGCAAATTACGACCATCACTTTTACTTGGGATTTGCAACTTCTTCCTATAATATAGGTTATTTCTTGATGCGGAAAAAACTGCGCTGTACTCGTACAGGGGCACACGAGCATTGCATTGTACCGTAGCGCAGTCTGACATAGGGGCCATACAGCGGCCGGTCCCCGAGTACCTTGAAAACCCCTGGTTGAAATTACTGGGCGAAGCCTAATTATACCACAAAATTTCACTTGCTCTTCAGTGACTGATGGGGGGCGGGGTGTGGGGTGGCCGATCCTAGAGAAAAAGAGAGATCCATCATCGCATGACCGACTGGCTAAGTCAGCATTGTGAAAATCTGAGGAATACCGCAGAGTGATAAGGTATGGATTTGGGGGGTTGATCTTGTAAGTAATGATAAATAGGAATTTCTCCTCTTACACCTCTTTTATTAAGGAAATAAGCAGTATTAATTCGCTGTCGATTGAAAAAAATCAGGTCCTCAATTGGGTTTTATGATAGTTGGTGTTCGAGTATCGTATTTGGAACTTGGCATGGCAAGGGGAGGGTTATGATATAATTCGGCACTGTGGCTCTACCAGTATGCACGAGTACTATAAGTAGGGGTATATAAGAGCTACGGTAGCCATTCAGGGTCCGATGGAAGGGTTGCGGTTAATATACTATTATGCGAGGTTCAGGGCAGATGTTTTCGTATGAGATAAGGTATAATAAATGACCAGCTAATCCTTGCCTTGTATATACGAAAACATCTGCTAGTATAGTACTTGCACATTGCAGTTTTAAGCATTAGTAGCATTGTGTGAGTCTATCCTATTGGTAAATTATATGCAGTTTATTAGAGTACTTGATGAAATGAGTTATTAAGCTAACTTAGCCTGCAGTTTAAGCGTTTCCACAATGTGAGATTTCCTAAACATTATACTTTAAATAAGTTAGACTAAGGTTCTCTATATAATTGCTTTAGGGTAGGTTGATTTGATATCGTACGTAATTAGTTACCGGTACACAGTACTGGTGACACTGTTTTCCTTACTATAATACAAATTATCTAGTGACAGATAACGAGAGACTGACGCTTCTCGAAATCGATTTCAGGGACATTCTTATTCCTGCAAGGGGTTGCTTGTGAATGAGTGATACATGCTGTACTATTAAAAATTTATTAGTGTATCAATACTGCAAATTCTCTGTATTGTGGAATACCGAAGCTTCCGGTATGCCCATATTGAACTCCTAGTACCCATACTTTACTGTAAACACTTCGTATGGTATCGCGTCCACAACCGGGGGTGGCTGAAGAAAAAAAGCGGTGGCAGGTATGGACTCTTTCTTTCTTCCTAACTCCTGTCATACTGCCACCAATACACGTATCATACTGTATATCTAGGACTCTACCCTCTTCTCCTCTTTGCCTCACATCCGCCGTGATACGCTACAGTGTAGCAGGCAATAGCAGTAACCGCCTCACTTGTCCATTACCTCCACCATTGCTAGACTAAAAGTAAAGGATAGAAGGACCAATGCTGCACTGCAAGGGCTCGCTTTGCCAACCCTTTCTGGAGGGGCTTACCTTAGCTCTCACGGAGTCTCTAATGCCTTCGTCTTTTTTCCAGATTTCGCACGCTTTTAGTACTTGATTCTCGTACAAAGTATCTGAAAATAAGGACGGAGTTTTTTTTTTATATTTTTTTTTATAGTCTTTTTCCTTTCTGGCTAGGGAGTTATAACAGTAGTCGTATTTTCAGGTATCATAACCCATTCCCAGATACAAGTCCTGTGCCGAAGTCGGAGATTTTAGTACAAAAATTTAGTTATAAATGGGAAATGGCCATAAATCTTGACTGTGACCTGGCCAAACAATCCTCCGAGAAGAATCTACCACTATGAGGGGATTTTTAGGCTGTTCGAGGTCCGATTATTTCAGTTCCCACGGTATTCCCGGTACGCCTCAATTGTCTTGCGTGGTCTGCTCGAGTGTCCTAAGGGAAGAGGGAAGGGTGAGGAAGAAGCTTTTTTGTGGGTTCTTTCTTTTTTTTGCTTCTCTGGTTTCTTTTCTTTTCCTTTTTTCTTTTCTCGTTAAAGTTTGTGTGGCCCAGTAGGTACTAGTACTGTAGTATGATACTTACCTCCCCGTTTTTGGCGGTGGTGTGGCTGACGCGTGGGAGGGAGAGGGAGGGATGGGGGGGGGGAGTGCAGGTGTTGAAGGAGGAGAGTGCAAGTATTGGTGGCTTTTTTGAAAGCCTCCCTGGAGCTGTTGCGCAGCACTGCTTGCTGTAGTATTGTATTATGAGATGTTGTGCACTTCAACCTCTACTGCGGTACCTTAAAATCTCACGGAATCCTCTATCATATTATCAGCAGCAGGGATCAACCCGTCAGCCTATGACAGGTTTAGTTTGACAAATTAACAGGATTCCGAGTATTAGTTAGTGAGATTTAACAGGTCCTGAGGGCTGGTCTTATACTGTGTCAAAAGCAAGCTGACCCTTCTCACCAGCTGTTGTCTGAGCCTAGTGATTAGAGGACTGACGGTGATGGTGGATCTCACGAGATTTTCTGGTATCGGTGCTGTGCTCATAGAGCAGCTTTAGTCCACAACACATGCCTACTAAAATTATAGGTACCGCCCAGTCACCATACCTTCCCCGTCTTCCCTGTAGAAAATTGTGTGCCCAACTCATACAGCACTTTGACAATGTTCAAACGATAAATTCCGTTTTTGCCCAAGCTTTATATGATCTTGTACCAGTACTCTTCCATTTCCCTCTTCCCCTTTTTCCATCTTTTCCATTTTATCTATTTCAACTGCTCCTTAGTCGCGTAGGGAATAGCGAAGAAATATTAAGCACAGCCTAAGGGGAGACTACTGGGTGGGAAGGGGTAAGTGTTAGAAGTACAGTATAGTACAGTACAATCAGGAGGGCTCGTTTGAGAATAGTTGGGCCTGGGTAACGTGGCGTGTGGCCTCGATGGGAGGAATTAGAGGAGCCCAGGGGGCATTGGAGGAGAGGGAGAAGCATGGTAGAGCGGAAAGAAGGGGGGAAGAAGAGGGGGGGTACGAGAAACATGATGTGCACTAAGAGGTGGGGCCAAGGTCGGGCTTTGTCAGGCAAGGTATGATACAGTCAGAGATGGGGTTAGGTAGAGTACAGTGCTGTATCTTATATTGTATCATATGAATCTTTATCAGCCTAGATGATAAGATTAATTTCATGAAAATTGGGGTTCCTTGCGGGGCCGCCGGGGCCCCGAAAAAATGGGCCCCAGGCCCCATTCCCCGGCCCGCCCCACCCCGTAACGAACGCTAATGAAAATATTATATAAGAAAAGGGATCATTTAATTCTACAATCAGAAATAAGAAATGAATAAACTTTATTTTCATCTCTATAATTTCATCAAATATTAAGGATTAGACTTTGGGTCTGCCAGTTAGGACAAACCCACTTGGGGAGGGGCAATTTGGGCAGGTGTGAACTCGACAAGATGACAGATTCCATGGTAGGGTAGAGTCGGACAGAGGGGGGACTCTCTGAGGGGGTAGACTCTTGGGGAAGGCGGACTCCACCTCAGAGTAAACTGTCAGTGTGAGGGAGAATGTACTTATTCTGGGGGAATTTGAAATTCTTTGCAGGGTGGACAATCAGTTGAGGAAGACTCTGTCGGAGCAGAGTCTCTCAGAGGATGGACTCTGAGGGAGGGTGGAATATCAGACAGTGGGGGGTGGGCTCCGGAGGTGGCAGACACTCAGGGAAGGCCAGACTCTCCTACAGGAGTGGAATAGCCTCAGGGTTAACTCCCTGAAAAGTGTATACTATGAGGGGCTGGATTCTCCAGGGGGTGGATTCTCCGTGGGGTGGGGCGGACTCACTTAGAAGGGCAATCTCGCTGAAGGGGCAGACTCTCTGAGTGGGGCTCTTGCCAAATTTTACAGTACTCATTCAGACAAAAGGGGGCCGCGAGGTCTCGAGGGGGCTGATGCTAGTACTTTTGTATATTAGCCTCTGTTTGCAACAGCCTGGGCACCGCTGGTGTGAGTGAGAGCTTATGATTTGGATCACAGGTGTCATCCGGCTAAGGCAATAGAATTGGTGTTGAAATAGTACTTTCGGATATGTACTTTCTACGTCTACGATACAACAAAGCCGGTCAGTATGCCTTAGTGTTGGTTTAGTGCTGTTCGAGTTCAGGTATTATTTACCTTTTCTCCCATGTCATCGCTCGATTAATTGATTAGATATGCAATTCTACTCTCATCTTTTTTCTCTTGCCTTCTATGTTGTTTCTTTTGATCTCTTTTCTACCGCCAATATATGTTGCTGTTTCACTGCATAAACAGTGGGTCTCTCCGGCCCTCCTAGATAGAATGAAGCTCTGAAGCATCTCTGACTCTCCTGAGTCTCCGGTATAGAGCTCGGCCATTCCATCTTTTTCAACAATTGATATCGTAGGTAGGATACTATCCTGTGAATGAGATATCCCTAGATTTTTTAGGCATAGGTTCTCAATTTGTAACTTGTTGGCCTCATAGTGCCAGTAGAGCGGCAAAGTTAGATAGGGCAATTGAGGGTGCCATCTCTAGGATTTTGGAGACTTGGCAATTTAATTTTGCAAGGAGTTAAGTTACCTATGATTCCAGTGCATAATAGCATTATTTTAATCGGTCGCTGCCCTCTATGAGCGTCCCCAATATACTAATGATAGCGAGGCACGGTAGTGATGCCCGGGCGCTTTGTATCATAATGTTCCTATAACGGGGCCTGAGGTAGGTTTTCTTTCCCACCCATGTGATCTCAAAAAACATACTCCAGGACAGTGGTGATGCTAAATCCCAGCCTAGCCTGGAAATTTCAGGCGGAGTTTCTAGAGCCTTAAGCTAAGATTTTGAGATTCCGTGGATGTGAGATTAATTGATTCCCGAATAACAGTACAATTGCTGGCCGCGTTACGGAGAGGAGGCATTGGAGGCAATAATATGGTGTGGAGCCGGGGAAATCGTTCTCCCTCCCAGTGCTTGTTAAGAAAGAAAGCAGTAGGATAGGGTTTGAATTGGGGGGTAACTGG
>Ga0307507_10007856_pt1 | contig 15137 bp, 8 predicted proteins | sample 7_EM_MG_FD_207223 | JGI IMG/M metagenome (GOLD analysis project Ga0307507, IMG submission 207223) | Populus trichocarpa ectomycorrhiza microbial communities from riparian zone in the Pacific Northwest, United States - 7_EM | ecosystem: Host-associated > Plants > Roots > Unclassified | place... | reverse complement strand
TCGATCGTAAGGGTCGAGGGCGTAAGGAGGTGATGTACCTACGCGTAGCTGACGTAAGCTATACGCGAGGTGTACGCGAGAGCACGGGGCTCTCCTATGGAGGCCCCTGCGGTAGGGTTCCGTGACACTACCCCCCCTCTTATAGAGGCGGAGCTCCGGCGACGCTGTGGTTACTATATACATATAAAAGGGACATTTAAGGTATAGAGAGGAAGAAAAAAGGGGGTATCGCTAAAGGTTTATAAATAACGTTATATAACAAGGCTTGGCACCTAAGAATCTGACTAATTAGACAACTTTAACCGCCGGTTAAAGTTCCTGGACATCTTAACAATATTCCAGTTACGTGATCGCACTTTGCCGTCATATAATAGCAATCTGCGGCAATCTAATGGCAATTTGCCCTTATATGGCAATATATAAAGGTTTAACTCTATAAGGGCTCCCATAGAGGGTTAGGTATAAAATCTCTACTTAGGCCTGGTTTCTGTGGGTTCGCGTAGTAAAAGTCGCTAATTAGATCCTTTGCATTTTTAAAGTCTTCCTATAGTTGCCATTCTGGCTAATCTATATTAAATCCTGTGTAGATAGCTCTGTAGTGGAGCCGCCGTCCTCTACCTTTGCCAAAGTATTTAGAGTTAATAATTTATTTAATAGTCCACTCCTTATGGTTCTTGTCTTTGTTCTTATCTCGGATTAGTACTAGTAAGGGTTTAGGCTATATTTATCCCAGTAAGGGGTTAGGCTAGTAAAGGTATAGTAGCCATAGGTAAAATACAGGCCATATCCTATGGGTGGTTAGGGCAGGCGGGAGCTCTAGCTTATATGCGGCTCCCCTATTAATAACTCGTTTAATTAGATAGGGGCTGAGGTTCTTATAATTAAGTGACTTTATAGGCCTCTATATAGAGATATTGTGTGCATCTAGCCATACCCAGTCGCCCACACGCATCTCCGGTGGTGGCGTTCTATAATAGTCGGCAAAGTAGGCCTGCTTTACTTGAGCCCAGGCCATTTTTCCCTTGTAATAGTTGAGTAGATTTTTCATGCGGTCTGCATACTGGTCAGTAAGTAGTATCTTAAGGCGTTTTCTATATAGCAGTTCTTTATTAATAGGTTCTGGTGGCTCTATGCCAAATTAGGGGTGATAACCCTTATTTATAAAGAATGGGGTAAGTCCTATAGTGGTTAAGACATGGTTATTTGCTGTAAATTTACCTAGTAGAAGGTAATCTACCCAGTTATTTTAACTATAGGCAACTACCTGTTGTAGGTACGCTTTTATGCTGGCATTAGCGTTTTCCGGTTACCCAGCAGTTTTGTGGTAGAAGGATGTAGACATCTTAATGGAGATGCCAAGGCGTTAGCAGATTTGTCTCTATATATTAGAGCCAAACTGCGTGCCTTAGTCGGACGTAATTAAGTTAGGTAACCTATGTAATCAGTAGACTTCGCAGAGGAAGGCGTTAGTGATATTGCTAACGGCTACGCCTTTAGTTAGGACGTAGTGGCGCTCCTTTATAAGTTAGCATATTATTATAAGGATGTTCTTATAGGTACGGCCGTGTCGTTTATAGGGTAGTAGGTTAATAACAAAATCTATAGCGATATCTACCCATTGTTATATAGGCACTGGTAGAGGGTGTAGTAGTCCTTAGTACTTTATATTAAAGGCCTTAGCGCGCTTATAACCCTAGTAGGTGCCTATAAAGCGTTTAACTAAGTCTATTATTTTAGGCCAGAAGTAGTATTGGCTAAGAAGCTTGTAGGTTCCTCCTCTGCCTAGGTGGCCACTTAATTGGAGGTTGTAGGCCATTTAGATTAGTTGCCGTTATAGGTTTTCTAAGTTAGGGATAAATAGGCGGCCTCTATAATAGAGCCTATTCTCTTTTACTTCTAAGGCTGCTATATTAATCTGGCCTAAGCTTTGGAGGTTAGTAGGCAGCGTACGGGCGCTAGCGGTCTTTGCAGTAATAAGTTGGTGCAGTAATAGGTCAACAGAGGTATTATATACCATAGTAATAAGCTTGTTAATTTTGGGAGGTAACTTTAGTTCTATGGTATAAAGCTAAGGTATAGTTGGCTCTGTTATAGGTAGTATGCCTAGGGCTAAATTCCGTACTTTTAGGATTGTCTATTATTGGAACTAATTATAGGGGTCATCTTTAGACTAAGGAAGATCTTATAAGCGGCGTATTAGGCTATTAGGCTTAGTACCTTATACTCCTGGCCTATATACGATTTTAAAGTTAAAACCAAAGAGGAACTTGTTCTAACGTGCTTAGCATTAGTTTAGCTACTTTATGGTCATAAAGTACTTAAGGTTGCGATAATCTATAAGGACTTTAGTTAGTTGGTTAGGTTCTACTAAGGAGAGTTTTAGGCAGAATTCTTTAAACGCTTATATAATTATAAGGAGTTCCTTATTATAGATCTTATAGTTACACTCTTATGGTATAAGCTTAGATAAGTAGAATACAACTAGGTAGAGAAGACTATTATTACCCATCTAGAAGAGGACGCCTGCGTTAACATAGTCTAAGGAGTTGGTTTTAAGATAGAGTTATTGTCCTGGTATAAAGTAAGCTAGGATAGGTGCTTTAGTAAAGGCATTTTTAAGGTCTTAAAACGCCTTTTTGCATTTAGGCGTCTAGGTAAAGCGTAGGTGCGTTTTCCTTCCTTTTATAGAAAGGCCCTTCGTTTACATTATTGCTATAAGTGGTGCTACTACGCCTAAGAAGTTGTATATAAATTTCTAATAGAAGTTGGCGAAACTGAGGAAGGCTTATACGTCTTTAATACAGTTAGGGGCTTACTATTTGGTAATTATATGTACCTTCTTAGGGTCCATGCGGATATCCTTAATAGTAATAATTAGTCTAAAGTATTTTACTTCTATAACTAAGAATTTGCACTTCTTTAAATTAATATAAAGTCCTGCGTCCCTAAGGTGCTATAGGACCTTTTAAACGTGTTCGGTATGCTTAAAAGGGTTATTACTATAAATAAGTATGTTATCTAGGTATACAGAGCAGAAGTTGTTAAGGTAGTCCTATAAGGCGTTATTAATATAGCTTTGGAAGGCGCCTGGGCCGTTATATACGCTAAAGGGTATAACGGTATATTTAAATTGGCCAAAGCGTAATGCGAATGCAGTTTTCTATTTATTACCTTCCTATATTTAGAGGTAGTTAAAGGCGGCAATAATATTAAGCTTAGTATAGATTTTAGCTTAACTAAGCCGCTTAAGGGTCTCATGTATAAGCGGTACTGGGTATTAGTTCTTAATTATAATAGCATTAAGTCCTCTATAGTTAATGCAGAATTAGATACCTCCTCCTAGCTTCTTAGCAAGAAGAATAGGGGCGGCTATTAGTAACATGCTAGGATAAATAAACCCTTTATTAAGGTACTTGTTAATATACTTTTTAACAACTAGGAGTTCGTCTTTTAATATTAGGTAGGGTCTCTTATAAGGTAGCATTTTTCCTTGTTTAATATTAATGGCATAGTTATTAGGTTAATATAGAGGGAGTATATCTACGCCCTTTTATAAGTATATATTGATAAAGTCGTGGTACCTTTTAGGGAGGAGTTTGCGGAGTTCCTTATTAGTAAGTCCTTTTTTAAGCTTTATAAACTTCTTAAAGTCTAAAGGTAAAAGTCTATAGAGTTCCATAGGGGCGTCGTCTTCTAGAAGGTTAACTATGTCTATCCTATTACTATAGAGGACGTGGTCTTGTTCTTTATTAAGCTTATATAGTCGTAATTAGGAAGCTACAGCAATGGTCCAGCCTTTCTTACATGCTATGCGGTAGAAGGCCGCGGCACTTACGTAGTAGCAGTTGGTCGTAGGTGGGGTAATAAGGGGTTTTTTAGGTTAATAGCCTAGAGAGTAGGTAGAGGCGGCTAGGCTATACCCTAGGCAGGTCTCTCTACAGTAGTTAGAGTTAAAGGTTACTTCTCTTTTCTTCCAGTTAATAATAGGGTTGTATTATTTGAGCCAGTTTATTCCAAGAATAATAGGGTAGTTAGTAAGTGGTGTAATATAGGCCTAGAGCTCTTCCTAGTGCCCATTTATATCTAGGTGGAGTTGTGCTATATAGGTAATCTTTTATGTGGTACAACTACCATCAGCAAGTTATAGGGCACGGGCTTTAGTAAGGGGTAAGGTAGGTAGGTTATAAGTACGCACAAATTAGGTATCTATAAATTTATTAGTAGCTCCACAATTAATTATAGAACGGCTTTTATATTGTTTTTTAGCAGTAGTTCCTACTATAGGTAAAACTATCTGCTTCCGTCTGTTTATCTTTACTAAGTTATCTATTAAGCAGGCCAATATATAGATCCCTCCATTATCAGGGCGTCCTAACCCGCGACTTAGGGCTAGGACTTGGCATTTTCCGCTTCCATTTCCAATCCTACTATTATTGCTGCGTCCTCGTCTTGTACAGTAGCGGCGCGTAGTGAGGTGTTTAGTGTTTAAGGTATAAAGTTAGGTGTTAGGTGGCGATTACCAAATCTAGCCATTAGGCAGTTTGGGTTTTCACAATAACAGCCCTCTTAACGGCATCTATAGCAGCGCCCTAGCTTCTAAAGTAGCTCGCGCTCTCCGTCTAGGAGTTTATATGGGAAGGTTAGTACAGAGAGGTTAATATTGGCTCTGGTACTAGTATTAGTAGCAGGCATTAGTGGCTTAGTGTATATAGGTATAGTAGGCCCAGGGGGCTTTTGTATAGGGGCCTTTAGGCAAGGGTTGGCAGTAGAGATCTAATTTAGCCGTTATTCAATCTTCTATAGGGCTACTACTATGTTATATATGTCATTGTAATTGTAACTAGCGGCGGCATAACTAAGGCGATAGGTGACCTTTTTAAGGAGATCTTCTTAGTTCTTAGCATTATCTCAGGCAAGGACTCTAGTGTATTCCTAGAACTTAACATAGAACTTGTTAAATAATTCAGTAGGACTCATCTTTAGGGCGCGTAGTTTGGCTCGACTGGTAGCCACTAGGTCGTGGTCGCGATACATTAGGTTAAGGTCATTAAGGACTTCCTAGTTAGACTTCCACTTCCTAGGGCTATTAGTCTCCCATTAGGCGAAGAGTCTGTTAAATGGGGTACCCTTTATACGCCTAATAATGTAACCAATCTTAGTATCCTCTATGGGAAAAAGGTAGGCGCTCTAATTTAGCTTCTTATAGATTTGCATCTTCCAGTGGCTGTATTCCTTGTGGTCTCCCTAGAAGACTAGGGGATTTAGGTATCGTATATTAGACCCCGCAATTGTGGCTTAAGTTTGGTTGCTGTTATAGGGGTCACTATTAGGTAAAGCTGCTTAACGCTGACTTTTGGCTAAGTGTTAGGTGGGTAAAGTTGCCAGAGGCGTAAAGGCTTAGGTAGTGTAGTATATAGTAGGGGGGTGCTCGGTATTATTACGGATGTGCTTGTTAAGCTAAGACTATAGGTATTTAATTATGCCCTCCTTCTTAGTAACCTTAGCAATAAGTACAATCTCAGCTTTCTTCAATTATTGGATATCGCGCTCAGATATACAGAGGTTATCTTTAGTTTCTTGGCGTGTGTTATTAGCAAGTACCTCACTAGCTTATAAGTCTTAGATAATATTGTGATCTTAGGCAGCACATAGTTCAGCTTATATAAGCTTTAGGTAGTAGTTCTATAGAAGGCGGTAGTATTTATCAGGTTCTTATGCTACCATTTATACAAACATCTCGGCGTCTTGTATTTCGATCTTAATAGGTGGCTGCCCTTTAGGTTGCTTTTCCGTGGCTATGTGATCAATAAAGGATAAAACGTTGCCGGTGTCTATCTCGTTAAGGTTGTCACTGTGGCCACCTATACCAATAGGGGTGTACCTATCCTGCTAGGCTGGTTGACTTTCATCGTCTTTAAGGTAGTGCTGGGTGCTCAGGGGTACTTATAGTCGTAACTCTTTTAAGCCGCTAGGTTTGCCTTTAGGGGTTAAGGCTAGGGTTAATAAATTAAATTCTCCTAGGATTAATTGGCGTTGTAGGTTAGATCGGGGTATTAGGTCGCTCTTTAGGCTTGACATAGTGGCTAGTAAGGAATATCGTCTTACTATCATGGTGCGAAGGTTGCTTGTAGACACGCTACTTCTGGCAGCGCCTGCAGTATCGTAGAGACGTGGAATTGGTTATAGGCTGGGTGTCAGTGGTAAAAAAAGGCGCAACGTAATGTCACGGGGCGCGGAACAGTGGCAGCTAAACGTATGTATTCGAGGAGTCTACAAGACGTTGCGCGATCGATCGTAAGGGTCGAGGGCGTAAGGAGGTGATGTACCTACGCGTAGCTGACGTAAGCTGTACGCGAGGTGTACGCGAGAGCACGGGGCTCTCCTATGGAGGCCCCTGCGGTAGGGTTCCGTGACAAAAGAAGAGGAAGAAGAGGAGCCCCCTAATAAGTTAATAGAAGCCCTTATAATTAACTTTAACCTAGACAACCAGGAATAGAAGACCTTAGAGACGTTCCTAACTACTTTTAGACCTTTTACGGACAGCCAAGCCTTTAATATTACGACCGTATTAGCCGACCGTTCCTTTATACACTCAGTTGCGCCTGAAAACCATTCCGCAAGCACCCCCGTTATAGACGTTATAGATTACAAGCAGGACCTATTTGCATATATTACTACAGAACGCTATACCCCTAAGGAATTCTACGGTGTTATGATCAATATAGGCGCCTCTAAGAAGTCTACTATAGGTTACGGACAATACCTTGCATATAGGACTACCGTAAATGATAATACGGACATTAACACTATGTAAACTGGGGCCGTAAACATCTAATTTGGCATTGGCTTAACTGCATTAATTAGATTAGTTGCAGTTAAGACCCTAATTAGCCTAGTTAACTTCTATATAGTAAAAGCAGACACCCCTTTCTTACTTTGCCTTGCGGACATGGACAGGTTACAGGTTTACTACAACAATATTACGGACACCTTGATCGGCCCCGTAACTGCCCTAGGAAGCAAGTATGTTACTCTGCCAATTACACGACAATTTGGACACCCGTTCCTTATATAGGGAGAGACCTTACGGACCTACATTCAGGAATCTTTTAACTATAACCCGTGCTACCTTACCAGTATAGAGATCTACCGTCTGCACCGCTGTTTCGGCCACCCGTCAGCCGAAAAGCTATATAGAGTCCTTAAACGCTCTGGACACGACGACGTTAATAAGAAGGCAGTTAATTACCTAACCAAATACTGCTCCTTTTACCAGAAATACGGACGTTCCCTAGGCCGATTTAAGTTCACCCTTTATAAGGACCTTAACTTCAACCACTTAGTGTACGTAGACATTATATACATTAACGGCAGCCTAGTATTACACATAATTGACGAGGCAACCCGCTACTAAGCCGCCCGTTGGTTGCAAAATATATCCGCAAAGCACACTTAGGATATTTTACGGACCTGCTAGATTAACACGTACGTTAGACCTCCTAAGTATATTACCCATAACGCTAGTAGGAACTTTATCAGCAAGGAATTCCAGCAGTATACTACGGCCATAGCTATATTAACAAAAGCTGTTCTAGTCAAGGCGTATTAGTCCGTTGGGCTTATTAAGCAAGCTTACCTAGCTCTATAGAGAGCTTATTAGATTATTATAGACGAGTGTAAGGACATCTAAAAGAAACTGGCTTTACAGATAGCCGTAAAAGCCGTTAACAACACCGCTGGCCCTAACGGACTAGTACCTACCCTCTTGGTTTACGGAGCCTACCTAAGGATAAGCAACCTAGGCCCCCCTACCCCGTCTATTACGGAACGAGCAGCTGCAATACGGAAGGTAATAGCCGAAATAGTTAAATTACGGGCTAAATAAACTATTAATAACGCCCTATACTACTGTAACGGACCTAATACGACCTTAGTATACAACCTCCCGCTTAACTCTGAAGTCCTTATATAGCGTAAAAGCGGTAGTTAGAATGGACCTTATTGTCTACTAGCCATAGAAAATAAGACGTGCTGCGTATAGCTTCCTAGCGGGCCAACTAGCTTTAGAAGCACGTCCGTAAAACCCTACTTTTGGCCCGAAAACACCCATAACGTTAAGCTAGACAAGCTAGAAGTAACCACCAAACCAGATGAACTAGAAGCGACTGCCAAATCAGACAAACTAGAGGCACCCTTACCTACCCTAGAGGTCCCCTAGAAACCCACTGAACCTACTAAACCTACTATAAAGCGTGGCCAAGGACGCCCCCATAAGAATCCCGTAACGGAGAACCACCTAACCTCCGCAGGCATATCCGTAAAGCAATCTCCACCTGTGGATATATTAGTTCTAATACAGGAAACCCCTTTTACGGACTCACGGCGTAAAGAGATCAACGGACTACTTGAAAAGGGTGTCTTTGCGATTATAACGGAGAGAGACGTTCCGTAAGGCGTCTGTATATTCAACTCACGCTTTGTTAACAAGATTAAGCACCCTAGTACTAATAAAGCCTTTAAAAAATTAAGGCTCGTTATACAAGCTTATAACGACTAGGGAAAGGACCTAGTCCTTACGCAATCGCCTACAATTTAACGGGTTAGTTAACGGATTATACTCATATTTATACCTAGACTACAGTAAACCAAATCCGTAGCCCTTTACTTATGGGACATCTTACAAGCCTATATGCAGTCTAATACCTACCTAAGTAGGGATATCTTTATACGACCACCCTATAAGCTTAACCTATAACTAGGAACAATTTTACGGGTTATAAAACCTCTTTACGGAGTACTAGAAGCCGGAAACCATTGGTTTAAGACATACTACTAGTACTACGTTAGTAAACTCAAAATGGAACAGTTAACCTATAACCCCTGCCTCCTATATAGCCCATCAAACGGCCTTGGTATTGTTGGACTCTAAACAGACAATACCCTCTTCTTAGTAGACCGGATATTTGCGGACGCTAAAGAGACTAAACTGTAAGAAGCTAAGTTTCTAGTAAAGCCGCGAGAGTAGTTAACTAAGTAGACTCCAATTAAGTTTAACGGAGGCTTAATTATACAAAAGGGCAACTTAATCTAGCTAACCTAGGAACACCAAGCTCAAAACCTAAAGCTTGTTATAGTAAAGCCTACGGACCTTACTAGTTCCCACGGAGAGACCTATAAGACCGTAAATACAAAGGACCAATACGCTGCACAGCGTGTAAGAGGCGCCTATATTGCTATAGTCTGCCAACCCGAATCTGCCTATGACTTGTCCTTTACGGCCCAGGTAGTAGATCTGCAAGAAGAAAATATCAAGCAGCTTAATAAGCGCATTCAGTGGCAAATTGATAATGCAGCAAGGGGACTTACTTTCGTGCCACTAGACCTAAGTTCCCTTAGCTTACTAGCATTTACGGACGCCTCCTTTGCTAATAACAAAGACCTGTTATCACAAATCGGCTTTGTAATTGTACTTACGGACCGTAATTAGGACGCAAATATACTGCACTGGTTTTTAATTAAGTGCAAATAAGTAACCCGTAGTGTACTAACTTCTGAACTATATGCACTAGCTTATAGATTTGATATAGCAGCCGCAATTAAATCAACGGTCCAGAAGATTTTATAACTGGAGCAGTTACCCCTGGTTTTATACACCAATTCAAAGTCCCTTTACGACTGCCTAGTTAAACTAGGTACGACACAAGAGAAGAGACTTATAGTCGACCTAATGTGCTTACGTTAGGCCTACGAACAACGTGAGATTACGGAGGTCAAATAGATTAGCAGCGGAGACAACCCAGCAAATGCTATGACTAAGGCAAAGCCGTGTTAAGCTCTTAAAACCCTAATTAACACAAATAAGCTCAACCTAAAGGTTATAGAATAGGTAGAGCGAGACTAACGGAGCATTTACAGTTCAGCTACGGCCCCTTGGAAGGCCGTATGGTGCATTCACGGCCCGTCAAAAGGCCGTACAGTTTATTTTACGGACCGTAAGCAGGACTTACGGCCAGCTTGGAGCACCATTTGGAAGGCAACCTAGAAGGCACCTCAGGAGGGATTTCCTATGTATTTCTTTTATGTTTTACAGTTCTATTAAAACAATTACGGAGGCTGTATATAGGTGGTTTCATTTTTCAAGTACCGCCAGTGTATAATTACAGCATCTGTCGTACCGAACGCGTGCTTACGCGTACGGTATACCAACTACGCGTTTACGCGTTCGGTGCACCAACCACCTGCTTACGCGTCTAGTGCACCCCTAAAGCACTGACTAATCAGGGGGAGGTCGCATCAGTATATAGACCACATAGTCTGCTTTAATATAAGAGACAGTCACCATCCAAACAAGCATACAATACTACATGTATTTCGTGCCCGTGGATACGACTCACTCGTGCTATTAAGTTAGTACGAACAATATCTATATCTATATCTATTATATAAATTTTTTTTTTTTAATATTTATATATTAAATAAACTAGGTTAAAACTTAATATAAGTAAAAGTTATATATTTATATTGTAAATAAAATATTAATATAATAGATTAAATCTATAAAACACTTTACTATAAGTAAAATTAAGTATAAAAAATATAATTGAGCTTATTATTATATTTAGTATAATAATTAAAAAAAATTTAGTATATATAAAAGTAAGCTCTCTTATTTTATATTGTAAATAAAAAAAATTTTAAAAATTTATTTTATAAAACTGTTTATTTGCCATAGGAGTCCGTGCCATCTTGCGCACGGTGCCACCTCGCGTATGGTCTCCACCACCAAAATCAATTGTTTAAATGAGGCTGCAGAGGACCTAACATTTAATTAAATCTACTGAATTCTTGGTGTAATAGCCCTTAGGAGTTAGCGAATGTAGCTAGCTATATATTGTGATTTTGGAATCTAAGTGGAAGCTTCTTCTGCCGCCAAGGGCGTTTACTAGCTAAATCGACCACCTAAACTTCTCCACTATCTACAGCCGTTAAATCTACCCTTTTTAAAGCCAATATAGTATTTGTTTAAGCCTTCTTTAACCTCTAAGTGAGGATTATATTGCATTACAATTACCTCTTAGCTTATTTAGCTTCTTTAGCTTTCTGCGTAACAAGCTTCCTAGCCTTAGCTTCTCTCTCTTGGGTTATCTTATCCTATACTTATTATACCTTTTGTTAATTAATTAAACGCCTCTTCTTTTTCTTTTATAGTTAACGTTAAAGCTTTCCATTAACTTTAAGAGCTTATTTATAATCCTTAGCTTCCTCTTCTTCCTTCTGGAGGTTATAAGCTTGTTAAATCTTATAGGGGCTAAAGAATATAGCACCACCATCCTTAGCAAGGGCAAACTTATAAAATAGAGGCTTTGCATGCTTACGCTTCTTCTTCTTATTTTTAAGAGCCCGTTCATAGCTAACGACCCTATGTTATAATATAATATTTAAGGTTGCAAGGTCCTGTATAGTGTTATTAAGCTTATAAGTGCGCTTGTTAAATATATCAATAACCACCTCTTTAAGGAGCTTCTCTATCTTCCCCCAATTACTAGCTAAGAGAGCTAAGTAAGTAGACTCGCTAGAAGAAGACTGCTCCTCTATATAGGACTTTTCCACCTTATATCAAGCCAAAATAACCTTTGGCTTAAATAGGTATAGTTCTATCTTTTTCCATCCACTTTATATATTTCCTGGTAAAAAGGCTTTCCTAAAGGCTGGCCAGAAGAGGCGGAAGAAGTCTCTCTTACTAAGGCGTGTTAATCCTTAGCAATTATTAAGGAAGTTGTTAAGCTTCTAGCTATAGTATATAGCTAGGGGTAAGAAGAGGGAGACGTTAAGAGGCTGTAATCTATAAGTAGAATAAGGTGGGTATACTATAATAAGGATTTAGTAAAGCTAACAACAGTTAAGAAACTTTATATTAACGTAAGAGCTATGCCTATTAATAATAAGGAGCCTCTACTCCCTCCCTTAGCAGGCCTTCTGCTTAGTCTTACAATTAAATATTTTAGTAAGCCATATAAATCTAAGCTCGTCGTTTATTTAGCCGGTTAGTAATAAGGCAAAGAAGTAGGGGTGCTTATTAGGCTTAAAGTCTTAAAGCTAGGAATCTTAAAGGTTACCGGAAATAGTAGTATAGATTAAACCAGGTAAGAGATACAATCCATCGGCATAAATAGTAGCTATAAGGGTAATCTACTCTCTATTGCCGTTCTATACTATATAATTAACTCTACTAGCCTTAAAAGCCCTCTAAAAGAAGATTCTTTTGGCTTTTATAAGTACGCCAATTAGGAATCCTTTTTCGTCCATATTATATTAATTTTCTAGTAAAATATAATATTTGTTAATCTTTCTTTCTAAAAGCTTAAAATATAAGCTATAGTAAAAGGCAGACTTGGCCTTTTTGCGTGCACTATTAATGGGAGTAAGGTAGCCAGTTTTCAAGTTGTTCTAATTAGCCTTTAGCTATTGCGATACCTAGTAAGGTCTAGGCTCTCTTCCTATAATCTCTGCTACAAAATTCCGTACCATTAATGTTATAGGAGGAAGGCCACGTTTAGTAAGCTAATTAATATACTTAAAGTAATTTAGTATATTAGAGACAAGGAGCTCTTGCTACACCCAGCCTAAAAGACCAAACCAACCAAAAGAACCCTAAAAAACACCCTAACGATCCCCTGAGATGCATGCATTACAGGGGAGGCATAGGTGGTACAACGGTGGTACGCAGTCGCGCGCGACCGCCAGACCCATACCAAACAATGGCTCTCTATATTAATATCAAGGACGGGCGAATACCATACTAGAAAGCGGAAACACCCCTATTAAAAAGGCATCTAACAAAATATAAAGCCTATTAGACGCGTCTAGTATCCAAAACTATAGGGGAGTAACTATTAGCCATTACAAACTAATATAGCTAGTAGAATGGCTCCGCCAGTCTAGTAAACCTTAGGCGCCCCTCTAGTAAACCCTTAATTAAATCCTCCAACGGCTAAACAAAATTAAAGATAAATAAAAACCCCCACTATAGGCAAACCGCACCTAGGCCGCCATAGCTGCGCACTTATAGTATAGGAAACCTACCCCCCTAAAGATAATAACTGGGTATACAATCACAATATAACCAAATATAGAAAAGGCAGAGGAACTTAGGGGACAATTAAAGACAGAAGTTCTTATAAAGGTATATAAGGAGGTCCACAACGCTATTACAGTTTAACACCTTAGGAGCGAAGACATTAAAGTTACCCTAAAGGACCAATAGGTAAAGGAACGGGCCGTAAGGGTAGGTAACAGGCTAGGAGAACATATTAGTATAAAAGTGCTTTATAAAGACCACCTAGTTAAAGTCCTGGCGGTTCCCATAAGCCTTAAGATAAAAAGGGGACGCTAGGTGGATAATACAGCAACTATACAGGAGATAGTAAAATAAACGGAACACCTTATACTAGGACTTGCAATTACCCAGATCTAATAGCTTTAACAGAAAAACATAAACTAAGCATATAACAAAAACAATAAGAGGATATAAAAGGCGCCAGAGACTTACTAGGGAGATAATAAACAAACACATAGCTCCCTTATTATTAGCGTATATATACTAGGAATACAAAAACTCCTTATCCAAAAAGGAATAATTATAAATGGCTTTATATACAACACAAGGCTTTATAACCACAGACTATACCTAGAACGATATTATTGCTATATATAATAGGGACACACCTAATCTATATACGCAGTACAGGTGTGCTGTGGCCACTATATAGGCCCCTATAATATAAGACAATAAATAAATTAAGACTAAACAAAATGCGCAAACTGTCACCAAAGCACATATAAGGCATAGGAAAGAGAAGACTGCATTAAATATAGAAAATGGAAGGAAAGGGCTTAATAGCTACGGGAATAACTACACACTAGGTTATACAAATAGAAATAATAGGCAATAAGCTAGGGGGATATAGGTATCTTCCTAGCATTTCCTACCTTTAACACTAGGGGGCTAAGCCAGCCATCCTGAGCCTTAGCGGGCTAAAAGCAACGCTACGCGATATTACTAGACTAAATAAGGACACAAGGGACACAAGGGAGAAAACGCCTAGTAGGAAGACCCCTATAGACAGCTACAGCAAGTTTAAGGCCGGGACAATTAAGAATTAGATTTAATGCAGTAAATATAATATATATAGCTAGCTCATAAGGGGTATATAGCTAACCGGTAAAAATAGGGGAAGAACTAGAGGCAATAATAGACTTAAATTTAGAAAGGCTAGTAGAAACACAAGATATAGGGATAGAAAGCTTTATATAAAATAAGTAGTAGCCAGGGAGTAAACACAGGAGAAGGAAGTTCTAAACATCTTAGAGAAAATAGAAACGGAAAAAGCAAGAAGTAAAGGAAAGGCAAAGGACCCCCACTAGGGGTCCGCCACTTAACCATTATATAGTATAACTGCAGCAATACAAACCACTGTCTAGCAAGGCCCCTACTAGATAGTCTAGACCTAGAGAAACACTATATTCTTGCTATATAAGAGCCGTATTATAATACCTACATAAAATTAATATACTGCCCCTAAGAATTCTAGCTCCTGTATAAACCAAAAGCAGCTATATGCGTGTGCTTTATAATTAGCGAAAATATCAGCCTTGCCTTATAGTTATAGCAGGCAGTTAACCTAGATATTACAGTTGTAACTATCTAGATATATAGGGGACCAGTATAAATTATTAATGTCTATAACCCTAGGGTTAAAGGGGTAGTATAGACAGAGAATATTATATCTGTAATAAGCTTACTAGAAACTAAACATATAGAGTCTATTCTACTAAAAGATATAAACCTCTACTACCTATAATAGGGGGGTATCTATGTTACTACTAATTAATAGGCAGAGTGCCTACTAAGAGCTATAGATAATAGGGGCCTTAAGCTAGCTACCCCCCCAGGTGCAATTATATAGTAATAGGGCACTACTAAAAGTACAATTAACCTTACAATTATAGACGAAAACCTATACCAAAGACTTAAAAGGTGCTCCCCTAAAGAAAAATAGGCACTTACCTTAGACTATATCCCTATCTAGATATAACTAGATCTGGATATTAAGGCGCAACCAAATAGTAAAAGATAT
>Ga0307507_10007855_pt1 | contig 15139 bp, 14 predicted proteins | sample 7_EM_MG_FD_207223 | JGI IMG/M metagenome (GOLD analysis project Ga0307507, IMG submission 207223) | Populus trichocarpa ectomycorrhiza microbial communities from riparian zone in the Pacific Northwest, United States - 7_EM | ecosystem: Host-associated > Plants > Roots > Unclassified | place... | reverse complement strand
CCCTCACCCGTCCTTCGTCCCTCCTCTCTTCCAGCTTGCCTTCTCGCCTTTCCCTCTGTTTCCCTCTTGTCCCCTCCTCTCTTCCTCCTCTCCCTTTCCCTTTCCCTTTCCCTTTCCCTTTCCCTTTACTTCTCCCCTGCCCATCCCTCTCCGCAGCACGTTAGCACCAGCACTATTGTTGTTATTGTTGTTGTTGTTGTTGTTGTTGTTGTTGTTGTTGCTGCTTACTTGCTATTTGTTGCCCCAGTCGATACTGTACTATCTGGCTGTTGCTGCTCTCTCCCATTTCCCTCGCAAATATCAGCTGGTTCCCCTCCACCTTCTAAAAAAAAACCCCCCCCAAGACTCGCTTTCCCCGCCCTTACCTGTGTGATTCAACACACTTTCTCGGCTCCCCATCTCGCTTCCAATTATTGGAGCTGCCCGTTGCTCCTGCAAAACCCCCACATTTATCCTAACCCTAACCCCCCGCCTATTACCTCCTCCTCCTTACCCTCAACATCTCCTCCATTCTATTTTGCCCTCATCATCACAACATTATTATTACAAACCCACATTCCATACATCTTGGATCATGACATCCCATCAACAGGCCCCTGTTGTCGTCCAGCGACAACAAAGCTCCCGTCACCAACGACAATCTTCTTCTTCCGCTTCCAGACCCACAACCTCATCCCGACCAGTGGATCCAAATTCCTTACACCCACCATCATCTCGCGATCCCGAGGCATCCCGCTCGATTCCTCCCGCTGCGTCGTCAAATCGCCCACCAAACTCGAGAACAGCATCGGCGATGTCGGAGGCTCAGAGTGTTACAACCAATGGGACAGGTGCTCAAGGATCCTCTGCCGGTATCCCCGATGATAGTAGCCGTCAGAGCCACCATCACCAGAGACCAAAAAAGACATCGATTCAGGGCTCCACCGGGACCTGGGTACTTGGAAAGACAATTGGTGCCGGCAGTATGGGTAAAGTCAAGCTTGCTAGGAAGTCGGATGGCTCGGAACAGGTCCGCATCTTATCTGTTATCCCCCATAGGAATCATGCATTACTGTTGCTTACGAGGGTTTGCGTTGTGATGTTTAGGTTGCAGTCAAAATCGTACCCAGGCAGGTCATCCAGGAGCAGGGAATAGACCCGGCGACTGGACAGCCATACCCTCCTCGCCACGACGATAGCAAAGAGGTTCGAACGGCCCGGGAGGCTGCTATAGTTACTTTGCTTGATCACCCGTACATCTGCGGAATGCGCGACGTAATCAAGACAAACAACCACTGGTATATGCTTTGCGAGTATGTGAATGGCGGGCAAATGTTGGACTACATTATTTCACATGGGCGATTGAAGGAAAAGCAGGCCCGCAAATTTGGTCGTCAGATCGCGAGTGCGCTTGACTATTGCCATAGGAATTCCATCGTTCACCGGGACCTCAAGATTGAAAATATCCTAATTTCGAAGACCGGTGATATAAAAATCATAGACTTTGGACTCTCGAATCTGTTTTCCCCAAGATCTCATTTAAAAACTTTTTGCGGTTCTCTTTATTTTGCTGCTCCAGAGCTGCTACAGGCAAAACAATACATTGGTCCGGAGGTTGATGTTTGGAGCTTTGGAATTGTTCTTTATGTTTTGGTCTGTGGGAAGGTCCCCTTCGATGATCAGAGCATGCCCGCGCTACATGCAAAAATCAAACGTGGTGCAGTTGATTATCCTCAATGGCTTACTTCAGGTATTGCGAATCCTTGATGCTGTCGGGGCGCTAGCTAATTGACGGGGAATAGATTGCAGGAACCTACTCTCCCGAATGCTTGTTACCGATCCCAGGAACCGAGCTTCACTGCAAGAAATCCTGAACCACCCCTGGCTGCTTAAAGGCTTCCAAGGGCCTCCTGAGAACCATCTCCCTCACCGAGAGCCTCTTACACTTCCGCTTGATCCTCAAGTTGTCCAGGGGATGACAGGATTTGAGTTTGGGACTAGTGAGACCATCACTGCGCAACTTTCAAAAATTATCGATTCAGAGGATTACCAGAGCGCCGTCCGGAATGCAGCGAGTAATACACCCCTAGCGTCACCAAATCCGGAGAGGAAGAAGGGATTTGGATTCGATTTCTACAAACGACGTTCGTCAACAAGCTCTAAGGACACCCTGACAAACCCTAGTAGCGAGATCTTAACACATCCCTTGTATCCGGATCCAACCAACGCGTATAATCCACTTATCTCTGTTTATTACTTGGTTCGCGAGAAGTTGGAGAAAGAACGCAGGTTGACGAATCCACCTGTGCAGCTTCTATCACCTGTTCCGGATGGTGAAAAATTTGCCAAGATCACTATACCTAAGCAGCCAGAGGCTGCTCATACCAGCGAAACAAGTTATGAGTTCAAGGGTGAATCTGTGTCTACGGGTGGAAGAACTCGCCCGAGGGCAAGAACTCATGGAGACGAAGAGGTTTCCGAGGCGATGAAAAAGGTCAATCTCGGTGGTGCTTCACTGCCACCTTCTCCGGTCATCCCTCAACATGTCAAGGAAGAGGCCGCCGCGACAAAGAAGGAGAGTACTGTTGGCGGAATGCTCAGGCGATTTAGCACAAGAAGACATAATTCTTCCCGGAGTGACGCCGCATCGAGGGCCGATATTAAGCCCCCGCCTCCACCAACTCTATCCTTACAGCCGCCAAGTGGCTCTCCACAGGCTGATGCGGCTGCTCCACGGAAGAGTCGTTCGGTTCGAAGAGCTCCGGGATCGTCTCGTGGAGAACCCAAGTCTGCTGTTCAGGCGGTTCAACCTGATCTATTAACGCCCCCGACAACTTCAGATGGGGGTTCAAAGCGGTCAAGCAAGTTGGGTAGATCTACTAGCGTAACCGAGGCTGATTGGCGACGGAGGTATGGCCGAAATCACTCTGGCGATCCCCCAGGCACAAGCGGCTCCGAGAGGTCAATCTCTGCTAGAGACGATAGTGCTGTTAGTGACAGGGGTTCGAGCACATCAAAGGCTACGACAACCCGAACCAAATCGTTAAGTCATGGACGGGGAGCAGGGACCTCCGGAAGCCGCCGTGGGCGGAAGGACGAGGCTATCGCTACTACGCCTATGTCTAACGAAGTTCCGGAAGAGGACGGCGCAGACGCAGCTACCTCAGTAGGAAGTACAGATGGACAGAACTCTGCAACACTATCTTCGGACTATGTTAAGCCGGTTTTCCTCAAAGGACTTTTCAGTGTGGCTACAACTTCCACCAAACCTCCAGTTGAGATCAGAACGGACATCATTCGTGTCCTTAAGCAGCTCGGTGTGTCCTACACGGAAATTAGAGGTGGATTTGCCTGTGTTCACAGGCCTAGCATCGATCTCAAGAGTGTTCAAGATAACCCGTCGTCTCAATCCCCAGAAGCCACGAACATGGTTACTACCCCGTCCCACCGAAGAAAACTCTCATTCGGTGGGATCAACAGCAACGCGGGTTCAGGAGCAGGACAGTCGTCGTCACACAAGTCGGGCGGGAAGCGTAATAGAGAACGCGCAGACACTAGCTATTCTAACAGTGACGTTTCCAATGAATCCATGCATGATGGCGTCCTCGGTGGCTCCCTCATCCTCCAATTCGAAATCTACATCGTCAAGGTTCCACTGCTGGCCCTCCACGGGGTCCAATTCAAGAGCGTGAACAAGACGAACACTTGGCAATACAAGTCCTTGGCCAGCCGGATTCTCGCAGAACTTAGACTCTAGAATTACCAGCAGCTTAGTCCTTTCAATCCTAATTTTGTACTATCGTTTATCACAGATTTCGGTTTGCGGGGGAAACGTGGAGAGAGGGAAAGGGTGATGGTTAGGGTCGGTGGGGTCAGGGAAAAACAGTTTTTGTCGCTTTTTTTCTTTCCTTTCTCTTAATCCAAGCTAGCGATGTTCGCATAGTTTAACCTGTTCTCTCTTTTTCTTACTCTTTTTTTCTCGTTTTTTCTTTTAGTTTGTGGATCGTCTTGTCTGCATTCACTTTGCCAGGATACCCGGTTGTGCGTGCGTGTTGGTAATGGCGGCGCAGGGTTTACGCCTGACTATTACTCTAGTCAGTCAGTTTTAAGAAACGTGATGTTGTGCGCACAGCATGGCATGACACGGAATTAGTGAGAGCACGTGCAGCACTCTGTTCTTTTTTTTCCTTCCCCTCCTTTTTTCCGTCCTGCTTGCCTTCCCCTTTTCACCAGCATAGCGTTATTCCGGATATGAAGTGCTCGCACCAACCCAGCCTAAAACGGAAGTTTCTCTCTTGCTCCCTTTCCTTTTATCACTCTTGATTCAAACTTCATTCGCTTTTTTTCCCTCTCATTTCATCTCTCGGAGTCCGTATGATAACTTGGAATAATTACTTGGCTGATGTAACAATTGAGATGACGGCCTTTGCTTCCTCTTTTATGCTTACTACCTACTTATTTGCTTGCTCATTTACTTATTTATTTACTTTTGTTTTTGCATGTCAACTTAACCGTTTGGGGATAATTGGTTTTTTTATGGTGTTCTTTTTCCCCCTCTTTACTCGTTTGGTTGACTGGCTGACTGAATTAAATGCCCTGCCGATCGCTGATTTTTTTGATTTTCTGTTTGCCGTCGGTTCGGTCGCCTAATGAGATAGTGGCAATTTTTTAGTTAGGAAGAGGGGTTTGAGGTTGGGTCAAGTATGAATATGATATCCTTGTGTGGTTTGATGATCATCATGGGAGGTCACTCGATGGTGTTTAATGGGTCGTGGATTTTAGTGCCGGTATGGGTGTACTGTTAAGAGTACCACAAGGGCTGTAATATCTGGGCCGTTAATTTTCGTGGATTCCCGAGGAGAGGGCAATTTTTGTTGTTTAGCGGTGGTAGTGCACGGAAGGGTGCACGGAGGAATGGTTGAATGCGCGCGTAGTAGAGTACTGTACGTGAGGCCCACAGCGCTAGTGATTAGCGGCGTGGCTCGGGAGATTACCCTGAGCCTCGGCTTCAGGCACTGCGGATTTCCGCCTAGGGAAACTGGAACAAGGCGAGGTCAATACCATATATCATATTCGAATCCGCCCCCCTAGTTCTAGTAACACCCCTTGCCTAAAGCCATACATCCACCTTCATGTTCTCCTCCCCAGCCATGCCCCCTAAACCTCAATACCACTAATTACCTTATGTACAATATAATGCAATACTTGCATCTGCCTCACTTTCTTCTCGTCATACCTCTTATTATTATTTTTCTTGGGGCCGAGTGATCGGTCGTGAACCTCTTTTATAAGGTTTTCCCATTTTTAAAAAAACCTAGATTTGCGCAGCCAGGCGGTTGTAGGTATTAGGGTTATAACCATTGTGTGTGTGGGGGGGGGGGGGGTCCCCTTTCCGCGTTGGCGAAACGAAACAGAAGCATACAGTAATTGTGGTTGGTAGTTTGGGTTTACGCTCGGTGGCAAACCATCGGTAGCCTGGCCGCCTCATCTCTCTTTCCCAACGGTATCGTACCGCACTGAACGACATGTAAACACAACCCTCCCAGACCATATAATCACGCCCGCACGCTTGATAAATCTGAACCTCACCCTTGCTCTCTACTTAATAATTAAAAAAAAAAAAAAAAAAAAAAAAACATCTTTATTGCTATAGACATCATACTCTCATAACACATATCCGTCTGCTCCCGAACCCATTTCCCCACCCATTCATCCATGCTCTTACTACCCACTACCCTCATCACCCTCTCTATCCATCCGTCCCAACCATCATCCAATCATCCAAAACCATTACACAACCCGGGGGGTTAACCGCACTCCTTCAAGGTTCGGGAAAACAGAGACATATCAATCGTCGTAAGTTGTAAGGGAAAGGAAAAGGAGAAGAAAAAGGAGCGGATAGCAAAGAAAATTCGCAGTAGGAGAGATATAATGATCGCTGGAGTTTTTGTATGAGTAAAAGGAATAAGGAAAGGGAAGAGAGTAAGAAAGGAAATGTGAAATAAGCAAGCAAAGACGTTTTTAACACCCCAGACAAGTCAAAGAGCAAGAGACAAGGGTATATACAAGAATTGAAGACGAGGGGAAATGAAAAAAAGAGCAGTGAAAGCGCTTGGAAAAAAGAGAAGAAAAAAACAAGCAAACCCTGGATTTCGAACAAACGTAACTCCCCGTTTCCATGAGTGATATTTTTTTGAAAGAAAAAAAAAAAAAAAAACGAGAAAAAAGACGAACTAACAGAGGGGGAAAAAGAGCAACGAACAAAAGCAACAAGTGTAAAGAGAAAAGAAGCTCCGACGGCCCAGACCGGAACCTGATAAGCCTCAGTCTTTCCCAGACCCATCGCCGAAGTCGTCGGCCTTTGCCCTTCCTTTCCAAGTAGCGAATCCCCAGAACGTTTCCCATTTCCACTCGCGTTCCATTTCCCATGGCTTCTTCGAAAACGTTCCGTCCAACCATCCCACCCAGATCCTAGAGCCTAAAGCAATAAGTCCACGCAATCGAGCAAGCAATCAAGGTAACCAGCACACGCGCCCCCACAATCCCACATTTATAGTGAAACATATGTATACTGAGGTCCAAAGAAAAAAGAAAAGAAAAAAGAATACCGAACACCCAGGTGCCAAACAACGAGATATAGGAGATGTAAAAAAATTAAAAAAAACGCAAAGCAAGACAATGCAAAGGGCTAAAAAGCAGGTGCAAACCAAACATAACCTCCACCGAATGCATGCGGTTTTAACTTTTCCCTACCCTTAATGCAAACCCAAACACAACGCTTTCTTTTTTTTGCGCCCCGAAACATGCAGCGATGATGTGCTGAAACTCGATCACGATGACATTTTTAAACGACACCAACGATGGGTCTAAAATCGACCCCGTTGTTAGACCTGACCTTCTCCAGCCCACTCCCACAGCTCTCTTGGTCAAAAGAACCCAAGCCAGGGCTAATGTCAAGTCCATATTCGCCGGTTTCCAAGGCAGTAGGTGACTCAACAGCGTCGGAGGTGATGTAGTGAGGATGTTTCTTAAGTGAAGGCGAATCCAGGCAATCCACAAGCTCTGCCAAATCCCTTTTCAGCCCTCCAACGTGAACGACCAATTCCCTCAGCATATTAGTATCGAATTGCACCTTTCCTCCGTTCCAAGCACCCTTCGACTTTCCTGACACAATGGGATGATCCGACCCTTGCCAATGCTGCAGCTGCATTCGTTCCATAATTCCCTTAGCAACCTCCACAGGATCGTTCTTATCGATAGACTTCTTGGATAATGGCGAGGGCGAGGAAGAAGCAGAGGGGCTACGGAACCCATGCCTCAGGTGAGGGAATGAAGAAGGGGTAGTGGGCAGATTGCCACCACCAAAAACGTCATCATCCGGTAAGAGGATGGATGAGCGCCTTCTGTTGCGTGGGGTGGACTTAAAATCGTCATCAAGGGTCACCTCAGAATGTCTGGAAGGTGTATGCCAGCTAGACCGGTTATGGCCCCTCTCGGGTTGAACGGAAGGAAGGGTGTCCTCATCGTCGAGCGTAGCCAATGCAATGATCCCGTCGGCCTCCTCCAAAAGGTGCTTCTTAGCCCCATTCCTAAGACCGCAAGCGTTTCCGATATCCCGCAACCGTTTGAGATCTACAACACATTCAGCTATCAAATAGAATCATTAAAAAGGTAGAAATCAAACCTTCAACCAACAGAGCAAACTCCCGGACACAGCCAAGATGCCCGATAACGCTTGCCTGCCGTTCTTCAATCTCTCGTGGAATAACCATCTCCCGTCTTGCGAACTCAAACCCTTCCTCACCGTCGTCGTCTAAGAAATCGTCATCCCAGTTCTCACTTGGCGAAGGAACAGTTCGAACGTTGCTGACAACGGGCACACTCTGGCTGCGAATATGAAAACTGGGTACCCTTCTTCCAACCCTATTACCCGATAACAGACTCTCCTTCGCATGGATAGCCTTTGACCTCCGTGAAAGGCTGGGCGGGGTACCGTTGTTGGGAATGTTTTCACTCCACTCCAATATACTTGAGGTCTCTCTAATGCTACTGCTATCGACAGATAGCCCCTCTAACGCCGTACCGAAACTAGTATTACTGGCATTATTAAGATTCAAACCAAGGCGTGAAGAAAGATGAATGCCGCTCAGAGGTCTCAATCCATTCGAAGTAGGAACCCGTAATTCCCCAGCATCATCAGTAGACTTTGAAGGAATATCCCAATCACTACTAGAACCATCATCGTCATCATCGGACATATTGGACCGTTGGAAGTGTGGTGTGAGAACAGTGGGTGTAGAGGATGAAGGTACGTCGTTGCCTTTAGTTGGGGTAAAGTCCGAAGACATATAACTTTTAGTGGATCCCATGGGGAGGTGGTATTCGCTGGGTTCGGGAGGCGGTAAACGAAATATAGCATCCAAGCGAACAGGGGTCAGTTCCGAAACCCTAGTTCTTACGGAGTCAAAAACCGTTTCACTTTGAAAGTCGTCACCTTCAAAATGACCTAGGTCCTCGCTCCCAACGAGGGTTGATGCCCTCTCCGAAGCGCTGATTACTGATAATCTGTGCTGATGATGTCCACCGCCCCGGGAAAATGGCTCAGAATCCACCTCCTCCCCATCGTCGTCAGTGTCAGCCTCATAGTTAGGGTCGACGGGGGACAGGGTCTCCAGGCGACAATCATCAAGGTCATTATTATTATTAGTGTTCGTCGCAGGCAGGGCCTCCATATCCAACTCAAGCGCTGAAAGAGACTGTATAGGGGGAAGTGGATCTCTCTCTTCCCCGCTCATAGAAAGCGACACCGGTCTAGGGAGGAGTAAATAGGGAGAATCAACAAGAGGTTCCGAGAATCGCCTAGAAACATCCAAATCCGCAGAATACAATCCAACTAAACCGTCGCTGCCTTCTTCCTCAGCGCTTAGACCCTTACCGCCTCGTCCATGCTTCTGCGGACCATTTCTCGGGAGAATATTCGAGACCGACAATGAGCGCCTGACCTGTCGCTTGGGCGCAGTCATGTTGGCAGACGTTGAAGGGCGGCGACGAGACTGCGAAAAATCACCGATCCGCGTGCCTGGCCTGGAATCAAAGAAGAGCGAGGCCGCTCCTGAAAATATGGACGCTGTGTCGTAATCCGACGTCTCGATGGAAGGAGCGAGCATTAATGTTGGCAGCGTCGGCTCTTGGCGAGATTGGCTCGGATAAATCCTCCTTATCCCAGCAAACTTTGTCAACTTTCCTCCAGCAGCTGATGATGACCTGGCTTTCTGACGTTTAGCTGAAAAGAAAACTCGCCATGAATCCTGAGGCTCCTGGGGGGTTAGCCGAGGGGGGTTGGACTCAAGAGCGGAGGTGGAAGGACGTGATGCATGGATCGGCGTCAAATGCGAGGGTTTGCCCGCGGGAGTTGATTGGATTACAGCAGTCGACGGTCGTCTAAGATGGCTTGGCACAGTGGGGGAGCAAGCGAGGCGTTGTGATGGAGAGCGCCTGAGAAGTTTACTTCGCGTGGGCGGTCGCGAGTCTGGGGCGGACGCATCCAACGATGCGGACTGTGAGCGGGAGCGCGAGGAGAAGCTCGAGGAATTTGTAGAGGTTGCAGGGGAGGAGGAGGAAGCGGAAGAGGACGAGGAAGAAAAGGACATGGACAGCCGACGCAACCATTTTCGCGATGTAGAAGGTCTGGAGAAGCTTGTACGAAGGGGAGGTATCTCCTGCTGGATTGTATTATCACCGGAGCTGATGGCTTTTCCATTGGATCCGATAGGCTTTCGTATTAAAGGAGTTATAAAATTATTAGAGTGAATAGTAGCATTCGTCAGTTGGTCATTCAGGTCATTGCCGGTACATGGTCGTGCTAAAGCATACCCACAGGCAGCTATGCCGACCGTGGAAGTAGCACACAGCTATTCAAATAATTGTTAGCGGATATGAGAAGCTCTGGCGGTCGAAATAGAAAACTCACAGTAGAAACGGTTTTCATTGCCAAAGAATTACAATGAGCAGGATATACAATAGGACAACAAGGTCATGAGCATTGCATCGTGAACCAAGCAGGTCGAAAGGAAAGACGTGTGATATTGTATTAAGGCAGGGGACAATATGAATGGCGAACGAAGGGCAAGGGGAAAGGGAGGGGGGGGGGTTTGGATGCTGATTGAGGTTGCCGATTTGCTGATCAACTAGGGGAAGAGGAGAAGGGGATATGTGATGTGAGCAAGGGCAAGATTGGGAGAGGGGGAGGAGGGCAGTGGTGGATGAAAATGGGTTGTCTTGCCTACAAGACCTAGGAAACCGGGGAAGGCAAAAGTTGTGTGGAAATGGGAAACAAACGAAGGTGAGGCTATCGAAATGAAACAGAAACGAGTAACGAAATATCTTCTATTTTTTTCTCCCCTCGGTTTCTGATTCCCCCTTCCCGTCGAAACCGGCCTGCGTATTTTTGGAGGGATGAATGGAAGTGGATTTATTGATTTATTGATGGATAGAAACTGGATGAATGGCTGGCTGGCTGGCTGGCTGGTTGGATGAAAAAGGATGATGCACAATTCCAAAGGGGATGAATCTAAAGAATGAAGCTAGCTAGCCAGAATGTACAAGTATAGTACAGGCTGAGATGTGAGCCCAGGTACGCACGAGGGAAGGGAGGGGATGGAAGGGAAGGGAGGAAGGAAGGAAGGAGTATTTGATATGATAATAGGAAAGTTTCCCAGGTTAGGCGTAGCGTGCACACATACAAGTAAGTAAAATTGGCAGGCGCCAAATTGAAGAAAGGAAATATGTGAGTTACATACCCGAGCCTAAACGTCTTCAGCGGATTGCTAATTTACTGAGCACGAGCACGAGCACCGCAACTGTGAGATATCCCGGGGAAACCGTTCAAAGGCTTTTTGAGATAAAAAAAGATTGGCAGGCGAAATGAGAGACAGAATAAGGCCGTTTCTAGTGGCGAAAGAGTGAAAGAGTGAAAGGGTGATCTGTGTGATAACCACACAAGAAAGCAATAATGGTTCAAACAAAAAATCTAGGGAGCGGCAGCGGCGAAGAACAATACCGGTAGAGTAGAGCGCGCGCGAAGAGGAAAAAAAAAAAAAAAAAAAACGTCGAAAGCCCAGGCTAAAAGCTAACTCAGTCTAACCAGCAATTTTTGGGATCACTGCTTCTTTTCTTTTCTTCTTCTTCTCTTTCCCAAGGGCGTGAATGGAAACCAAACAAAAACCCAGTCAAAACGGTTCCCAAAAATCGCACACACACACAACAAACAAACCACAAGCAAGCAATGTGCCAAAATTTGAGAACCAAAAATTGGGGGGGGAACGGTGGTGAAGAATGGTTGTTGTCGAATGAATGGGTTGCGCGCGCTGGTTGAGTTGCGCTGGTTGGTTGGTTTGTTTACAGCACAGGAGAGAGTGTGAGAGGTGCTCGAGTACGGTACTCGAGTACTGATATGGTAGAGGCCCACAAGGAGTACCCGAGTACATGTACCATAAGTTGAGACTTTTTTTCTTTTTTTCTTTTTTCTTTTTTCTTTTCTTTTCCCTTTCCCTTTCCCTTTCCCTTTCCCTTTTCCTTCTCGCCCACAGGCACGATAATACGAGTGAGTGGGGGGGTTGGCAGCCAGCCAGCCAGCCAGAGAAGCAAAAGCCGCATACGGTAGGCTGCAGTTACGGTATTCGAAACTACCGGTACCGTACCGGTACCATCATCCAAAAATCTATCTTAGGAAAGCAGGATGGAAATGGAAGAAGGGGAGGGAGAGCCTGGCCTGGGTGAAGGAGAGCGGAAAGGAAGGGAAAGGCCAGCCAAAGGATCGCAATCAGAATAGGAAATGACAGGGGGATGGAACAAAATCCCCCCAAAGCTTCTGCAGTACTGCAAGGCGTGCCCAAAACATACTGCAAACCGATAGCCAACCAGAAAACTCGCAACCATCGCTACCGGTACCAAACATGGTAATGCTTTCCAAGTAAAAAGTGGCTCAAATCAGCCCCCCATGTTGATGTCAATCAATGAACGCCACAGGCAAATCGTTCATATACCGGTACCATAGATTGAAATCTAGGAATGAGAAGGAAAAACGCTCGAGAGGAGGAGTGAGCGAAACCCCCCCATTCCGTCCGTCTCCCCCGCTGGGAGGCAGGTAGGCAGGCAAACGAGTAGAGATGGAGAGAGAGCCGGCAATTTCCCTCCCCCAGCCCGCTTCTTCTCTCCCCGGGCAGGAAAAAGACACCAATTCGATTACGTTACAGCTGACTAAATTACTTTTTTAATTTCGATGCTGAGGTTGAAATCACTCGGATTAAATGGCATGATGGCTAATAAAAGATGCCCAATTTTCCCGTCTGTGAAAGCTGAGATCGATCATCATCATCACCACTACTTGTACTAGTACTAGTACAGTACTCGAGTACACTACCACTTACCGGACTGGCATTCCCAAGCCAGGCAGGTGGCAGCCAGGCAGATATGTGTACCGGTATCATAGACAAACACAGGGCACGCATGCCATGAGGATCATTGGATGCCCCTTCTTCTTACCTTACTTCATTCTCTTCCTTTCCCTTCCTTTCCCGAGCTTACCCCTAGGCACCGAAGGTTATTGTAAGTTACGTTACACCGTTTTCCGTACCCCGGAACGAACTTGACCAGGTCCTTCCCTTCCCTTCTTCCCTGCATGGCATAGCAAAAACCATAACCTTGCGTAAGCTACAATACAGTGCATAGAAGTCTGGAAGCCCGCTTCGGTCTTTGTCATCTTGGAGACCAACCCAACGCCACACAGGATATGATACTGGGACAGTGCTCGCCTGCCGTACACAGCCTCACTCGCTCACCCAAACCCGCAAATTCGATCCAATCCAATTCATTTCGTTTCGTTTGCTTGCACGAATAACCGGTACGGTACATCACTGTCCCTAACCCCCCAAAAAAAGGCCCACAATTTAAACCCCCACCCAAACGAAACGACCAAACAAGATTCAATACGGCACAGCACCGAATTGCACCCATACTTGTATCCCATCAGAGTCCCTCTGCCAATTCCGTGCCTCTCCAATCAATATCCCCATTCTCGGAGTACCCTCCATCCCCCTCCCCTCATACTGCACCCTTGCCAACCGCGGCGAAGAATATGACCCAAACTCGACAAAGAAATAATCTTCCAGCGGTGGCGGCAGCTTCGCTACGATGCTCTCGGGAATTACCCTATTTATTACATACAACACTATTAGATATCATACCTTACATCACATCCCTCGAATCCCCCTCTCCCGGCTTGAACCAGGATGTCTGCTCCCTCGTTTATTTTGTCCTGTCTCATCTCCATTCCACTGACCGACCGATTTTCAAGCAACACACACACACACACACACGCAATTACCGCGCTTTCATCACAAAACCGCGAAATCACGGGATTCCTCGCCTCTCACACTTGAAATTCGTGATTGTGGGGTTTGGTTGTGGCTTGGTCGGGTAATATCCTCGTGCACTTTGTAGGGCTATGGTGCCGGTAGTGGATGTTTGTTTTGGTTATCACTTGCTTGCTTGTTTTATTTGTTTACTTGTTTCTTTACCGAGGGGACGAGGAAGAAATCCCGATTCTCGATTTGCTACCAGTACTCTTCATCCCATATCTGTACAAGTACTCCCACAATCCAAGGATGGGTGCACTGTATCATACGGTACTTGGACAGACAGGACAATGTGCATGTGTATGTATGTCTTGCTTTCAGCTTGACAAACACCCCGCTCATCCATCCACAGCTGGACCTCTCTCTCTCTCTATCCTATCGTACTCGACTAGTATCGCTATGGCAGAGCACGGTACGACAAGATTATATCACATCCCTAATACCCAGAAAAACAAAAACAAAGAGGAGAAAAGCAATAATGCGCATTCCGCCCTACGGCCCTATGACAGGTGGCGGGGCATTGCGATCGCAATTTCCATCATGCCAATTATGCCAATCACGAACTCTACTCGAGTAATACATACAATCTCTCGCACAGTACACAAAGTGGCTTCTTTCGCCTTCGGCGACCCATCACAGGAAACAATACAATACAATATGGCTACAATACAGCACGATACACGCGATATCCACCCCGCAACCCATCTCATTCCATCGCACGCATCCACCCTACCAGGCGTGCTCACAAAGAGCAAACGATGCCAGACTGGGCAAGTACTATATGCTACCAGTACACCCGCACGATACCATCCCATCCCATCCCATCCCATTCCATCCCATAATCCCACGCTTACTTCCGCAGAAATCCCACTCGCTACCCAAAACTTTAACCTTCAAAGAAGAAGGAAGGAAAGAAGGAAGAAAAATAGCCCTATGCGGATCAGGCACCGGTACACAACTTGAATCCCACAGCTTATATTATATCCCCCACCGTACCGTATGTATGTATCTCCTGACAACCCTATAATACTACCTACCATACTTGTCACCGCACCACCACAGCTAAAATTCAAAACAAACGAACCCAAGCTACGGTACCGTAGAGGAGACCTATATAATACTACCGTAACCACTGACCCACACCACCCATCCATCCTCGCTGACCCAAGGTACGAGTACCGTATTATACTTATCAGCATACTGCGCTCTAAAAATATCACCCGAATAGTAGGATAGGATACAAACGGTAGCCGATAAGTATGATACTTACTCTGCAGCAAAAAGTGTGCTCAAGCCTACATGTAAAACAAAAACATTTATCGTTAGCGAAAAAAAAGAAGAAAAAGAAAAAGAAAAAGAGAGAGAGAGAGAACAAGAGACAGAGAGAGAGAAAGAGAGAAAAGAAAACGCTTGGTACGCGCACAACCACACGCATATGCAAGCTATTCTGCATAATGACGATGCGCTATCGAATCATATGTGGTAATTTGTTTTCCCCTCTCTTTGTCGTCTCTCTCTCGCTCCCCCCGCCCTCGTTAGAGTATGATAGGTTATTATTTTGCTCCTGCTGCTGCTGCTGCTAGGATACTTGCACTTGCCTTCGGGGATAAAGATCGAGAGGAGGAAAGATGTGATGTGGAAGATCAAACGAGTGATAACCCATGAATAATTCCCTCCCACTAGTAGCGTATCATACATTCCGTAGAGTACCGCACCGTATATTTACAAGTACGGTTATTTGTTTA
>Ga0307507_10007854_pt1 | contig 15141 bp, 18 predicted proteins | sample 7_EM_MG_FD_207223 | JGI IMG/M metagenome (GOLD analysis project Ga0307507, IMG submission 207223) | Populus trichocarpa ectomycorrhiza microbial communities from riparian zone in the Pacific Northwest, United States - 7_EM | ecosystem: Host-associated > Plants > Roots > Unclassified | place... | reverse complement strand
AGACAATGTCAATGTGCTAAACTAATGATCGGTTTGCATTTTTATAAGGAGTCCTTGCATTCTAAAAGTTATCAATGAGAAGAACAAGTTCCTTTCTCACTATTTCATCGGCTCTCTAAAAGAATTGCTATTGAAAAACATGATATAATGAAGAACCCCAGAAGAAAATTCAATGCCCTAATACATGCCAGGAAAGCAAAATTATTGTTCTTGACATGTGCTGCTGGAAAAAGGGTCAATGTAATGAGCCCATATGATCTTTAAAATAATTAATTGGAAAAAACACTAATCATTTTGTTCAAAGCAGCAATGGAATGTGAATTAACAAAGCATAAAGAAGGGTTTTAAAGTACCTAGAACGTTTAAACCTTTTCCAAAACGTTAATCATCACTACAATCTCGTCGTGTGTGTGTGTAGGAATCGTAAAGCGAAGGAAAATGTCATTTGCTAATAAAACTTATTAGCTAACCAGTCAGTGATCTGATAATATATTAGTCTAATTTGACCGATCCAAAGAAAAATGGAAGAATTACGAAAATGCTGAGATTGATCTTACTTTCATGCTGTTGTGGGAAATTTTTCTTGGGTTGCTATTAATTTTGGAAAACTAATTATGGTCACGTTATCAAAAAATGACTTAGGCTAAAATGTTTTCAGTCCAATTTAATGTGTTATTCCATAACCTTAAAGCCTGCCATGTTTAGGCTTAATTCTATAGTTTAGAACTAAGCATGGCCCGTGCTATGCCGTGAATTTGTCTTCCTCTTTAGTTTTTTAGTTTTTATTTTTATGCACTAGCTATTGGTAAAAGAAACTAATTTCCATATACTTACAATGATGATTGGTGGATTATTCTGTAGTAACAAATTTGGAATGCTTTTTTTTTTTTTTTGGTGTGTGTGTGTGAATATACTGCGATCTTTTTAAGAAAGAAGTAATGTATCATAGAAGATTGATCTAGGCCCATTTTCAAAGCCCAATTATTCCACAATTTCACTTCAAACCTTGCTGGCGAAGAGGATGGCATGGGACAAAAGGGCTCCGAAAGGGCAAAGAGAATGACAGGACAAGGAGGGCTGGAACAGAAATTCCCATTTCTGAAATTGACAGGTAAGAAACATGACAAGCACAATGTTTGTTTGCATATAGAAAGAATGGCGTCTAGGAACTTGTGGCCAGTGAAGCGGATAAGATTCACGAAAATCTTAGACAGGAGGGTCTCAATTCACCAGTGGACGAACTCTATCTATCCACTATAACTATTATTACAAAAACTAGATTTATTTACACAAGCATAAACAACCGTCCATGATCGTGTATAAATCACGGTGATAAAATTGACAAGCACTTAGCTAGCCTTAATTTTCCATGTAGATACCTCATCAGAAACAAGATTTTTATCTTTGAAAATTAAAGGCCCGTACGTTTTCATGCATGCAAAGAATGACAAACCACGCCACTTCAATTATTTGATAAGGTGAGGGTTTTCCCAACTTTTCGTAAAGCTGCTTCTTCCATTCAATCATTGATATTTACATTTGGCTTCGAATCTTGAACACTTGTGCTTGAAGATAGCAGAAAACAGCAAAAAAAGAGAAAAGGGATAACGTACGTAGCACATTTGCTAATCTTCTAGCCAGCTTGCACTTGTTGTCATCATCGATCGAAATTCATGATAATCCACGAAACCATCGCCATCTTTATCGACCCCTTTTATCATACGCCTGCAATCTTCAAGGCTGCATTTTTTGCATCCGAGGCTGGTAAGAACAGTCTGCAACTCCCTCGCCGAGATTAGGCCATTCTTATCGGTATCAAAAATTAGAAAAACATCCATGAGATAATCTTCCTTGTTACCGCTACCAAAGTTTCCATCGTCATTCACAGCATTGATGAATTCATCTAAATCGATAAATCCATCTCCGTTACAATCCATTTCTCTCACCATTCTTTCAGCTTCCCAAGCTGCTTTTGATTTTTCATATCCAAGACACAGAAGAACTTCACTGAGCTCATGGCAAGATATCTTGCCATCCCCGTTCGCGTCTATGACCTTGAAAACTTGTTTGAATTGGTTGGACATTTCCATGGCCGCGAAAGAGTAAGTTAGCAAATCAAAACTTGATGACAATAATCTTTTGTTTTTTCTCCTGTTGCATTTACTAACTCTCTCCGTGTTTCTCGGCTGTTGAAGAAAGTTTTTCGCCCTCCTGTGTAGAGAGCTCAAGCAAGTTCCGAAAGAATTCAGCATGGATTGGCTTGTGCGTGCGGGTGATGGGGGAATGATGGTAGGAATGCCGAGGATGAAGATAGGCTATGCAGTGGAATGGTGGAAAGTTTTGGGTTATATGGATGGGAATGGTAGAAAGAAATTAGCAACTTAGTTTGTCGTCTTGCAATAATTCTACGGATCAATTAGGCCCTACATAAAAATACAGACAATACTTCTGGTCACTGCCTTGGGATTATCATATGCTGAGAATGCAGCAGTCGTTGAAGAATAGATCAAGTCCTGGTCAAAAGAGAGCCGGCGTATTTCTTTTTTAACCGGCGGAAGCCATAGCAAATTAGTATTTACATGGACTTTGATCTAGTCGGTGGCATCTACGACTTTGGGTTTTTTGGACAGCCGTGTGTATACATTATAAGGCTGAATAATTCTTAGGATACGAGTGAGAACTGCAGTACTGGCCTTTTTATATGTAGTTTCTATGTGCGTATCAGCGACATAATTGGTGTCATCAAATTTCTACCCCCTCAAGATAACGAAACATCGAGTTCGCCATCATACTCGGCCTGAAATAATCCAGGCATCAGAATTCGGAACCAATGCTTACCTTCATGCCCTAAAAGTGCAGCCCTGCAAATTAAAGAACTCGTATTTTATATAAAACTACCTCACGCATATATGAAATTCAGTCAGTCTAATACCACTCTTGACTCGTTCAAGTATATAAGAAAAAATAGCCGTCCAAAAACCAAGTCTTAACTCACAAAACTTGAACATTGAAGTAACCCAGAGTAAAATAAGTCATCGAAGAATCAAGAAAATGGCCTCTTACCTCACATGCTGAATTCGCAGCTTTTTACAGGAAAGTAATGTTCTCAAATTTGTTGATCGGAAGGCCCGGAAAAAAAATGACTAGCATACAACATCAAAACTAATGGCATCTGTGAATTCTGAACAAAGGATGAGCCAGGCTCCTGAATAAACTACAGCAAGGTTCAGATGTATTGGCTGATCCATAACCATCTAACTCTTCATACACTACGAATCTATATCTCCATTAACATATTGTGATAAAGTAAAATGAAGAAAAAGAGAACTATGATGGATAAAATATGAGACAACCCAAAATGCAGTTGAATCTCACCAAGATCAACAAGACCGAAGCAAAACAGGACCCACTGATGAGCTGAGCATATCGCTGAGAGCAACCTGGACCTCATTTGACCCATGTTCACAACTTATCAAGCTTGAAAGAAGAGGGAAGAAATGTGCCAAGTTCTTCTCAAACAAAGAATCTCCCAAACTACAGATAGCCTGGAGAGTTGCAACGATAAGAGGAGCACGTGTGGCCAATTCCCTTCGTTTTCCAGAACCTAAAGGAATCAGCCACTGGGATTGGCCACTGGGAGAAGTTTCTGATGTCTGTCCAGCATGGGCAGTTGCAATGTAAAACTGTAAAACCTCCTCACAGAGATTGACAAGGCAGGATTCCACTTGAGCTTCATCATAAGTTGGAGGTCTGTCCAGTATAAGATTTTGTAGGAATGTTAGGCAAATTTGATAGGACTCGTTCTCCAGGCGTAATAGTGGAGGGTCTTGCATTTGGATCATAGAGCCAAACTCTAGTAGCTTTGAACGTAATGCAATATTGGTGTTGATACTGTGAGCATGAGATGCCACGTCATGCAAAGCATCAAAGAGCACCAAGGCACTTTTAGCTGAAAGGTGAGACCGATACATGCTGTAGATCTCCATCACCGCCTGCCAATTAGAATGATAAAATGCTCACACTTCATGTTCAGTGGATTGAAAAACAAAGCTCAATGTTTCTGATCAAGCAATTACTCAACAAGAAAAGTAAAAAAGAATCAACTTATAAAACCATCAGAATATTCATGTTGTTGAGGCACAAGCCCTCATGTAGGCAGACACACACCAGTATATGGGAAGGAACTGAAGCCCTTCAACTTTCCACTGTTTTAGAATTTTATAATTTGTGTGCATGTCTCCTTTTTGTGAACAACCTTAACAAGATTTCAAGATTAAACTCATTTATTCAACTGTAACCTCAATTTGTTTATAACAAAAAGCCAATTTTCAGAACTTTATGAAAAAGTAGGGATGCCTATGTTTAGAAATTTTTATTTCTTCAGATTAGGAACCCCTTGCAGAGTCATTCATACTAAATCTCAACACTATGTCCTTGGAAAGTTCCATTTTTTTCTCTTTCTTTCATGTGTTTCCATCGAACTCACACCTAAGCAGAGCTGCAGAGGGAGAGCACAACACCCACAAACAGCATGTTTGTTGTTTCAAACTAGTAGACCAACACATAAAATTGTGCGCAAAACGATATTAAAATAAAATAATTAAAGAGTACCTGAATTAATAGAAGTTGAACAGCAGCTCGACACTTTGCATCAGATATAGAAGAATAAAGACGGTGCGCCATCAGCCCCTCTGAATCACCATCAGGCACGTCACCAGACTTCTCTCCGTCACTTTGTTCATGGCTTATTACCGAGGCTTCTCCACTAACAATGTAAGAGAAATCAGGGAGTGTAGCATTGGCAGCCTCTTTTAATGACAAAACCACCTCCAGCCACTTCTCCTCTGAAAAAAGATCTCCAGCATTGCTCATCAAACGAACAAATGCCGCAATACCAATACCAGCAAGACTTTGGTGAGGACGCCTAATGAAGCTAACCAGAAGCAATAGCACCTTTCTTAAAAGCGGATTGACAGTGTTGTAGAACTTTACAAAAAGATCCACAACCAGTTGGAGAGCCAAGGTGCATGTCTCATAGAGCCACGCATCTTGATCAAGCTCACCCGTATCACCATCAATCCCCTGCTCAGGGGCGTCGCCTCCAGTAGGATCAATAGCATGCCGCACATAGTCAAATATAGGAAATAAGACCGACTCAAAGACTCTTTCCCATAAAGGTAGAGAAAAAAGGTGGCCATGATTGCGTAAAGTTTCAAACAAAATTTGCAAGGCACTCTTCCTGATTTCAGGCCTAGGGTCAAAGCTAAGTTCTGATAAACCTGCACAAACCAGCCACCAGTAATTAATAGTCAAAAAAGGATTGCAATTATGGAAATCTGAATGTGAGGAAAATAAAACAAAGATTCATAACATCAAATGCCAACTTATCCAGTTTCCTTACCAGCCAACAAAGGGAACCAGAAATAGAGATGATCTTCCCTATCCGTGATTTCTCCATTCTCTTGTTTTCCATCTTTTCCAGTCCGAGGTGAAGGTATTGAAATTTTCCCAGGGGCTTCCTTGTCCTTGTTCCTTGATGAAAATCCAAGATCTCCTTCCGCAAGTTTTGTGGCACAAAATCGAAGAAAAGCAATTGCATTAAGGCTAATGTCTTTGTTGAATCGACTATTGGTGAATGCTATCAGGCAATTCACACAATCTGTAAAGGTGGTTGTTTCAGTTTCCGTGATGTATGGGAAGTAATCTCTAATAATCTTTTCAATTATTTCAAAGGCCAAGAGTACAATGTTTTTGTGGTCATCATAAGCTGCTGTTGTGAAAACCTGAAGCAATATGATGCGTAAGAGTGAAAAACATAGCAAGCAGGATATCTCATAACATCAAATTGAGGTCTAAAATTTAATGGTTAACAGTATATTCATTATAAATAAAGTTAAGAAGTGGCAGATTTCAATACCATGAACATGCTCTTCCATCCTGATTTAACATTATTGACACGAGAGAGAACCATTTGTGAGACACATCTGATAATCAATTCTCTGATTTCAACAGCATTACTCTTCCGCATAACAATAACAAACGGCTTCATAAACTCATTCTGAAAGTTATAGTTTGCCAACTCTTCCCGCTCTAAGAATTTCATTGATAATTGACGTAAAGAGTCCATTGCAAAAATTGCAATTGAAAGGTTTTCAGAACAGCCGATGGTTACAAAGAAATCAGAAAGCACGTGCCAGATGCTTGACCATACAAGCCTGATACGATTCATGTTATAGTGCCTGTGATAAGAAATCAAATCAAATTTATTATGTAATCCCTGCAGTAGTAGCAGATAATTTAAAAAAAAAATTAAAAAAAGGAAGGTGAAAGAGGCCCAATAAACAAACAAAAAGTCGGATGAAATTTACGCAATCTCAACAATCTTTGTAAGGCTAAAGACCCGTGGATCAGAAGCTGATCGCAGTTCCTCCATGGAGACCTTGCAAAGAGCCTTGACAAAGTCAATTATTGCCTCACTGTTTAACTTTTGGCTCCGTGTGAATATGCGACTCATTTCAGAGCTTCCAACTTGTTCTAACATGTTTAAATTGGAGACTAAATTGTTCATCTGCTCACTAGTAACAGCCCCAGCTGTGTTTCCACCAATACCAGCACTATCATATGAACCTCTCATCACACTAGCAGCTGCATACTGCATCCTTCCAGGTCCCTTCTTTTTCAGAACAGGGAGGATGGTTGACTTAGTTTGTTTTGACTTTTCTGAGTCACTCTGGGGAAAAGCAAAAAAGGTAGCATCTGGAGGAGCACCCTCTCCCATGAGATGCAAATGTTCGAAGCGTGAGACACATGTCAAAATGTGTTCCCAAGCTTCTTGCAAATAATTCCCATCTTCATCTGCAATTGTAACTATTGCCTATAAACAGTGCAAACCCAAATCAAATTAGATCCGTGAGCAAATTGTTATTGGGATGAAGTTGAAGAATATAATACTCAGATCATTGGTAGTTAAAGCTCTTGTGACAACTTGCAGACTTTCTGCGTGTGCATTTGTTGTTAACACAAGGTTGGCACTACTAGCACAGACCCATCAATAAAGGCTACTAACCTTCTATCGGTTCTTCTCATATTACATTTTCATTCATTTAAACCATTTTGTTCCCGCAAAAAGATAATTCATGAAATAGTAGCAGAGGTAGCCTATTGCTATCCAAACCTCCCATTCAAAAAAGAGATGCCAAGTGTGAACCCTCCTCCAAAAGTTATTAATTTATCCATTAAGAAAAAAGGACATATTCAGCCTGTACTTCTAACTCCATCCTACTATTATTTTCCCACCATTCACTTCTAAAGATTCATAACGTTGAAATTTGAAGAAAGGGAGTTTCATAAAGCCAATAAAATATGAAAGATACACTCCCATGTAGCACAAGGAATACATAATCTCAACAAGACAGCCTAAGATAAGTAGGCTCACAAAACAATACTGATTTTATTTTAAGTTAATCTGAAGGGCCATCTATAAGATATTATATCAAATACCAACCTTGATGGCATCAATATTTTTCTGCTTGATATCAGCAGGAGAATGGAGTGAAGTAAACTTTGCTAATGAAGTCACAAAAGCATCTCTATGAGTCTTCATGGACATCACAGCAGTAACATGAATAGCACACCGGATACCTTCAAGACACAGAGCTATCACCACTTCATCATCACTTTGGTCCAGAGGCACACTGAAGGCTGCCAACATAGGAGCCCAGCATACCTCAACCATGAATCTAAGAATCACCACATCTGTTGCAGCATAATAAACTGACCTGCAAATTGCCAGGTCCGTATAAATATGTGAGAATTATATACAGTTTTGTTCAAAGTACAAATATCAACTTCACCAAGAGCATAATCAAGACATAAACATGGTTAGATTTTTCTTGATAAAAAATTCTATCACAAAGGATTGCTTATTGTTCAGGAGGCACTAATGAACTATAACCATGTAAAACAATTGTTGAAAAGTATAATTAAGAGCCTTTAGCTTCATTAAGATTATTGCCCAGCACACAAATTGGAGAGCCCCATAAGGTGCAGAACCAGATGACTTGACAGAGTGGGATCAGTTACCATAAAGTTTCAGGTGGAAAAGCAATGGGGTTTTGGAGAACAGGAGAGCCAGTTATTCTTACTCAGATTTCCGAGCCTTTTCTTTAAATTGTTCCTGCATGTGCCTGATAAGATCATCACTTGTTTCCATATGCTTTTCTTCGCCCCGCTTGCGGATCACGATGTTTAGGATACTGTCCAAGCCTAAAATTCTGTTTGAATTCAAAGACTGCTTTTGTTGGAGATCCAAATTATCTTCTTTCATTTTGATCTCACTTTTTGATATTCGTTCAAACAATGATCTCAAGAACTCCTCAGGTAGATCTTTCCCATCGTCAATGCCACGATTGTTTCTAATGAAGTCATCAGCTGACATCTGCTTTTTTTTTTAGAGAGAGAGAGAGCTATGTGAGAGAGGAGGGTACAAACTTATCCATCACACTATCAGAAATATCCAACCGAACAAACTAAAGGATTTGAACACACCTTACTTTTGACCATGGGATTATGAGCATCAGTATTGAGCATTATCACAGAGTAAGCGAGGACATAGGCTGTGTCAGCACTACTAAAAACTTTTGGATTACATTTGCAGTAACGTTCAGCAAACTTCTCCATAATTCGATCAATCTTCTGTGCCTCACCTGGTAACCTAAATCCCTGTAGAAAGACCCTGATAGCCTCATCAAACTCCAGGTCTTGAAAGTCAAAAGAATCCACGTAAGCATGCATCACTTTCAGTGACAAATCTTCTCTTTCCCCAAGGTAATCACCAATCAGAGTCTTGTTCAAGCCCGATGCATTTTTAAGAAAGGCTGCTATCTCCTCTGCTGAATGGCCCACTTTATTTGCATTGATTAGAAACTCAATTCCTTTCTTAGGCTTCCGATTAAAAAGAGATATACCTTCCTGCCACAAATTTTAAATTAGATTCCATTTGCAGTAGCCAGCATATAAATACAATTAAATCACTTACCTGAAGTTCCAGCTTGTAAGCCCTTCGTTGCTCAATAGTTGAAACATCTGATGCTTCAGTGGAGGTTTCAGAATGAGAATCCGATCCGTCAACAGGCTCATCCCCATTACCATTTGCCATGGGAAGACTTCCAGGTTCAGGACTGTTCTCAGCTGCATCAGGTTTCTTGGTAGAATGAGGATCGGGAATGCGCAATTGTTTATTCATCCAGTCTCCCATTGATTTCAGAATACCCACTAAGCACTTCATAGCTTCAAGTTTCATGGACACCTCCTGAGGTGGCAAAAGTGTAGTAGCAGTACCAGGAGGGGCGCCTTGAGCAGTTTTAAGGAGTCCATTGACCATTCTGAATGATCAAGATAGCAAAACATAATTTATCAAATGGTTTAAACCTTGATATTTTTGCCAACGTTATAGATCAATTGTTTTACAAACTCAGATATCTATACCAAGAAAAGAAAACATACCTCTCAAATATGTTAGATGAGTTGACATCACAATCATAATTAATAAAAATGTCTACCAAGATCTGTGAATCAACACAGAGCTTATCTAGAAACCGAAGCACTATAATCTTCTGCTGATAATTAGGTTGAGCAACATTTTCCAGAACCCTTAGAACAATCATAGGAAAAAATACTCCAATCTCGGCTTTCAATCCAGCTCTAAATCTTGAAACCAAACTAATGAAAATGGAGCAAGAAAGCTGGAAAATGATCATTAGACTCGAAGCGCTGTTCTTCAACAGTGAAAGACATAGATATTGCTTGATGGCACCTAAGAACCTGTTTCAGCACAAGAATCAAGTATATTTAACACATCACAAATTTAACTTAGATAGACTTCATTATGAGAGTAGCACTTCATAAGCAACATAATTGCATATGCATAGAAGTAATAAAAGATAAATCTCATTTTTCATCAAATACCATTAAGCACAAGAATGCCACTTGTTGATAGAGAAAGGACTGGACTGAAACCAAAATAATACTATTCAACTTCAGAGTGAAAACATTAAGCAAAAGGACCACATGAGACTTTCACACACACAAAAATATAACCAGATACCTGACCCTTTATAATACCACGGTAGCTCTGAGCCCAAGAGAGGAGAAAGAATCCAAGTTACAGCAAAATAGGACTAGTTGACTCACCCTCTAAACTAAGATTCAACTAAAGTATAAGTTGATCGCTAAGGTTTCATGGCTTACATCCAACCAAAAGGCACTCAATAATTTGTCCTACATAGGATCAGGAATTCCAAGTGCTCAGCTAAAGCAATTTTCTTACCCATGAAATAAACTCCTTAATCCCTTGAAATGAGAGAGAAATACTGGATAAAAGTAATTAACCATAGAAATTGGCAAGAACACTATGTTATGATATAGCCACACAAACTTTGTCTATCAGGCCTTCTGCCACATATTCCAAACCCAATCATAACAGAAAATGAAAAGATTATTGAGCTATTTGCCTACCTCTCCTGGGTTTAATTATTTAACCATTGAAATTGGTAACAATACTAGGTTATGATGTAGCCACACAACATTTTTCTATCAGGCTTTCTGCAACATATTCCAACCCCAATCACAACAGAAAATGAAAAGATTATTAAGCTATTTGCCTACCTCTCCCAGGATCCCATAATCACGCATCTTAACAGCACAAAACAGTACATGAAACATTGAAAAGGGAGAAGTCCATTTACAGCCAAAGTTGTACCAGTTCTACCGGGTAGCATAAACAGCTACATATTACTGTTGGCATACCATTTGCAACCAACAATTGACCTCCACAAGTTTTCCACCCTATCTCTCCCAGTAGTTCAATTGTCTTTCCATCTTAAGATCATTCTGACAACAAATTTAGACCAATTCAGACCCTGCTTGAGCTACAGTGTTGATGATTCTGCATGAGCTAATGAAGGTTGTACCTATAGACTCTCCATGAAGCTTGGAAATAAAAATGGCAGCTTTTTAACCAAATTTCAAAACAAGGAGGCTTATGCTGGATGCATTTGAGATCTAAAACCTTGAAGACTTTTTTTATGGAAATATTATCTGACAATTGTACCTTCATCTTGGTGACCTGCACAATAGACTGAGTACTGAAATGCATCTGTTTCCACTAGAATCTATCTGTTTCCCAGCCACCACTGGTCATGTATAATTGCATAGAAAAAATACTTTTGATACAAAAGTTGAGATCTAACTTGAAAACTCTTTATCATGGATATACTATCTAAAAATTGTAGCTCCATCTCTTTGATATACTATCTAACAATTGTAGCTCCATCTCTTCGTCATCAGCACAATAAACCAAAACCACTAGAATGCACATGTATCCACTAAAATGAATCTGTTTTCCGCTCAATAATAGTTGTATATGGCTACATAGAAGAAATACTTCAAGAGCTTCCAAATGGTGTAAATGTATCTATCATTCTACATGACATTGTGATCAAATATATCAACAAGTTTATAACAATAAATTTCAAATAAATGTGAAAAAAAAAAATTAATGGACAACAAAATGCAAAATCCAGCAAGAATGTATACACTATAAAAGCATAACATAGGTTGTACCTGTCACTAGTCCTAAACACGGCACCAGCATTCTCCAACAAAATCTTCAATAACTCCAACGCGACAATCTTCCCTCTCATCAACTGAGGATCAGTCAGAGCCTCTTTTGGTGGTGTTTTCATAGACAACTTGCAAAGTGCTCGAAACACCAAAAAAGCATCTCTCCTCAACTTATTCCCAATCTGCACTTCCAAATCATCATCTCTTTCCCCTTCCCCATCTGCCAACTCCCCTTTCCTCCCCTCCAAAGCCGTCTTGTACATACTAATCTCCCAATACTTCGCATCCAACATATCCTTATCTGTCGAATCAAGCAAATCAGCCGGATTTGTACTCTCCACTGTACTAGTCGTAGTCTCAAAAGCCCCATCATGTGCCCCCATCATTGAAGCCTTGCTCGGTGTCCCCGGATTTAAAACCCCATCGATATCCTGCATAATTTTGGTTATAAAACCTTGAACAAACACCGCCATTGACCCATCCACATCAGATTTCTCCATTGGTTCCATTAATTCAGCCACAACAATCGGCTGAATCGGAACTGTCGAAGAATCAGCCTCCATTCTCCTAAACACAATAACTAACATTTGAATCAACGATGCTTTCGCCGTTGTTTGATTAACCACATTTTTACTCCCTAGATAAATATCATAACAAGTCCTCACTATTTGCAACAAACTATCTCCATGAATCCTTAAGGAAATAGACGTAACAGCCGATAATAGGGTTCTCAAAACCAACAATTCAACACCATCATCCCCTAAATCATAACATTTACACACAGATTCGATCAATTTAGCTAACAATTTCGCTTCTGCACCTCCGGTGGGATCCGCTTCTCCACGTATGTACCCATGGGCGATCAATTTCTGGATGCAATCAACGGCTGGATCGACGATCTTGAGGAATTGAGTGTTGCACGCGTTGATCAGAGGGCTGAGGATTGTTTCGGATTCTGCAAGGGAGTATTCGTGGGACCCGCCGTCGTGGAGTGGGGCAGGTAGAGAGGATTCGGAGGGGGAGGAGTCGTCGGAAGTGGAAGTCGGAGGAGGTTGTTCTTGGGGTTCTGGTGAAGTAAGAATTTCGAGGACGGATTTGCATTCGTGTCCTAATTTCGAGTGTTTACGCCACGATGCGTTTTTGATGATTTTTTCTAAAGCAGGAGATACTACCTGGCTTAACCGGGAATCGGCTTCCGTGGAAGCCATTCCCGAGTCAGGAAGGTGAGTGAGCTCGTGACTCGGGGAGCTTGGATCTGGAGAGGGAATGTTAGGGATTGTTTGGCTTGTTTAGATTTGATGGCATGAAGAGGAGAGAAAGTGAATCGTAGAGGAGGGAAATGGAAATGGAAATGGAGAAAAGAGAGACACAGAGAGGGAGGGGGGAGCTCCGTGATTTTAAGATTTAGATCGCGTTTTGGGTTTAGTTTGTCTCTTACGGGAAAGTCCATGGTTTTAAATTGTGTGACCGAATTGCCCTTGGCTTTTGTTATGGATTAGAGTGTACTCTAGAGTGGTTAGGGATCTTTAACGTGATGCTGATGACAGGTCGATGGTAATAATGGGGATTAGGGGTGGGTGATTTCGAGATTTACAGTTTGGGTGCTTTGTTGTGATGACTTTTTTTTGTTCTTTCATGATAGACCGGACGGTTCGCTTCCAAGCAATTTTAAAGCATATTTAGATCTGTACGGAAGTGGTAGTTTTTTAAATATTTTTTATTTAAAATATATTAAATTAATATTTTATTGAATTTTTAATAATATATTAAATTAATTAAAAAATAATAATGAAAATTTCATTAAAAATCAGTAGAATAGCATATCCAAATAGGCACTTATTAAACGCAATTTCACAAGTGTTGTTTTTTTTTATAAAAAAAACTATTTTAAGATTTTATCTAATTAAATCTATATGTAACTTAGCATATCAATCAAGTTGATCAGAAAAAGTTAAAGTGATTCAATAATTTATTTTTTATTTTTTATTTTTATTCAAAATAACATCATTTTATAATAAATATAAATTGACCTGTTAATTTATTTTTTATACTGCTTTGGATATGCTACTTTTATTTTCTCCGGTTTTAGTCTCTTGCTCTTAATTTTATCTTTAATTAATTTCTTTGTTAGCATAAGCTATAAATGGTGTAAAATCACATGTTAAGTGTTAAGAAAGGGGGGAAATAGAAGGAAATTAAGCTATTAATTATACGCTTTATTTTTTAATTTTTTAGTCATTTTTATTGACATTTTTTTAACCTGATAATGAGTTTAATAAATTCATATGTAAAAGCATGAACTTTATAGAAAAATTTGATTGATTGTCGTATCTTTAAGTATTTTTAAAAGACTGTAATATCCTTAAATTATTTAATACATGTATATTTCGTATTTTTCCAATATAACTTTTTAAATTTATGTTTCCTATTTAACTTTTTTCGTTTTATTTGATGTTCCATGTTTTCTGTATTCATTTTCCTTTTCCAATTCAATACAGAATTTTGTATTTGCTGTGCAATATATTTAATACACTTTTTCTATTTTTTCCACAAACCATGAGGTTTTTTTAACAATCTTAAAAATATTACTGTGGTTTGTCTCGTTATATATATTAGTGGATTTTGATTTATTTTCATTGACTTTAATTGATGACTGATATTGTGATCGATGGTCTGTAATTGAAGGGAAAGGGAAACATGTGAAATATTTTTATAAATTGCTCTTATAAATTCGTAAAACTTGCGTAAAAAAACTGGGAAAATTCAGTGTTGAAAATTGAAATGCCAGTTGTTGAAATCGATCAAAAGGCCAACCTACGGGCCTTGATAAGCCCGCCCCCATGTAATATATACAGCTGTTACGACGTGTTTTCCTTCTGGCTCTCGACATTTGAGCTGAGCTTGATCAAGATCTCAATATCTCATCTCATTGTTCAAGCTGGAGCAAAGGAAAACATTATTATTATTATTATTATACGATATAACAAAGACATTAATTTTTAGTATTATTATTCACCTCCTCGCATAATATAGTGGGTTCGGTGTTTTTTTTCAATTTTTCATGTTAGTTTTTTAATTTTTATTTTATGTGATTTAACTTTTTAGTTCAAATTAACACAATTATATATTTTTTTATAAAAGACAGTTGAGTTAAAAGAGAGCAGACTCAAGTAAAAAAAAAAAGTATAATAGATAATAGATTTAAAATTTGTTATAAAAACTCATTTTAATTCCCTATAATTTTTAACTATTAGGTAATTGATTCTTTTATTTTTGAAAAAATTAATTTTAATATTGAACTTTATTTTTTTCATTTTCATTTTTTTTTAGAGGAGAGAGAAATAGTTGTCAGATTCTAATATAGAAAGAAAATGATCGCTATAATGATTACATTCATCAAAGCGGTTGATTTTTGTATCAAATAGTTTTATATGATAAGGGGAGTTGAGAAAAAGTTGAGATAAGACATTTTTAATATTGAAAGTGTCTAGAAAATAGATATGTGCCTAATAAGATTTG
>Ga0307507_10007853_pt1 | contig 15144 bp, 8 predicted proteins | sample 7_EM_MG_FD_207223 | JGI IMG/M metagenome (GOLD analysis project Ga0307507, IMG submission 207223) | Populus trichocarpa ectomycorrhiza microbial communities from riparian zone in the Pacific Northwest, United States - 7_EM | ecosystem: Host-associated > Plants > Roots > Unclassified | place... | reverse complement strand
TTTTAAGATAAATTCACAACCATTGCCTTCCATCTACCTCATTGGTCTTCAGGTTCCATAAATTTGACTAAGAATTATTGCAAGCTTGCCTATTCTCACTTGTTAGCAAGTGTCTGAATCAAGTAAAACATTTATAGCACCATGGCAGCTGGTTCTTATGGAGACAAGACCCTGCAAAACACACCTACATGGGCTGTGGCGGCAGTTTGTGCAGTGTTTGTGATCATATCTGTTCTAATAGATCATTCCATTCATTCGTTAGGAAAGGTGGGTTATTCTTGATTTGACTTAAGAATCCATGCATAACTCTAAATTAGCTTGTGTAATGATGCACATTGCAGTGGTTCCAAAAACGTCAAAAGAAGGCCATGAGTGAAGCTTTGGAGAAGATTAAAGCTGGTAATTAAGTCTTTTTAATCACTACGTACAGCAGAGGAACAACATTTTTTAAGAAATTTTTGGTGACAAGTGTTTAGATGCATCCCATTATTATTAAACAAGTGCTTCTTTAGTTAGATTTGATGAATCTATTATTTTCATCACAGAGCTAATGCTACTAGGCTTCATATCCTTGCTGCTTACTGTGGGTACAAGAGCTATCTTGAAGATATGCATCCCTGAAAAATATGAAAAAATTATGCTCCCCTGCAAAAATGCTTACGGCCTGGACAAGTATGAAGATAAAAGTGGTGGTAAAGGAGGTGAAGGGGGATATAATAAGAGGAAGCTACTTTCATTTGCCGGAAATGTAGCAATACACCGAGTTTTGGCAGCAGCTGGTGGTGATGGTGGCGACTATTGCTCCAAGGTAATCAACAAAACCAACTTCTTTCAATTGATAAGGATTAATCAATATGGTAGAGGTGGGAATCTGATAAATCCTTTTTCTCTTGATGTGGTTATAGGGTAAAGTGTCTTTGATTTCGCAAACAGGAGTGCACCAATTGCACATATTTCTATTTGTTCTTGCCATTTTTCATGTTCTGTACAGTGTCATTACTATGGCGCTAGGGCAAGCAAAAGTAAGTTCCAATTCCATAACAAGCTCCCCATGCAAATTTGTTTTTTGTATAAGCTATACAATGAGTCTACAAGAAAGATCAGTAGTTTTATATATATATAAAGCTTAATTGAGCTTAAAACCCTAGCTAGCAAGCCATGCATCTAGAATTCATGCTAGGCGTGCCTGACGATGATCTGTTTAACTGGGTTTGTTGATCAGATGAAGAAATGGAAGGCTTGGGAATTAGAGACTTCGTCCCTAGAGTACCAATTTTCAAACGGTAAATATTCTTATTTTCTTTTGGTAAATAGTTTTCAATTTTGTTACGCATTGAGTAAGTTTATTTTTAAACCATACATTATCGATAATTAAGTTACATGTTAAAAGATTGTGTTGTGTTCATCATGAATATCAAGGATTTTATATTTTAAAAAATATTTATTTATTTGCAATTTTTTATACCAATATATTAGATATATTATTTAATTAATGCATAATTTTAAATACACGAGTTTTAAAATATTTTATGTCTGGAATGACAGTTAGGCAATTACTGTTAAATAATACCCAACTACTCGCTTTGTAAACTTTTTTATAAAAGTTATACTTTTAATTGAATGATTAAGTCTATTTCTTTTTAAAACCTTGTTTAGAATTAATCACTATGTCGGGTAAGATTTAATAACACTATCCGCGATCATTTATGAATATTTTATAGATTTTGCTTGCCCAGCACATTTTAGATTTTATTAGTCTTGTTGAACAATTTTCAGACTCAGCAAGATTTAGACTGGTTCACCAGACCTCCTTTGTAAAGCGTCACTCTGGCATCGCCACAGCACCAGGGATCAAATGGGTTGTAAGCTTATAACATTCCTTTCCTTGATTACTCTCTTTTTTTAAAAAAAATAATAATTCCCAAGTGGTCCAAGTTGAATTATGTGTGCCATTAGTAAATTATTCTTTAGTCCCTGTTTTTTGATTGAGATTATAGCTTAGCCCTTCATGTTTGAAAACTTATAATTTAGTCTCTTCACTTTTGATAACAATTATCTTCTTACAAAACATCTTCTGTTTTTCCTTAATCCCAAACGTATCAATTGATGATTTAAGAAAAACATACAAAATAATTAGATTTTAGAGAAAAAATGAGATACCGATATTCGACTTCTTAAAAGGTGTTGGACGAACTTCAGTCAAGGGATTAAATTATAGGTTTTAAAACATGGAGGACCAAGTTATAACCGTGTTTAAACTTAAGGACTAAAGAATAATTTACTCTAATTTGTCACTGAACTAAAAAATCTAGTTCTTGAATTTACGCTTTAATGGGGGTGGTCCATATTCATCATGTTAATATTTATATGGCAGGTTGCATTATTTAGGCTATTCACTGGTTCAGTAACAAAGGTGGATTACATGGCTATTAGACATGGGTTTATAAACGTGAGTTGTCAACTTCATCTTGATTAGGGTTTTGATGGCTGGTGTTTCTAGCCCAGCTTTGCACCAGTAGACTAATAAATGGTATTGCAGGCACATTTTGCTCCAAATAGCAAATTTGATTTCCACAAGTACATCAAAAGATGCATGGAAGATGAGTTTAAGGTGGTTGTGGGCGTAAGGTACGTATCTTTCTTAGTCGCATTCTCCTTCAAGCAATGAATTGAGTTCATGTGTTATAAAATTCCAAACACAGAGGGTTACAACTTTTTGGTGTGTGTAAGTTTTGGTCTCAACTCTCAATACTGACAATCAATTTATTATGCTTTTACAGCATGCCACTATGGATTTTTGCCATACTCTTTTTGCTGCTAAATGTCTACAGTAAACCTCTTTTACTCTCTCATAATTTGATATCTTTGTGATTGTGATGCTATTGATTGAACATAACTTGACTCATTGATGGTGCAGAATGGTACACATTCACCTGGTTGGCAGTTGTGCCTCTTGTTGTAAGAAAAACACGTTGATTTTCAATAAATTCTATACCAGCCTGTATTTGTCTTCTTGACATGTCCTCAATGTGCAGATACTTCTCTTGGTGGGCGCTAAACTTGAACTTGTTATCATGGAAATGGCTCAAGAAGCCCAAGACAGAAGTCATGTTGTTAGAGGAGCTCCATTGGTTGAGCCTAATAACAAATATTTCTGGTTTAATCGACCCCATTGGATTCTCCTCTTAATACATTACACTCTTTTCCAGGTATGTATATATATATATTTATACCCTCATTCCTCATCAGGTTCTAAACTTGAAAATTGCTGAAGTTTCATCAGAAACAATATAATCACTATATTAAACCTGGCTTGTCCTGCGTATCAGACCGTAGACTCGGTTGATCCATATACCTGATAGAAAACCGATTGATTAACCTTTTAAAAAAACTTTTTTAATGATCCAAATCAATCCGCTCAATATGTGACCTGAGTTTTACACGAGTCGACTCCCATATTAGTTTTAATAATTAAAAATATAGATTTACTAGACTAATTAATCAAGATGTACAGATTATTTACCAACTAATGCTTCTGATCCATTTTTACAGAACGCATTTGAAATGGCGTTTTTCTTGTGGACATGGGTAAGGACTAGCTACTAGTAATCTTGTTGGGTTCTTAATTTCCTAAAAATTCACCTTAATTTCATGTGAGAAAGCGACCTTTCTAAGGAGTCAATGTTGTTGGTGTAACATGTGATGGCAGTATGAATTCGGGATCAAATCTTGTTTCCATGAAAACTTGGCACTGATTTTGACAAGGGTTTTCCTTGGATTGATCCTTCAGTTCGTGTGTAGCTATATAACCTTCCCTCTCTATTCATTGGTAACACAGGTGAGTAAATCTTCAAGTTTTCCGATTAAAATTAAGAACCCTAGCTTCTTGGCTAATTCGAATGCTTACCATCCATTTTTTAACAGATGGGTTCTCACATGAAGAAAGGAATATTTGAGGAACAAACAGCAAAAGCACTTAGAAAATGGCAAATGGCAGCAAAGCTAAGAAATAAATCAAGAAAAACAGCAGGTGATCAAGCTGGTGGTTCTAGTCTAGGGTTCATGAGCTCTGAAATGACACCAAGCCAAGGTGCATCACCTGTACATTTGCTTCACAAGTACAGGCCAAGTCAACCGGATGTTGAAAGTGTCATTAGTTCGGCATTGTCTTACACATCGGATACTGACCTCTCGGAGCTCGATGGCTCCACTCATGATAAGCACGAGTCAAGAAAGCAAGACCATCAACAGCCAATTAACTCGTGAAGCAGCAGCACAAAGTGCTGCCTTTTCTTTGTAAAGGCTTGATGCATGCCCTTTTCCATATTGTTTGGAAATGTGGGTTAATCCGCGTTTCGTGTTTTTATGGAAAAAACAAAAACCGCATGGTTTTATTTAATTTAATTTAACTCATCAAATACTCAAGTCAATGAGTGTCCGAATTACAAATTAAATCAGATCGGATTTTGTAATTATTTTCCTCTCTATCTTCTTCTACAAACATAGAGAGCAAAAAAGGAAAGCTTTATTAATTTTTGGGAAACATGGGAGCTTTCGATCGAGAATTAAGATGAAGAATGAATTAATGCCATCGCTACATATTCAAGGGAGCTAAATTAACATTTGAAACTTGAGGGGGATGTTTTTGATATTTTGCCAGTTCATAAAATAAACCTTAAGGCTATTAAAAAAAACTATAAGGATTCAAAATGATTAATTCGATGTTAGAGACACAAATTAATGGATGAATAATCTATATATAATTAAAATGAAAAGTGGAGAGTGCCCCCTAAGATTAAAGAAATTATTAGAAGACTTGACGTGAAAGCCTTTGGAATAATGAAACAATGGAATCTCTTTTTGAGTCAAAATCTTTACGTTTTGTAATTAAAGTGTTATTCAAAATATTATTTTTTGAAAACTTAATATTTTTTAGATAGTTTTATAATTTTAATATAGTTAAAAAAATTATTAAAAAACAATTTAAATAAATTTTCAATTAAAAAATGAATTTACAAAAACATCAACATTCACTCTATCATGCTAAATAAACATAGTAGGTATAGATTCTATTTGGGAAACACGTTTGAAATTGTGTTTTTTTAATTTTTTTTTGTTAAAAATTAATTTTTTATGTTTTCAGATCGTTTTGATTTGCTGATCTTAAAAATAATTTTTTAAAAATAAAAAATATTATTTTAACATATTATTAAACAAAAAGTACTTTAAACCATAATTTCTACCACAATCCCAATATAGACCGATAAATTATTAGTTTAACGTCTTCCGCAGTGTACTATTTAGCTCTAAATCGAACATGCCATTTAAAATTTTTAATGTACGTTTTAAATTAATTTGTTTAGTGGTTTTAAATAATTTTAATATATAATATTAAAAATAAATTTTAAAAAATAAAAAAAATATTATTTTAATATATTTACAAACAAAAATTATTTTTTATAAAAAAAAAATAGTTATTTAATTTAACACTATCGTCTTACATGCTCTCTCCATTTCTATAGGTTTGGGGCTGATTCATAATTCTAGCATTATTTAGAGATTGAAAAATAAAACTATGAGGATATGAAAAAAAGATCTAACGTTATATATCCCTTCTAGTTGTTGATTTTTTTAATTATATGAATTGTCTAATATATACATTTTGTTTTTTACTACCTCGGTTCTTATTTTAATAGGAAAATTATTTATGCAAAAGATCGTGGAAGTTACTTTAAGTTCAAGCTTCATCAAAATTTAATTATCAAATAAAAAAGAAAAAAAATACATAATGAATTAACTTTTAGTTGGTGTTATTAATTGTCATAAAGAATGATATACATTAAGACTAATATATTTATTAGGGAAGGCAAGAAGGGAAAAACTTTGTAGATTTTGGCAACAGAAAAAAAGAAGAAGAAAAACATTAATGAAAGTTTGGTAAAAAGATAAATAAGAGCATGTTCTTGCAAATTATGGATTTTCAGTGACCCAAACTGCAAAAAAAAAAAATACATTTGCAGTATTTATTAAAAAAAAAAGGAGTCGTTGCACAAAATACGGTGTTGAAAAATAAAAATAAATAAAAACACATTTTCATACTCGAAGTGTAGTCCAATTCAGTCCTTTCAGGGAAAAAACACAAAATACGGTGTTTAGTCACAGCTTTTGAAAATGGTGGGCTTAGAGTGTAGGCGGTTTTGATTGGCAAATCTGAATTGGGTTTTTGAAATAATGGCCAGGCGTCATGGATGGCAATTCCCTGTTCATACTTTTCAAGTACATTTCTTTCCTTCTTTCCTTTTACATTTTTTCAGCTTTTTTGGGTTTTGTTTTTAGTTACAGTTGTAGGGATTTTGGTTTTTTAGTTAGTTAAGTCAATTTATATCTGTTTCTAATTATGGACTGATGGGTTTTATTTTTTTTGCTTTTCCCCATTAAATAACTATGGTGGAAGGATTTTGCTTTGACATGACAGTAACCTAAGAAAGATTTGTATCTATTTCTACTTTGGGGTGGCGTCCAAGTTTGAGTGTAAAGTTTCTTTAATGATGGCTTGGTTTATGAGATAAATGGGCATTTAAAATTTTGATTTTGAGCCAGATAGTTGTTGTTATAGGGCTTAATTTAGTTGAGCTCGCGTGATGTGACCTTGCGTTAGTGTAATTTGCGTAATCTGTTTCAACTTATGATCCATGATGCCCATTTTATAAGAAAAGCAAAGTGAATCTAGTCAAGGAGGGACCTACTTGAGTTGTTGTGATAACAAAACAAAGTCAAATGCCGCTAGTTAAAGTCCATATGAGCTGAATGTAGATAGTGATTGGTAGTATTTTGCAAACTGTTGATGGTATGGACAGGGTATTCATGCTTGTGTTCGGTTATATGAGTTTTAAAATCTTTGGTTCTGTATCCTGGGGAGATTTGTGAATAAATTGGATGGAGTCATGCATTGCTGTTTTCTTCAAAAAGTAATGTACTGATGTTGAACTTTTCATGGTGCACAGATTGTGGCTGTAACAGTTTTCTTCCTGCTTTCTGTTGCATTCTATTCCTTTTTTGCTCCCTTCCTTGGGAAGGACATCTATGAATATGTGGCCATTGGTGTTTATTCTGTCTCGGTGAGCATGATTACTCCCTATCCTGTTTTTTTTTATAATTGATTTGAATTTTTTTTTGGGCTTCTGTCACCTTATTGCTTTTGCCCTCTTTTCTGATTAATTCTCAGGCGCTCTCTGTATTTATTCTTTATGTACGATGCACTGCAATTGATCCGGCTGATCCTGGAATTCTGCTAGGAGCTGATGAGACAGCAGGCCATAAATCAGAAAATGACACATATCTGCCTGGTTTGTCTACTTACCATGTAGTTCTCTCACTAGAAAATCTATGAATTGCAAATTTAGATTGGAGTCAACCATTTGATTGGTAATGTATAACAAGGTTAATGAAACATTGAAGCAGTAGCATGTACCTCTTGGACCATGAGAATGGAAACTTGATTTTGCATTCTGAAATTTATCCAGGAATGCTGATGATCATGCTATTGTGTCTAAAGTCTAACCTGAAAGTTCCTTTAGTCTTTTTGGCTTCTCTGAATTTGTCTCGGGTCAATGACAGATGCAGATGAGCAATTGCTCAGCCTTTCTATTGAAAGGAACAAATTGTCCATTGTGGAGTTATGAAACTTTTATCAAGGATATAAGCATTTTCATTAACGTTTTTATTTTTTAAAACAAAATCATAAAATCTTCATGGTCATCAGGAAATTCTGCTGAAGAACCTAGCAAGACAAGGTTAAAAAATGGAGGAAAATCCAATAAATACGGTTCAAGTTGGTGTTCAAGACTCGGAGATTTCTTTTGCTGTTTTCTTGTGAAACAAGATTGCCGAAAAGATGAAGATATTCTACAGCAAGAATCTGGAGAGGAGGCTTTGTTCTGTACACTTTGCAATGCTGAGGTACATGGTTATTCCATAAGGTTTTATTTTGATTGCCTGAGATAGTGTTCCCTTTTATTTAGAAACTCCCAGCCTTCAGAAAACGGGTTTGCCCACAAACTATGCACAAACAAAAATTAGAAGCAAGAGGAAAAATACGGGTGAAAAGAAGAAGGAAAGATGTTGAACAGTCAAGTCACAATAGCTGGTTGAGTTAGTTGCCCATAGTTGAAGAATTCTTAGGTTAATGCCAGGGAAGAGTAACATTTTGTGGGAGTGTGTGTATTCCTTTGCCGTCCACAATTTTTTTTTCCAGTAAAGCTTCCAATATCATGGTGCTGATTTTTTTTTCTAGGTACGCAAATTCAGCAAACATTGCAGAAGTTGTGACAAATGCGTTGATGGATTTGATCATCACTGCCGGGTGAGTTTTGGATGCTCATCCTTGTCCTTTCAGATCCTTTTTGCTTTTGCAATACTGCTGATGAAATATCTGTTCTATGATGCAGTGGTTGAACAATTGTGTAGGGAAGAAAAATTACATCACATTTGTTTCCCTTATGGCAACAAGCCTTGTCTGGGTAAAATTTCAGATATTATTTGTGATTCTTTGTTTTGTTATTTTTCTTACACCACGATTTACTTGTATTAGATATGTTCCCCAGATTCAAACAAAATACATTTCTCATATTCATCTACCTTTGTGCATTGCTGTCAGCTTATTGTTGAATTCGGAGTTGGTGTTGCTGTCCTTATTCGATGCTTTGTGGATAGAAAGGGTATGGATCATCAAATAATGGAGAAACTTGGCATTGGATTCTCGCGCCCCCCCTTTGCGACAGTTGTGGTATGTTTCCCAATTTCTTTGTTGATAGATATAAGATGTGTATATAAATATAATATTTTGATTATGTTGATTGGAATGGAACTTTAAATTTTATAAGAAAAAATTAATTGCCGCATAGTTTGGGAAAATTGGGTTATGTATTTTCCATTGTTTTGCTTGTGTTCTGTAAAGATATGTATGATTTGGAATTTCTTAGGGGTTGAACTGGAGTATGCTATGGCTTTCACCACGATAAAGTTTCTCGTTGTCTATGCTTTTCCTTTATATTCTATGATGTTAACTTGATAATGGATACAGGCCCTGTGCACATTTGTATCTTTGCTTGCCACTGTGCCTCTGGGGGAGCTATTTTTTTTCCATTTGATTCTGATTCGAAAGGTGTGTTCATAATAGCCTTGCCTCCTCTCTTACCATGTTTCTTCTATGTAAAATGCAATTGGTGAAATACTTTATTGTTGCAGGGTATCACAACATACGAGTATGTAGTTGCCATGAGAACTCAGAGTGAACCACCTGGACCATCTGTTGATGGAGGAGAGCAGCAAAGCTTGCCAACTTCGCCAACCAGTTCTGCTGTTACTACAGTGAGCGGAAGAAGCTCTATAGGAATGAGTTTGCAATATAAAGGTTCTTGGTGTACCCCTCCAAGAATCTTCATGGACCATCAGGTACCACATCTGTCCGAATCAAGGTATCAAGAAAAGTTGGTGTCGCCTATGTTAGAAATAAGAGTAGTTTAATGCTTCCTAGTTCTCATAAGTACCACATGAAACTATGACTAAGAAAATTGTCTCTGAAAATGTAAATTTCAACTGCAATTATTATTCCTTGCTTATTGTTCCATCAACAAGGAACTTGGACATAATGAAGGTAGAATTTGATTACTTTTGGCTATAATTTGCTATGTGCAGTGCATGTAGTAATTACATCCTTAGCTATTTTCGATTCTCTTTCCTTAACTCTTTAACAAAATGGGGTTGGAATTTGATTAGTTTTGGGTCTTTAACAAGCAGGATGAAATTATTCCACATTTGGAGCCAGGACGCCTACCATCTACGGTTGATCCAGATACAGTTCACGAAGCTGACAGAGCCAAAAAGTTACCACAGCGTCCAGTTCGAATCAGTGCATGGAAACTTGCGAAATTGGATTCCAGTGAGGCTTTTAAAGCAGCTGCAAAGGCTAGAGCATCATCATCTGTTCTACGACCCATAGGTTCTCGATATAACCTTTATGATGCTGGTAAGTTATCCAGTAGCAATGTTAGTGGAAGGAGCAGTCCAATCAGTACTGATCAAGGGTTTCAAAATAAAAACGATAGAGCAGTGGTGACAGGTCTATCTCCTTCCAGGACTAACTCATATCCAGCCAGCAGTGCTAGTAATGCTAGCAGGGATGACATTGAGTCATGCCGTCAGAGTCGTGGCAACTTTAGCAGTGCTAATGTCTCCAACCTTGCCACATCTCCACTACAACAGCAAACTTCAAACAGCGACCACTTCAACCCCATTTATCAGACATCAACAGATCAACCTCCTTGGACAGCAAGACAAATTGAACTAAATGGGAATCCTCTTCGTGAGAATGTGGCCCAAATTCCTATGAGAAGAAACTTAGGTGTAGCTGAGAATATGAGAACAGCAGTTTATTGGGATCCAGAAGCTGGACGCTTTGTCTCTTCTTCAAGAGGTGCTGGTTCTTCGTCTCAGGTTCGAAGAACAGAGCTTTTGTACAAAGATCAATCTATATTTTTTGGAGGCCCTCTTGTCAACGAGCTGCTAAGCAGAGGGACAAGAACTGGTACTTCACTGGCTCCGAGCCAGGATAGAGGATCTACCTCAAGTCATTATCAGCAAGGCAGGTCACAGAGGGGTGACCAACTTCATGTGTTTGTTCCAAGCGATTCTCAACAAAACCAGTATTCATCTAGGTCTCCTTAGAGCACTAAAATGAGGGAATAGTGATTTGTTTTTGCTGATGCATAGAGTCGGGGTTCTGTACATTAAACTTTCCCTTTTTGTCATTCTAGAGCAGTTTTTTTACCACTTTCTAGTGCTATAAAAGATGCATCCGCTCTTGCTAACCTCCATAATTAATGCAATCGCCAAAGAACATAGGGTTTACATCAACATTTTTGGCTTATAACTTGTGTAGACTTGATAGTTATTGATAATAGTATTCACAAGTTTGTTTTTGTTTTGAATCAATGGGTGGTTAATGGTCAAGCACTGCTCCTGCTTTGGATGAAAAGGGCCAAGGTCAAGGCGGCGGGCTAAGTCCACCTATGCCGGGTTTTATTTTCCCAAACCCAAAAGCAGGCACCACTCCTGCTTTCGATGTAAATGGCCAGGTCAAGGCGGCAGGCTAAGTCCACCTCTGCCGGGCTTCATTTTCCAAAACGCAAAAGCAGGAGAAAAGAAACCCAAAAATGAAAAATCGCCGTTGCCGGGGATCGAACCCGGGTCACCCGCGTGACAGGCGGGAATACTCACCACTATACTACAACGACCTGGTTGAAATCTTAGCGCTACATATAATATAATAACACTTAATCTAACACGTTCATCAATTCACCTACTAATTTTAATCTTTAATCGATTAGCCAATACCTGATTGAGAACTTCTAATTAGAGAATTCTCCTTACCTAAGATATCTTCCATGATTGAAAGAGTCATCACCTTGTCTGTCTGTAATTGACTTTCATACCCAAAAGAAGGCTTAGCCTGCATGCAACAGCTCCACATTAATTAGCTCAGGAATTCAATGATTGGAAACCAGCAAAAGAGAGACACTGCACAAACATACCAGCCGGCCTCACAGACAATCAAAACATTTGTAGCATGCTGCTCGCTTCTTCTCAACTAGTGCCACTTGAAGTAGACACACATAAAACAATCGAGGAAACTTAATTTCTTCTTTGAATCTCATCTTTAATATATCCAAGAAAGAAGCACATTTAAATATGAAACCCTTTCATAATTTCTAAACTGGAAAATATTCGTTGGCTAGTTTTCTTGCTTGTAAACCTACCTCCCAGTACCACTGATATGATGTGAACACCCCCCCCCCCTCCCCCTCCCCGTCTCGTTTTCTCCTCTTGCACATATTGTTTGTTGGCATCAACGTTTGATGGATTTGACGCGAGACTTAGAGGAGTAATGCAGTTGATGGTAGCTACTAGCTAGGGTAGGAATGAAAGGAATGTAGACATTAAGGTTGTGTTTGGTTAGTGTTTCTTAACAGAATATAAAATACAAGAAGAAAAAGGTTTGGCTAGAAAGATATATATATAGATAGAAACATCAAAATAATTATATCCAGGATGATTTTTTATCATTTCAAAAAAGGATGGACATGTAGATCAAAGTTTGTAACTATATGTGTAAATATGCTTAGTAGTTTATCATAACAAATTAATTGTAGTTAGAAAATAATTTATATAGATGAATAGTTTATTTTCACAAAAGCATGCTAAACAAAAAATGTCCAAGGAAGAATTAAACACTAAAGTTTATATATATGTTTAAATCTAGAAATTCAAGATCAAAAAAAAATCTTAAATCAACTATACTTCAATTAAAACAAGAAGAGAACTTGCTATTTAAAGTACTTTAAATTAATGTACCTCTTGTTGTTATCGTAAAAAATAAATCATTTGTTTTTAAAATTTTATTACTTCTCACTTGTACAACTAAAATGTATGCAATATATCTCTCAATATTCTAACAACATCATATCTTGGTTTAGATTCTAAATCAAGATCTTTAACCCAAAGAATATGAAACTCAAATATTTCTCAGCAATATAAACTCAACCTTTAGATTTAGGAGGAAAATTAAAGCACAAAATGAAAATAAAATACTAAATTATGAGATGAGGAAGAGTGTAAAATCTGAAACATTCTTAGATTAAACTTTTTCTTGTTCCTTCTCTTTTAATGAATTTTAAAAGTTAAAATATTAAAGAATTAATAAGAATTAATTCCAACCTTTAATTAATCACCATAAATTAGAAAGTAAATCTAGAAAAACTAAGAATTTTTTAAAATTAATATTTTATTCACTTATAATTTATGAATTTCCAACCGGACATGTTTCTTCCCTTCCAACCGTCTTTGTCTTTTTTATCTCAAGATAACCACTAGAAAACTTGGCCATTTTCTTCTCCTCTAGCTTCATATTGAACATGCGCAACTAATTCTTTCGACTGTGATTATAAGCCTTTCACCATCAAAGAAAATGGCATGAGCCTCTCTTGATAACCCTTCAACGTTTTTCTCGACACTTGATATTCACAACATGGACGTTCCAGTTTCGGACGCATGGTGTTGAGCTTAGCTTCTTCTTTCCACACTTGATATAATATCATCGAAGTCCATGGACTTTGAATTTCACTGCAAAATTCCATTCAATTACACTGCTCGACTCACATTTTCTCCATGAGTTTTCCTGGCATTTGAATTTCTTCTCTATAAATAGAAAGCTAACTTGAATTCAGGCACGAGTTGATCGTGGTAATTGCACAGAGCCTCAGGCATCGAAACCGGACAGCAGATTTGGTTGGCATATGTATGCATAAAAAGGATGTCTGCGACAAGATCCTCACGTAGTCTCCCCATATTTCTATACACACACATGACACGCTACTAGTTGTTAGGTTAGGAAATTAAAGAAGCCGCAGCCCCACAAATCAAATGAAGGATCCGAAGAATCTTCGTTGCTAGCTTCAAACATCATCCCTGCATATATTTTTTTTAAAAAAATCAATCTCTAAACTTTTTTTTTTTTTGAATTCGAGGAAATCCCACCCCTCGAAAAGCATACTTGTGGGTCCAGGTGAGCGAGTAAAACCCCGACTATCCCAGACTCTTATAAGAGATGCATGCTCTGACTCAAACTCCAGACTTGCTATGCAGATCTCAAACCCTTTACCATCACGTCACACTTCTTGGGGACTCCAAATCTTTACATTGAAAAAAAAAAGAAAAAGAGAAGAAAGAAAAAACATAAAATATTTTAAAAATAAAAAAATACAAATTACAAAAACGATAAATTAATTGTATTTTTTAAAAAACATAAAGGTGTTTTGTCACATTTTACCCTTAGAAAAAAAAATTAATAATGCTATCAACACTAATGGGGCTTAATAATTAACTATGAATGGGTCAAGTATCATGCTGTGGATGTAAAAGGTCCGTGGGCCCTCCAGGCCTTATTTTCCGAATTGCAAACCCAGAGAAAAGAAGAAACACAAAAAATTTGTAACAGACGCCGTTGCCGGGGATCGAACCCGGGTCACCCGCGTGACAGGCGGGAATACTCACCACTATACTACAACGACTTGATTGGTTCGGTCGCCCTCAGTGATTTAATTTTATTGGCTCAAAAGAATTGTGGTGCTACTTAATTGAGATTGAAAATTTATTAATATAGACATAGTTCTATGCATAATTAATTTGAAAAAAAAATTAAAATTTTAATGGCTATAGTTTTCTTCCTTGAGAAAGAATATAGGTAATCCAATAAAAATACGTAAACGATTTCTTCATTATCATTTGTGTTTGATTTGATTGAATATTTAATATTAAAAAAACATAAATTAAGTTTAACTAATTTATTTAATATCGAATAAGGTGAATAAATTGCTTTTAAAACTACAACAATTAATTACTATTGCTATATAAAAAACATACATAGAACTTAAAAATTACAATATAGAAAAATGTAGAAGAAAAATAATGATTATAAAAGAGATGAGCTAATTAATTAAACTCAAAATCAATATAGGCTTATAAGATATGCTAAGATTAGTCTTGATAAATGATAAATATTTTGCATACATGTTTAATGAAACCAGATTTCTATTTAAAATACGCGCGCGCGCACATATATATACATGGTATGAAACTAAGCTCCTGTTTAAAATAATTTAATGCGCGCACATAATTAATATAAAAAATACGAAGTTTGAAATCAAATAATGATATCTGAAATATCTCTTTGTTGGAATTTGTATTCAATTGGAATGGAGATCTAATATTTAATCCAATAATATTTAAAAGGGTGAATAGATCGCTTTCAAAACAACAAGTAATCACTATTGCTATAAAACAAGCTCGAGCTTTATAATGGGTCTTAGAAATATTAAAAAAACATAAAATAAAATAGGAAGATATGCTTTGAAGCAAATAAGTCTTGACAAGTGATAAGTGCTCTTTGCATACCTGGTCAATGAAACCAAGTTCCTGTTCAAGCCTCCTCACATTATGGACACAGATACATAGAAAACAAAGTAAACACTATAAATAGTCTTATTGAATACAAGAAATACAAAGTTTTCTTGAACAATATGAAATATG
>Ga0307507_10007852_pt1 | contig 15144 bp, 13 predicted proteins | sample 7_EM_MG_FD_207223 | JGI IMG/M metagenome (GOLD analysis project Ga0307507, IMG submission 207223) | Populus trichocarpa ectomycorrhiza microbial communities from riparian zone in the Pacific Northwest, United States - 7_EM | ecosystem: Host-associated > Plants > Roots > Unclassified | place... | reverse complement strand
TGGAAGCAATTTCATATTTGTCTAAAACAAAGGTGGGTGCGTGGGAGGCTCTCGTGTCGTTTTGGGGGTGCATGTGATGCCTTCTAGGATCAAAAAATTCCCTCTTGTTGTGTCGTTAGAAGCGCTACCATGTTCTCTTTTTGTTGATGCGGCACAAACCCCTGTCAGTGGTTTAGTTTGGTGTCAATGAGCTTTTTTCCCCTTCTTTTCCCTCTCCTCCCTAAGAAATTACAACTTAACCCTTTTGATTATTAATATTTCAACTTCAATCTCTGTTTTTTAAATTTATAATTTTTTATCTTAACTCTTTTGTTAAAGTTTTATTTGTTTTTAATTTCATCATTCAATTCTAATTCATCAAATATTATATTCTTCAATGTGGTTCGTATTCTTTGGATTTCTAGTTTTTATCTTTGTCTCTTTTGTAAAAGTTTTAGTGATTTTTGATCTCATTGTTTTAATCTTTGATGTTAATTTTGATCCTCACTGTTTTTGTTTTTTTACTAAATTAATTTATTTTTTTAATTTTACCCTTCAATTAAATATGTATATATATATATATGTATATATATATATATATATTGTATTTTAATTTTGATCTTCATTTTTTAATTGCTATTTTTTAAATTTCTTTTATATAATTAAATTTATTTTTTAAAATTTTATTATTTAACATTTAATTGATTGAGAATTATATTTTATGATATTTCATATTAAATATTTCTGATCTAATGAATTGGATTATAATTTTTTTTTAAGTGGCTTTACAGTACTCTTTATTTTTTTTCTTGGCTTGTCAAATTTTATATGAATATAATAAACCCGCGGTTAACCAATCATAATAATCTGCCCCACGATGAATTGCGATCACCAAAACTAGTGTATATCTACTCTCATGACACATGTGAGCATAATAAACCCGTAAACCAATCATAAAAAGCTGATTAGGATTCGCTCAAACTTGTTTAATCAGGACATTGTTAGCAAGTGGACGAGTGGGATGGATTCCTTTGTTTTTTGAGTTTAATACATAGAATACTCATGCCTGGCTGTTGGAAAAAGAAGCTTTTAATGCTTTTTATTATTGTTATCACAAATAAGAGTTTTAAAACTCCTACCATGCACTTCCAATATAATTAATTTATATCAGTAAATAGCGATATAAATTATATTTTAATCCTCACTTAATAATTTAATTTTGTAATTAAAATAATTTTTTGACAGAGTACTGGAATATTAATGACTAAATAACAGCAAATTTAAATTTTATTATTTTTATTATTTTTTCTAATTAAAATTAATTGAAAATACAAGATAGTACGAGCTTGTAATCCAAAAAACTTTTACTCGAGAGAATATATTAAAGAATAATACAAAACATATCTTTATAACTCATATAAAAAATTAAATTTTTGAATTGAAATTATTAGTTAACACATGTATGATAGAGTAGAATGAATAATTTAATAGTATATTTTTGTAGTAGAATATGTAATGGGTGCATTTGTTTTTCCAAAGTGGAAAAATAATAATAGAAGCTTGCTTTGATTTGAATCATTCTTGCATAGAATAATGCCTCCATTGTCTTTTTTTATAGGGCAAAATACTAGAAAGAATGTATCTAGTGTTGAATGTTGGATTTATACTCAAAGCAAAGGACATTGAACCGGAACTAACCAGCGAGCACTTGAAATATTCTCTTCACAATGCTGCTCAAGTGCTTTTCTTGATGCGCCTGAAGGATACGCATGTAGGTGACTATGTTGTTGTTTTATTCCTCTTTTTTTTTTTTTTGCAAAATAAAATATTTTGCTATACCTGATTTTTTTAATAAAATAAAATATTCTCTTTGCTATATTTTGCTATGTATATATATATATAAAAACAAAGGATTGTATGAGGTTCTTTTGCCTACGATTCTCGATTTTTTTCAATGTAATTTAAACACAGGAATTTACATAAATTTTATGAAAACAAAACAAAGAAATAGAGGTTTAAAATTATAAATTAGATTTTAAAAGTAAAACAATTAAAGATACACCAGCTTTTTTTATTTATTTAAGAGGGTATTTTAGAAAGCACATGATAAATTGAGCATAAAAAAATAAAATAAAAATATGAACCCACTACAATGCAATCTCGATAAAACTTTAAAAATGAATTTATTGATTTTTTTAAAAATTAATTCTCATAATTAATTCGAGACTTGAACTTCAATGATCAAAAAGAAAAAAAAAACGCTTCTTGACCATTAAATCAACTTTTGAATTCAATTGAATTTAATAGGTTGAAGTGTCCAAGAAGTATATCATGGACCATTTTACATCACATCCACCATGGTAACCATGCCCGTTGGCCCTTCCATGTCACAAAGATAACCTCGAATGGCCTACGCATTGTCCTCTCTTTTTCTCGAGATAATCATCGAAAAAACTCGTTAACCCATCAACCCTACAGGGCCACCTCAGTGGTCGAGTGATGGCCCAGGGACTGGTAAATAGTTTTTAAACTTTCCATCACCCCTCCACTAGTCTAAAATATTTGAAAAGGGTCTTTCAGTTGAAGAATCAAACTTTTTCTCGAGTTGAAGTTGGAGCTGTAGTTCAACTATGAAAAATTTGCTTGCAAGTTAGGTTTGATATCATTTCGAATAGAAAACTGGGGTCGGAATCAAGGCTCATGATTCCGAATCGATAGCATACTAATTTTGAAGTATTGCTAGACTAGCTAACAAATCAATGGCCACACCTATCATTTGACTATGATGTTCTCGAATTAATTTAAAGCATGTCCTTGCTAGCTATATCACATGAAGCCAGCCATATTCTCTTAAATAAATGTTATCAGCAATTACGATTAATATATTCGAATTGCAATTAAAATACACACATGTGGATCGACATGAAGATAATAAAAAATAAAATAAAATCCATGGGCGTTTAATACTGGTGTGGTTTTTTTAGCAAACTACAAATACACCCTCCGTCTTGAGAATACATTTCGACTTGGTCCCTTTTTTATCGACTTCACCAATATTACCCTCGAACGATCAAAATCTTGCTATTTTCTTTCTTCTATTAGGCCGGCGTTGATTTTCCCAGTCACAATACTACCAAAACTCACATGAGAAAAATATTCTCTGAGTTTTATGAAACATAGACTTTTTAAATTTAAGTGCATTAAAGGACCCAACCTTTTCATTCGAGCGTGTTCGGAGAAAAAAAGGGCATATGAATGTTACCTTTTTTCTTGTAACCCAACCGTGGAAAAATTAGTGCCACTCAACATCCTTCTGGAGAAGAGAAGAGACTGCTGTAATTGTTGACAGAACGAGGGGGTGTTTTGGTAAGTTAACACAGTTAAAAGAAGCTTCTTATGCAATAACAATTTCTTTTACCCGTAGGAGGTCTACGCCGTATAAAAAATTTCTACCTGAGACTGTCATCGGTGCATTCATTAGAAAAAGTACCCATCTAGTTTTATATTTTCAGATATATTTTTCATTTTGTTTTTATTGAAGAGAGTCGGTACAATCATAGGATAGGCAGAGGTGACGCCGCTCGGTTCATAAACTTAATTAATATTTATGTTTGGTAAGCATTCTTTTTTAAAATATTTTTTAATTTAAAATATATTTTTGATTTTTTTATAAAAAATAATTTAAAAAACATAACAGAGCACAATGATAAATAAACACCGTAGCATTTGGCGGGACTTGTTTATGCTGCGTTTTCTATTCTATTATCAGGAGTATTATAAATTATATATAAAAAAAAGAATAAAACATTCAAAAGTGGAGATGTCGTGGCGATATCGAGATCCGAGGCCAGTCGGCTACCAGCAGTTCCAAGCTCGCAACCGGCACTCCTCTACTCTACCCATTCAGCTTCACTCGCTCGCCCCTCCCTGTCGTGATTGCGCCTTGGATCGTGCTCTCTTTTACACGTGGCTTTTCTCTATTAAAGAGAAAAAAACCTTTCCTCCTATCAACACCCGCTGATACTCACAAGCATCACCACACTCGCCTTCTAAATCGCACTCTTTTTATCTTTTTGAAAAAGTTACACGGTTCAGCCAATGGAAGCGCGAGTATATTAATCGAAGAGTTAAAAAGCATTTATACTCGCTTCAGGCATTGGGGACATTGCATCATGGAGCCGCATCAGGCCATTCTCCTCTTTCGAATGAGATGACGTCATCTATCTGCCATGTCATCGGTTTCAGTTGGTATGTAGACCTCCTATCCTATATGTGGTCCCATCATGTACTCACGACAGAGTATGTCTAGCAATGCTACACGGTACTTTTTAATTAAAAATAATATTTTTAAAAGTTTTTTATACTAACAAATTAAAATTATAAAAATAACATTTAAAAAAAATTAAATAAGAAAATATCTTGAAAAACAGATTATAAACACACGTAGTAACACTTGAGTTGAATAATAATAATTATGAATGATAATTTATGTCAAATATGTTAATTTGAATATTTAATATTTTTAGATAATTAATTTTTTTATTGAATAATGGGGGGATACATATATATATATATATATATATTTTCAATTTTAAGTAAAAACTCAAAAACACAGTATTCATTTAATATAATATTTATAATTTTATTATTTAATATATATATACCTCAAAAATATATATTATTCATTTATTTCATGTTAAATTACAAATAGTATTCATGAAATGAACACCAATATTTAATAAAATATCAATATCTAGTTTTTTATTAATAAATAAATAAATATGAATATAGTGGAAAGTGGAAACATGAGGATATGCAATGCTGCCCAAAGAAAATGGACCGTCCGATTGAATCATACAGACGGCGGGGATCTCGGGCTTCTTTCCGAAGCTCGACGAGGTTGACTGTGAGGTGCCAGGTCAGACTTGCTTTTCTTAAATGGTTTGTCAAAATTATGATATGTCCACGTCGGATTCTTATCCAACGTCAGTTATGGCTTCAACCAACAGTCCGAACAATCTTATTCGTCGATTTACAATGCGGGTCCCGCTTCCAGCACTTTGGTAGTTAAGCGGGCCATGCTGATTTTGACCGGCTGGAGCGGTTGTTTCGGGGACTCAAGCCCCACATGATTATTATATCCTCTTTTTATGGACTTTACGTTCAATTTTTTTTTTAAATATATTTTCCACCAGTAACCGGCTGCAATCTATGTAGGGGAAAAGATATTTGCTTCCGGTTTCTCTGCACGAATCAACACTCGGCAAATGTGCAGATCAGGGCCAGCAGCAAGTTAGCAACCCTTTACGAAAACGAATAGTCTTCACGTGCCTAAGGCGCGTGAGAGGATGCGGAATCGTGGATAAAATGCAGAAAAGATAATCAAAATATATAAAATGACACGTGGCCATTCATTAAATCATGCAGGGGCTACTATATTCTATGAGGGACAAGGACACATCTGCCATGTTGGCTTCGGCCATCAGTAGCCGTCCGTTTAAAGCCAATCCAAAGGCAACGAATAACCAAATAAAGCAAGTGATTAATCTGAGCCTTCCATCTTCGGAATGGAGTAGGTTAAATGTTGAGCGAATGGACACGATAACAAACACGGCATAAAAAAAAGCAGATAAAGAGATGAGATTTTATAGAGGGCACAAAAAGAACACACAATAACAACCAGGTGAAAGAAAAACAAAGAGAGAAGGTCAGCCAAAAACCGCTCAAGAGAAGAGAAACAGAGAGAAGCTAGAGAAAGAGCGCACCGTTTATCTGATGCGGTGCTCCTTGTTTGTTCTCTTCTAGATAACATTCCTTTGTAGAAATCAGAAACTCTCCTTATTGTAGCCGGCGATTATGGTGAATTTCCGGCTAGGCAGTTGTTTCTCCGGGAACTGTTAGATATTGAGTGTTAGAAAGAGGTGGTCAAAATTTATGGATAGAAACAGAGAAGGTAGAAGACCATCCAACATGGCAGCCTCTAACGGACTATCAAGACGGCGACAGCAGAGAGCTACAAGAGATTCTCCTGGTATAAAACTTAACAATTTCTCTAACAATATTTAACAATATATATAACTGAGCTAACAATATTTTTCATTTTTTTATTTGCAGAGGAGGATGGACAAATAGAGTTACAAGAAACGGCGAGGCTGAGAGAGAGAGGAGGGAGTAAAAGGGAAAGAGATCGAGAATTATCGAGTAGGAATAAGCGTAGTAGAAGAGGAGGAGGAGATAGGTTAGTACAAGGAAGTAATAAAGAAGAAGGAGAAGAAACAACAGAAGAAAGCATCGGTTACGAAGATGAGTATGAAATTGAAGATGGCGGAGTTTCTCGGTTGCGGCCGCCGCCAAGAGCTGTAAAACAAGTTGCTGGTTTTAGAGTGCCTGCAGATGAAATGATTGGTGTCTCTGTACCGAGAAAGGCTCGGTCAGGTAAAAATACTTGTAGATTGAGTAACTATGTTTTGATATGATTTTTTTTTGGGTGAATTAATAGTGATTCTTGGTTTTGCAGCTTCTGTGAAGAGGTCCCATGAGAGTCGGGTATCAGGAAATGGTGGATTTGGTAGTGAAGATAGGCGAGCTTCGACTTCACCGGCGGCGAGTAGGAGTTTTGAGGCTGCATCGCCTTCTTCATCGAATGTTTCAGTCAGAAAAAAGACGGTTTGTATATTTTTTTCGTTTTGCTTTGTTAATGTTTAATGTTTTTTTATTATTTTTGGACTACATTTGAAGGGTGGAGATTTTTTTTTTGTTTATTTGCAGAAACCAAATGGACCCAAGACTCGCCCTCCAAAAGTGTCGAAATGTTCTTCTAGTTCAGTTCAGGAAGATATTGAGATTGAGATTGCAGAGGTTTTGTATGGTTTGAAGAAGCAATCACACGGGTCTAAGAAGGAGGAGAAGGCTGAAAATGATCTGCAGAAGCTTGATTCAACGGATGCTAACGACTCCAAGTCGTCTCCGAATTCAAACTTTGCTCAGACATCGATATTGAACCAAAATAATGCCTCTGCTTCTGATTCTTTACTTGTTTTGGGTGGGTATATTTATCTATCAGTCCAGATTGTGGAGATGGATATTTTATGATATTTGTGTTTTAATTTCCATTTCCAATGAAATTTGCAGCATCGAAGACGCAGATAATGGATGCTGATTCAGTCGTGGTTCAAAATGGTTTAATTGCTCCTGCAGTTACCGATGAAAGGGAAGGGGATGCAAAAATGGAAATTTCAGCGACGAAATCGGGAAAAACATCGTTTTACGCAGAATCGTCTGAGGTTTCACATGACATGGGTGCTTCCAAACTTGCGACTGGGTTAGAGTCACAGGAGGAAGCCATTAAACAACAGGATTCCAAACTGGCAATTGAAGAATCTGGGGTCTTAACTTGGGAAAATTCTGTATTACCAGAAGAGAAGTCGCCTGTGTGCAATAAAGTGGATGTTGATTTCCATGATTCCTTGTTGGAAAAATCGTTAGTGCCATGAATCTTTTTCCTTTTAGTTTTTTTTTTGTTTTGTTTTCTTATGATTTCAGATATCTAGTTAGATATCCCATTTTCTCATCTTTATCCTTGCTCTATCTGGTGGGGTTTCTCAGGACTTCAACCGTGTCAAAGGTAGAGAACCAGAGAGAGGAGAAGTTCAAGATCGATCTGATGGTGAGGATCTATCTTGTCGCATTCCGGTTACATTTCCATTGGTATATTGCTGTTGAAATTTCTCAAGAGTGTAATGGCTTTCCAACAGGCTCCTCCTCCCATGGCGTCTTCTCCAGAACAGGACAGCTTTGTCGATTTGTCATTGGATCCTAAGCCTGCAGCCCAAGATGTGGCAATGGTAAGCATATACTTGTTAACTAATTCACCTCCCCTGTTTTAGTTTTAAGCTTGGATTTGACCCTGACATTTTGTGTAATTTTGTTTTACTTGGAACTCAATACTAATAATTTCTATGTTATGTTGCAGAAAATGGAAAATGTGGTTAAGAATGAAGAATTGGCGGACAGTCTGGTGAAGAAGGAAGGAGTGATTGTTGAAGAGAAGACAAAGACAGTTGGAGAAAAGCGTGGATTAAAACTTGATTTTGAGAAGCCGCATCGCAATGTGCAGCAGAAACTGCTACCTAAAGCTACCATTTCTAAAGTGGAGACTACTGGTAATTCAAAGCTTGAACTTGGGGTTCAGGGGGGTGACTTTAAGAGCTGTCATATAGATTTATTTTATTTTATTTTTTTGACCCAGAGAAATTATTGATGATTTCTTTATCTTCTTCCTCCTCCTTATCAGCTCAATCTGGTTCAGTGCCTTCGCCAATTGCTTTACCTGGGTGGCTGAGTAATCTTCCATCTCTGGGGTGCGATATCTAGGCCTTCAATTTCTTCTCAATCTTTGATTTAAATGTATCCTTGATGAGTGTATTTGATTTATCATTATGAAGTAACTCATGTTTATTTGCAGATACATGCCTTCCTTTCAGACGGTTGTGCCCATGGATGGTACTGCCGGATCATCCAAGGCATTACAGGTATCATACGCCAGTTCTTTTTTCCGAGGCCCAACCGTGATATATACATGTACCTTGGATTTTCATCTTGAATTCGCTGTTGAATTTGCCTTTGAATTATTGGAAAATGTGCAGCCTCCACAGTTTATCCCTCAACCTCGGCCAAAGAGATGCGCAACCCACCATTATATTGCTTGCAATGTTCGCTTACACCAGCAATTTATTAAGATGAACCATTTCTGGCCAGCAACAGCTGGCTCTGCTGCTCTATGTGGAGCCAAGCCCAAGGATCTCAATGCAATGCCTTCCACGGAAAACATGATTATTGGAAGCACTTTGCAAGGAAGCTTTCCATTTGTGAATCTAAATCCTGCCCAGGACAAAGTGCAGGCTGTGGCAAATATTCCAGTTTTTACTAGAAAAGATAGAGGCTCTGAGAGTACTGCCTTGATAGATGCACAGAAGAAGCAGCTTGTGCCTCCTCAGCCTCCACAGCCAGCTCCAGCTGGTAATCTAATGGTATGGTCTTACCCTGTGCATTGTAGTTTAATTTTTGAGTTTACTATTTAGATCTTTGCTAAGTTTATTTTTAAATTGTAGCCTGGCCCTGCTTTCATCTTCTCTCTCAATCAGCATCAAGCGTCCACAGCAACAATGACAAGTCAAACGGGGCCTTCTAAATCTGCTTCCTCAATCAACAATGCATCATTTCCTGGCAATGGGATAGCTGGACTAACAACAAACTCTTCAGCATTGCCAGCAATGGCTGCAGCTGTGAGCTTTAGTTACCCAAATTTGGCAGCCAACGAAACTCCTTATTTGACAATTCTACCAAACAATGGCTATCCATTCTCCATCTCCACTCCTGTTGGAAACCAACCAACATTTAGAGGTGGAACCCCTTCTCAAGCATTGCCTTTCTTTAACGGGTCTTTCTACTCATCTCAGATGCTACATCCATCCCAGCTTCAGCAGCAGCAACCTCAACCTGTAGTCCAACCAGGACATCAAAATGCAAGTAATTCAAGTGGCTCATCATCATCTCACAAGCAACCCCAAAGTCGGCAACCACGAGGGGCACTTGTTAGCACTGCTAATTTTTTGACCTCGACAATGATGCAATCACAGCAGCCACCGAAGCAGCATGTGCAATCCCATCACTCTAGGAAGCTTGACACTGAGATGAGTGGGGAGAGCACCCCAATAATTGCTGATACCCGAGCCGGTCACTCAAAAAAAAGTGTTCATGGCCCTAATTTTATGGTTCCTGTTCAGCCAAACTTTGGTTTAATGGCATCTACCACTGTTGGTGGCAGTGGAAATCATGGTGAGAAGCAGCAACAGCAACATCAACTGTCGCAGGAAAAGAATTTAAAGGGTGGAGTAGAGCTTATCCCCTCTCAAGCATTTGCAATGTCATTTGCCTCTTTCAATGGAAGCAAGACAGCATCAAACCTTAATTTCTCAGCTATGACACAAAATCCTCCCATCTTACAAAGCTTCCCAGACATGACACGTCAGGGATACCAGGTTATAACAGCAGCTCAAGCCACACAAAAGAAGAATCACCAGCCATCCGAAGGGAAGTCTGGAGGTAGTTCGACCAATCCTGATGATGGAAAAAAAGCTCCTTCGGGAAAGTCAACCAGGGGTAATGGGCAGACACTTGTTTTTGATAATTCAGCTCGAACTCTGAACTTTGTGTCATCTCCTTCCACTGGAAACTGGCCTTCTCAATCCATCACTGCAACCACAAGCATTCCAATGGCTGCCAACTCAAGCTCAACTTCTCAGCAACAACAGTTAGTTCAGCTTCAGAAACAACATATTTTGCACCAACAGCTCCAGCAGCCTATTGGTGCAGCGGACAGTAAAGCATCAACATCTAACAGCCTGCCTTTGCCTTCTATTGGTGCCAAGTTTCCAAATAATGCTTCCATTTTTTCTCAAACTCAAGCTCTGGGCAATAGTTCTCCACAAAACCCCCAGTGGAAGAACTCATCCAGAATCCCTTCCTCGCAAGCACCTCTTACATCTCTCTCTGCATCCAACACCTCAGTCCATAAGAATGCTTCCCAGCAACAAGGAAGAGTACCACAAGGTCATAGCCAAATATCATTTGGGTCAAGTTCCAAGTCTGCTTTGCCACCACAAGGGCAGCAAATATCCTCTAGTTGCCAGTCTCCATCTAGTGGTGGCAATTCGAGAACAACTTCAATGAATGCCAAGGCTAATTCATCAATTCCTGCTATACAATCACAGCAGAGTGACAACTCCTCAAGTGGGAATGCCCAGAAGTCCTCCCCGGTTTGTGGTAGGAATGTGCCTTCAATCTTAAGCGCATGCCCAAGCCACCTTTCTGAACTCAAATACTAGAGTCAGCAGTCCATCTATCAGATGTGTTCATCAAGGAGCAGTTACTCGGACTACCATCCGGTCTCAATTTCGGATGGTGCAAGGGTGATTGTAGCCAGTTCAAAAAGGTGCTGCAACTTGCTCTGCTTCTATCGTTGCCGCCCACTCTTGTATTGTTGCTTTCTTGTTCAAATCAAAGCCGTGAGAGCTGGATTGCAGGACTAGAAAACAGTTGATTGTCTCCCTGAAGTTGGATGATACGGGGGTCTTGCATTAAATAGGGAGGCTTCTTGATGGGGGAACTGGCAATTTAAGATGTCTGCTGGCAAATGGATTATAATAGGCGAGGAAGATTCGTTGCATGTGAGATTTTATGACAAGCGTGGAAGAACTGTTCTTATCTTGCGTGGATGCCTGAGGTGCGCCGCCCACTTTGACTGTATCAGTTTGGCAAGGATGTGAATGAGATGACAGGATTATGAAAAGGAAAGATAGGCTCTGTCTCAGGCGTACAGTTTTTGAAGTTATTTTAGTCGGGACCTACCATATCTGAACATCACCCATCGGCAGGCCTACCATATAGTCGCAACTATGGTTGGCCGTGATATTAGTTGATAGGGTCTAATTTAATTTGATTTGTGTAATGTGATGCTGATGTGTCCATACGATTATGTTTAACATAGAATAGAACGCGATGCCCCTAAGGCTTGGTTAAACATTTTGAATCCATTTGTGCAACGTTTGGTGACGGACCAAGACTTGTCTGGGCAGAAGAGAACGGGTGGGGGTACCGTGAAGATTTGAAGTCAGAAAAAGAGCACAGAAGTTCTTGTGAAGAAAGGTCCAAGATATATAGCAGGGAGCTGGAAGCAAACTGATCTTTTTAGCCTTTTGTATTAGCATTTTTTTGTGCACCACATAATTAGTTAGCGTATTGCCTTATTTTCTTATATCTTCTTCATTAAGTCGGTTGAAATCATTTAACCAAAACATTGCAGCGTTTAAGGAGATCATATGGTCAAAGGTAGGGAGGGATACATGGAAACGAAATGATTAGATGACAGACCTCTTGGCCTGGACCATGTGACAGAGACCTGGATCGTTAAGGGCAGGCATTCATTGATGCACTCAGGGTGGCAAGATCATCTCGACTCGAAAGTTCTTTCATTAAATAATCCGTATCAATAGTACAGGTTCAATAACAAAGATATATAAATCTGCCAAAACCTTCCATACAAATGGGTCATATCCCTGAAAGTTCTTAAGCAGCTCAGACCAGGATTATTCGAGATGTCATCCACAGCAGTATTCTACATATGATCAGTGATCTACTTGAAGGAGAGATGCAAACTTGCTTTCTATGTCTTCTTTGGCCTCTTTATCAAATGGATCCTCGCCAATGTATAGATCTAAAATCGATCGGCAGAGGAGTTTGCTCTGGATACTTCCCACCTCCTTCCCATCAACTGCAGAAATTAAATGCAAATGAAATCAAATATTTTCACATATTAAAAAAAGGAAAGGACGGATAATATTACAAAATTATTTATACATTGATAACATATGATAGGGTATATATATACCGCACCAGACCAGTAAGGCATTGCATGGTTTAGACATGTCGGCTTAAATCTTGAGGTTGATATTTACTGAGCTCATAGGCTTGCTCTGGATAACTATAGTTACAAAATTTTAATTTTGCTGTACTTATTTGATGGATCCTGCGTAACAACATGACTGCTACTTTGATATTTTTACATGTTCCAGTAATCCCCAGAAGTCTAGAGATTAATAATATCCAGAGACACCATCAAATCTTTTATCAGAATTTTATTGGTTGGGCCATGACCGAACTTCAAAACTTCATCAAAGCGGTCAGTAGCAGACCTCTTGGCCTTAACAAAATCAATGACAAGAGCTGAGTTTAAAACCATGAAGGATAAGTTACAAGGGTTTTTTTTATTCCTTAAAAAAAAGCAAAAGATAGGGAGGTCTCACTTGTTGTGCGAAGTACATGGCCTTGCTCCCTTGAAAGCTCAATCACAGAACCCCGTGGTATTTTATATTCATCCTTAAACTGAGAAGTGAACCTACACATAAAAATGGCTATAAGAGGAAAAGAGATGTACAAGAGTTCGTGACATCTTATAACCAATCAACCAAAACAGAATGAACAACTGGCTCTTAGGAAATCACAACTAGGCCTTCCAAAATTCTAGGAATAACTTTCAAGGACACTGTGGTAAGATGAGAAACACTTTCTTCTCAACATCAACTAGATGGAAATATGTAGAATGAATATATTGCTGCAGATGTATCATAACAGCAAATTATTATTATAGTGACCTCCACGACTGCAATAATTCAGAATTGTGAGCCTTCAAAAATTTATGTCCCATTAAATTCATATACTATAACCATACGGTAAGAAAATCACTAGTTGGAAAAGAAATTTTTTTTACCTCTGAAGCAATTCCTTGCTATTTGGTTCCCCAAAATTTTGCAGTCTGCTTCCTACAGACTCTTCAAAGGCACTTCTAACAGAGCGAATGCTTAGCTTACTATAGACTATCTGAAGTCTAACAGTCATGCCAATATCACCTCCCATAAAATCCTCTTTAAACTCCTTGCTTTCCTTGAGTTCTGAAACAGAGAGTTTTCCATATTTTTCACTCAGAACTTTCCTCACTTCATCAGCATCCGCATAAACACCTGCCAATTGACATATTCCCATTAAATGAAGAACTGACCAGTTCTTTCATCCTTGAAGACATCTATTCAAAATTCACATCTTGCAAACACGCACTACTTTCGTTGTCATAGTCATACATCGACAATATATACTCTCAGAATAACCTAAATACTGCATACACATTAATACAAATCTAAATTCTTCCAAATATATGTAGTAATGGTATATTTCTAAATTCTGTCAAATATATAGCCACATTTCTAAATTACTACGTAGCAAGTGATTTCCTTTTTTGTTATTAGCAAAGATCAAACCACATTTTTACTTCTGAAACCAGTATAGTAACTTCAAAATTTTACACTTAAACATGATTGTTCACTCATAAAACACACTATGTTCATTATCCCATAAATTAAATCAAGGAAAAAATGCTTATAATCTAAAATTCAGTAAATGTGATTACCGAAGGCGTAGACATCAATGTTCTTCAATCCCAAGATAGTCTTTTTACGCAGCCCAATTCCCAAAAGTCTCCGAGACTCGAAAATAACCGAAGGAAACGCTGCTCCGGTCTTCGTTTCCACAACTGAAGGTGAAGGGTCTGCTAGAGAGAGTGAAGCCCACGGTGCTAGCAAGTGATTGGAGAAGAGAAGATTCAGGGCGTTTTGGATGAATGGGTTATCTTGTTTTGGATTTTTGGAGTTGCGGGTGGCTGCTATGCCTGCAAATGCGGCAGCTCCGGCGGCCAAGGCACATGCCACGGTGGTTGTGGTGGCGGGGAAGGAGCGGGAAGTGATGGTACGGGAGATGCCGTTGGGGTGTTTCTTGGGCTGAGAAAACAAGAACGGGAAGCGCAGTGAAACCATTTTTTTAAAAAAACTCTTTTAATATCTTTTGTTTCTCTTTGAAATTATATTGAAACTTGGATTTATATATATGCTTAGAGTGGCACGTGACCTGCACGTTTGATACAACCTGGTTTTGTTTTGGGCTGAACTTTGAAGAGAGAAAAGCCTAATAGTAATTTGGGCTGATCAATATATCTCCATTAGCAAATTGAACGGCCCAGGATGAAAAATAATGATCATACATTGGAAGTTGAAGCTACCATGCCATTCAAATTAAGGCATATTTTGATGTTTTTCTTTTCGAGCTATTTGGAGAGGGATGATAATGGAGGAGGGTCATGTAATTTCTTCTATAAATTCATTTTAACCTTTATATTCCTTTCTAGATAAATTTTAATCTTTCATATTTAATTTTTTAAAAATATCTACTTTATAAACGTAGATATTGATTCATCTGAAAAACAGCCCTCCATTTAAAGGTTATGTGGTTTTTTTCATTAAATAAAGTGTATAAATGAAGTATTTTATGTTTTATTTGACAAAGTTAGTCAAAGTAATCATAGAATATATATATATATATAGAAAAAATCAAGTCACTTCTCCGACAATGAAAGAAAAAAACCCTAACTTCATACAAACAATGACGGACCTCCACGAAATCGTGTAAAATTATCATCCCAGTATTTGGACAAGGCTATAACATGTGTAAACTGACAAACAAAACTGGAATCCTTGTTACACGAATCTTGGTTGATTGCAG
>Ga0307507_10007851_pt1 | contig 15149 bp, 5 predicted proteins | sample 7_EM_MG_FD_207223 | JGI IMG/M metagenome (GOLD analysis project Ga0307507, IMG submission 207223) | Populus trichocarpa ectomycorrhiza microbial communities from riparian zone in the Pacific Northwest, United States - 7_EM | ecosystem: Host-associated > Plants > Roots > Unclassified | place... | reverse complement strand
TATACGCAGAGCTTCGTGTAGAGCCTCTGTATGTAGAGATTCGTGTAGATCCTTGTATAAAGCCTTATATAAGGCTTTTATACGCAGAGCCTCTATATAATATAATAATATTTAATTCAAAATATACATAACTACTTAGCTAATAAATATCATTTTTATAAAGATAAATATTTATTTTATTATAGATGTCTAGACCTCTTTAAGCTTTAAATAATTATATACTAAAAAGTATAGCTAAGGCTATATAAAGACTATCTAGATAGTTTCCGAATACTATTAGCTAATAGGTCTATTATTTAAGAGGCCTATCTAGCCTATCCTTTATAAGTCTATTAAAGATATACTTACAAAGAATAAACTATCCTATTTAGTTAGGCGGATAATAATCCTATCTAAGGATAGCCTAAATATAATATCCAAATAAGGCTTAGTATCTATAAAATTTTAACTATAAAACTAAATCTTTTATTTTATTTACATAACGCTATAAATATAGCTAGTACTAGGCTTTATATAAAGCTATATATATAGAGCTTCTATATATAGAGTCTTTAATATAGAGCGTTATATAGAGCCCTATATGTAAAGCCTCTATAAGTATAGCCATTATATATAGAGCGTTATATAAAGTGTTGTATAGAGCCTCTATATATAGAGTCTTTAATATAGAGTATTGTGCAAAGCATTTTATAGAACGTTGTAGTATATTAGTGCTATATATTAATAGAACTTTAGAGATTTAAATAGGGCTTTAAGCAGAGCTTTATAGAGAGCTTTTGCAAAGCTTTGTGCAGAGCTTTATGTAGAGCTTTGTGCAGAGCTTTGTGCAGAGCCTCTACTCTCTACTATAAAAGATTGGTACTATCGGTGTCACGGGACGGGGGCAATGGCTACAGAGCGTATGTATTCGAGAAGTCTACAAGACGTTACGCAATTGATCGTAAGGATTGAGGGCGTAGGAAGGTAATATACTACGCGTGGCTGACGTAAGCTGTACGCGAAGCGTACGCGAGGGCACGGGGTTCCACTAGGGAGTCTCCCATGGAGGCTCCTGCGGCGGCGTTCCGTGACACTACCCCCCCTCTTATAGAGGCGGAGCTCCGGCGACGCTGTGGTTACTATGTATATATAGAAGGAACGCTTAAGGCATAGAGAAGGAAAAGAAATAACGCTAAAGGGGTTAGTGGTGTGGAGTTCTACCGGCTCTAATTATTAAATGGACCAATCAGGATTTTCTATCCCCGGGATAGAAAATCGCTATTAGCTTAGTAGAAGGCGGTAAGCTGAACTAATATCTTTGCAGTCCACAGCGACATTACGTAATAAGGCTTAGCACCTAAGAATTCAACCAATTAGATAACTTTAACCGGCGGTCGAAGTTCCTAGACATTTTAACAATTTTTCGGTTACGTAATAGCAATCTGCGGCAATCTAACAGCAATTTGCCCTTACGTGGCAGTATATAACAATTAAACTCTATGAGGGCTCCTATAGAGGATTAGGTATAAAATCTCTACTTAGGCCCAGTTTCTATGGATTCGCGTGGTAAAAGTCACTAATTAGGTCCTTTGCATTTTTAAAGTCTTCCCATAGTTGCCATTTTGGCTGATCTATATCAAATCCTGTGTAGATAGCTCTGTAGTAGAGCCACCATCCTCTGCCTTTGCCAAAGTATTTAGAGTTAATGATTTGTTTAATAGTCCACTCCTTGTGGTTCTCATCTTCGTTCTTATCTTAGATTAGTACTAGTGGGGATTTAGGCTATATCTATCCCAATAAGGGGTTAGGCTGGTGAAGGTATAGTAGCTATAGGTAAAATATAGGCTATATCCCACGGGTGGCTAGGGCCGGCGGGAGCTCTAGCTTATATACGGCTCCCCTATTAATAACTTATTTAATCTAATAGGGGCCGAGGTTCTTATAATTAAGTAACTTCATAGGCCTCTATATAAAGATATTGCGTGCATCTAGCTATACCCAGTCGCCAACACGCATCTCCGGTGGTGGCATTCTATAACGGTCGGCGAAGTAGGCCTACTTTACTTAAGCCCAGGCCATTTCTCCCCTGCAGTAGTCAAGTAGATTTTTTATATAGTCTACATACTAGTCGGCAAGTAGCATCTTAAGGCGTTTTCCATATAGTAGTTTCTTATTAATAGGTTCTGGTGGCTCTATGCCAGATTAGGGGTGATAACCCTTGTTCACAAAGAATAGAGTAAGTCCTATAGTAGCTAAGATATGGTTATTGGCTGCAAACTCGCCTAGTAGAAGGTAATCTACCCAGTCATCCTGGCCGTAGGCAACGACCTGTCATAAGTACGCCTTTATACTAGCATTGGCGTTTTCTGGCTGTCCCGCAGTCTCATAGTAGAAGGATGTAGACATCTTAACAGAGATACTAAGACATTAACAGATCCGTCTCTATAGGTCAGAGTCAAATTACGTGCTCTAGTCGGATGTAATAGAGTTAGGTATCCCATATAGTCAATAGACTTTGCAAAGAAAAGCGTCTACGACGTCGTTAACGGCTATGCCTTCGGTTAGGACGTAGTGATATTCCTTTATAAGTCGGCATATTATTATCAGGATGTTCTTATAGGTACGACCGTACCATTTACAGGGTGGTAGGTCAGTAATAAAGTCTATAGCTATATCTGCCCACCACCATATAGGGATTGGTAGCGGGTGCAGTAGTCCTTAGTACTTAGTACAAAAGGCCTTAGCACGCTTACAGCTGTAGCAGGCGCTTATAAAGCGTTCAACTAAGTCTATCATCTTAGGCCAGAAGTAGTATCGGCTAAGGAGTTTGTAAGTTCCTCCTCTACCTAGGTAACCGCTTAACCGGAGGTCGTGGGCCATCTAGATCAGTTACCATTATAGGTCTTCTAAATTAGGGACAAATAGATGGCCTTTATAGTAGAATCTATTCTCCTTTACTTTTAAGGCTACTATATCGATTTGGCCTAAGTTTCGGAGGCTAGTAGGTGGCTTACGGGCGCTAGCAGTTTTCGCGGTAATAAGTTGGTGTAATAACGGGTTAATAGAGATGTCATATACAGCAGCAATAAGCTTATCAATTTCGGGGGGCGGCTTTAAGTCCGTAGCGTAAAGCTAAAGTGCAGATGGTTCTATTATAGGTAGCATGCCAGGGGCTAGGTTCCTTGCTTTTAGGATTATCTACTATTAGAACTAATTATAGGGGTCATCCTCTAACTAAGGAAGATCTTACAAGTGGCGTATTAGGCTATTAGGTTTTGTGCCTTATACTCCCAGTGTTACGGACGCTTTAAGTACAATGTTACGACTACTTAGGGAAGAGTCGCAGGAAGCTAGTTGGTTAATACAGGCACAGTCTAGGATAAATCCGGTAGAACTATATAATAAGGAATGGTAAGCAAGTCACATAATGTTATACGCGGTATACGGAGTATACGCAGTATACGTCTATGTATAATACGTATAACACGTATCTTACGTACAAGAGAGGATTTCTTAGGAGTATAGTTGTGTATTTAAAGGACCTCAGTCCCTACTATAGATAGTTCTCTTCTTGTAGTAAATCTTAGAATACAATTAGAGTTAATCTATTAGGCAACCACTCCACTAGTTATTATTATGTTGTTATTTTATTCTTACCTATATACCTAGCCTAATAATAGAACCCACCGTAGTTTTTACTATAAGGTTCTATTACACATTCACTACTAAGGTTACAGTATTAAATAAGATTAAATAATATGCCACCCAGAGCACTAGTTACAACGGTATTAACGGCAGCCACAACCTCAGGGCCAGGTGATACCAGTATAGACAATAGGGATTCTTAAGTAGTTACGCAAGGTTAGTTATAGGAAATGGTTAATCACTTATAAGATAATAATAGGATACTTAAAGAACGCATTAATGGAATTAGAGCAGTAAAGGTTAAGCTACCTTTAATTAAACAATTTTTAGGAGAAAAGTTAAAGCTTAAGGGATTTCTTACGTAAATGCACTTTAAGGTAGTATAGGAAGGAGCGAAGTTAGTAATATCGTTAGATTAAGTAGCCTATGCAGGATTATTCCTAACGGGGAGGGCACTTAAGTAGTTTAAGCTATATCTTACAGAAATATAGGCTAATGGCATAATAACTACTAACTAAGACATATGGTATATATTTGCCAGTTAGAACGGGTTCGCGGAGCAACTAACGCAGATATTTAGAGACCTAAAGGCTATAACCACAGCAGAACAAAAGCTTTAGAACTTAGTATAACGCACTTTAATAATTAAGTATATAACACAGTTTTAAACACTAGCTATATAGGTTAAGTGGAATAATAGGGCGCTTATAGTATAGTATAAATAGGGACTTAAGGCTAAAGTCTAGGACGTAATTATCCTAATAGAAGATACGGATACTCTATAAAAGTTAATAGATTAGTTAATAAAAATCAATAATAGAATCTACCAAAGGGAATAAGCTAAGAGAGGGCAAGACAGAGTTTTATAGTTATATAAGGCGTAGAGTACGCAACGATAGATATAGAGTTAAAAACTATAGAATAGTGCAGAGCTAATGGACCTAAGCAGTACTAAAGAAACCTAAAGGTAGGAAAAGAAACTATAGAAACCTAGAGGTTAAAAATTAAGTAATTAAAGGACCTAGGAGTAGAGGCCAAACCAGGGATCTTAGCAGTAGAAGACGTTTAGGCGGACTCTACAGCAAGAAAGGTGGTTTAAAGATAGAGCTTATATAAATTACAGAAAACAAGGTTATTTCGCTAAAGACTATAGAGGTGGTTAGAGTAACTATATAGTAAAGGGAACTAGGCTAGCAGACAGCATATATATATAAAGGGACAACGGTGCACTATAAGGAATAAAAGAGTGTTCAATTAACAGTTTTGCGTATTATTATAATAACGTATACTAAATTTATAAGGACGCTAAGTACGGCGCAAGCTATTAGCTATAGGAGCTATTATTACTTAAGTTTAGAGGAACCAATAAACTAGCTTATAGATCGGATATTAAAGATAATAAATTTAATAAAGGTAAAGTATTTACCAATAATAAGGTAATAAGGGCAGCTTACTAGGAGCATATAGACCTTAGAGAAGTTAAAACAGAAGTAGAGACTAAGACCATTATAAAACAGGGTTTAGTAACGGGTATTATAACACTATTAGATACAATTTCCATTGCTTTATAAGATAATAGGAGTAACGTTTAAAAGAAACTAAGCAAGTAGACAACTACTAGTGCTAGCTTATCACTTAATAAAGGTAAAAGGCCACAGGCTTAAGATTTTTAAGAAGAGATAAAAGAAGCTTAAAATTCTTAAGACAAGATAAGATATACCTAAGGACCCACAACGGACGAAAACTAATAGGGAAGGGTAGTAACTTAGTTTAGTAATAAACAAATAAGTATAGGACGTAAGTTTAAAAACTACAAGTTTAGAGAATAAATAAGAATGTTAATAATTCTAGGTAAACGTAGTATTTAGCCTAAAGATTAAACAGTTAATACTAGGATTAAAAAGTAAGATAACTATAAAGATTTAGCTACAAGATATAGAAAACAAGAAACTATAGATAAGTTTAGAACAAGAATTATTATATAGCAAGAGTAAAAGCTAGACAAAAGGTTAGCTATGCTAAGTTATATAAGAGATAGAGTACCTATACAAAGAGTTACTAATAGGCCAAGTGCAGGGATATCTAGGGTAAAGTAGTTAGATAAACTGGAATAAGAAGAAGATCTAGACATCCTAACTAGGTTTAAAGAAAGATATACTAAAGAATGTCATAATGCAGCAATAATAAGGTACTTTCTAATAGATAAACTATATACACTAAACCAGTTATACGGAAAGTGGTATAGGCAATAACATAATAATAAATGGGAAGACTTTTATATGTGGCTAGATAAAAAAGTTGTTTAAGACCAACCTATTACGGAGAAACGCATAAGTTATATTAAAGGAGTATTAATTATAATATTAAGGAACCTAGAAGAAGGATTTAGGGACTAGAGAAGTAAGTAATAAATCTTAGTACCTATAGCAGAAATACCAGTGGTTAGGTTAACTAGGTATAGGTTTAAACTTAAGGACGAAGATAAACCAAGAGTTAACCCAAAATATATAGCATATTATATACTATCGTGGATAGCTTGTATAGATAATATATGCAATATACATAGAGCACCTAAAGATAAGAACCGGAAGTACCTAGTAAGGATATATTAGGCACTAGAGGAAAAGCGGTTTAGAAACGCTAAGTATATACATAGTTGGCACCTAGTAGAAGTATAAGGCTAAGGGGACTTAATACTTTAACTAGGAAGATTCCTTACGGAAGAATGCCTAGATGGATAATAGTGGTAGGAGTGCCTAGAGAACACTTATCTATAGTATATAAAGGAAAAGAAATAAACTAAGTATTAGCCTAAGTTGGATTAAGTATAGGTAGGATCTAGCAGCTAACAGTTAAGAAAAGGGGAGGCGTATAGAACTAGAGGGAACTAGTGTTAGAGCCTTAAACCCTTAAAGAAATTTAAGGACAATACCTAAATTTATAAGTTAAATAGCAAGATTAGCAGTTTAAAGTATTAGTAGATAGTAGAGCAACTAGGAACCATATATTACCAAAGATAGTAGAAAAGATAGGGTTACTATATAGACAAAAGGAACACCTATATCCACTTATAATAATTTTAGGAGATTAAATAGCCTATAGAGGAGGTATTATTAATCTTAAAACAGGACCTATTTAGATAACTATTAAAGGGAGACTAGTTAGAATGTCTTTTAATATCCTACTATTAGGATAGGATAAGGCAATACTAGGGATACCTTAGTTATAGGAGTATAATCCAAAGATCAATTGGGTTATAGGTTAGGTTAATATTAAAAATATATAACAGTGTAAAGTGCGACAGTAAACCAAGTTGGTATAGTACCAAGTTGGAGCGATATATAAAGAGACTAAGTGAGGCTTAAGTTATATACTAAAGAGATACCATAAGTATGGTAAAAAGTTATAGTTACTAGAAAGTGAAAAGCTGTTAGAGCATATAGTATAGGACTATAAGATAGAATTGGAAGAGGGAATAAGTCTAAAGTTCTTTCTAATTTATAAGCTTACTAAAATAGAGTTAGTAGCGCTTAAGGAGTTTATTTAGGAGAACTTATAAAAGGGATATATTAGACCGTTATAGTTATTAGCAAGATATCCAGTACTATTTATCCCAAAGAAAAATAGAAAACTTAGGATGTGTATAGACTATAGATAGTTAAATAGCATTACTAGGAAGGATAGGTATTCTTTACCCTTAATTAGCGAAATCCAAGACAGGATAGGCAACGTAAAGATCTTTACAAAGATAGATCTAAGATAGGCGTACCACTAGATTAGGATTAAGGAAGGCGATAAATAGAAAACAGCCTTTAGGTCAAAGAAAGGACTATATAAGCTATTAGTTATGCAATTTGGGCTTATAAATACACTAGTAACATTCTAGAAGCAAATTAATAGTGTGTTAGAAGAACACCTAGATGAATTTGTTATGGTATACCTTAACAACATTATTATCTACTTAGAGAGTAAGGAAGAACATAAAGAATACGTTAAATGGGTCTTAAAGAGACTACAAGAAGAACAGATGCTAGTAGCAATTAAAAAATACGAGTTCTTTACTAGGAAGACCAATTTTGTTAGATTTATTATTAAACTAGGCTAATTTAGCATAGATCTAAAAAAGATTAAGGCTATAGTAAATTAGCAAGAACTAGAGAACGTTATGTAGTTAAGATTATTTCTAGGGTTTTGTAATTACTATAGAAGGTTTATAGCGCAATAGTTAAAGGACATTAAGCCATTTACGCGGTTAACAAAGAAAGAAGAACTATAGGTATAGGGAAAGGAGTAATAAGAACTATTTAAGAGAATTAAAAAGTTATTTACCTAGGAGCCAGTTCTTAAGATCTATCAACTAGGTCTAAAGACGGTTATAAAAATAGATATATTAGACTTTACACTAGGGGCATGCTTTATATAGAAATATTAAGATGAATGGCACCTAGTGGCATACTATAGTTGAAAGATAATACCACTAGAATTAAACTATAACATCTATAACAAGGAGTTGTTAGGTATAGTTACAGTACTTAAGGAATAGAGAGTATTCTTACAAGGCATAGAGAAACCATTTATAGTTAAGACGGATTATAAAAACCTTATAGGATTCCTAATAATAAAGGAACTTAACTAAAGACAGGTTAGATGGGCGGAAATGCTTATAGAATACCATTTTGAAATTTAGTATATTAAGGGTATAAATAACGCATAAGCAGACGCTTTAAGTAGAAAGGCTAAACTATAAAGTAATAAAAAGCTATTAGGAGCTTTATTATAAAAGGATTAAGACGGATTAATTAGGTATAATTATCTAAAGATCGCAGTAACTAAGGAAAGTTAGATCTATAAATTACTAGAGAGTGATTAGATATAGAAGATCTAAAAAGTATAGATAGAGGATCTAAACTTAGAGTAATATAAAAATAGAGAAGTAATATATGTGCCTAAGTCTATTATAGAAGAATTTGTTAAGGAATTCTATAAGGGAATAATATAAGGATATAACAGAGCTACAGGCTTAGTGTTAAGACTTTAGGAGGAGTATATTGTTTAAGAAATCTAGGGACTAGTAAGATAAGTTATAAAGAAATATCTAGATTTCTAAAGGAACAAGCTAATAAGGCATAAGCCATATAGAGGGCTATAACCTATTAAAATACTAGGAAGACCATAGGAAGTTATATTATAGGACTTTATTATTAAGTTACTAAAGTTAAGAGATTCTATTATAGGACAAGATTATAACGCGATTTTAGTAATAGTGGATAAGCTAATAAAGTAGGGATACTTTATAGCATGCACTAAAGAGATATTAGCAGAAGATGTTGCTAGAATTTATATAAAGGAAGTGTTTGCAAGATATAGAGTACTAGACAAGATTATATTAGACAGAGATTTAAGATTTATAGTAGTATTTTAGAAAGTGTTTCTGGTAGAATAAGGAGTTTGCGCAGTAATATCTACAGCATATTATCTATAGATAGACGGATAAATGGAAAGACTAAACTAGACACTAGAATAGTATCTAAGGCACTATATTAATTATGTATAGAATAATTGGGTATTATTATTACCAGTTATACAGTTTGTATATAATGCAACACCACAAGAAGGAATAGGGATATTACTATTTAAGGCGAATTACGGATACGAGCTAAGAATATCGTTATCACTACATTAAGTAAAAAAGACGAGTAGCACAGCTAAGTAAAGAATAGAGATGTTAATGAATTTTTATATAAACCTTAAAGAAACAGCTAAACTGGTACAAGAATAAATAAAAAGGTACTATAATGCTAAGAGATCTGAGGGACCAGATCTTAAGGAGGGGGATAAAGTATAGCTACTATATAAAAATTTCAAGAGTTGATGATTAAGTAAGAAGTTAGACTACGTTAGACTAGGACCTTTTAAAGTTAAGTAAAGAATTTTATTAGTTATATATAAGTTGAACCTACTAGCCAAAATAAAGATTTACCCTATATAGTATATTGCAATACTAGAGCCAGTATATAGGAATATTAAGCTACTAGTCTACAAGGCAGACACGTATAGAGAATAGGAGAAAGATAAATAGCAAGTTTTAAAGATTATTAGTTATAAGAATGTAGATAACGAAATATAGTATAAAGTAAAGTAGATAGGCTATAGTAAGACTACCTAGGAACCACTAAGCAACCTAAAAAACGCTATAGGAAAGGTATGGGAGTATTAGAAGAAAGTAGGTTAGGTAATATTAATAAAGAAGGATCGCCAAAGAATAAGTCACCTAAGGGGGACCTAAGAGGAGCAATTGCTGAGCTACTTGGAGTTGTTTCCCTTGTAGGAGGAGAGCCAGTTTTTTTATTACCTAGCTTGTCAAGACCCTGCTAAACTAGTTTCCACTCCTTAGAATGAACCTTCTTGCAAACCTTCTTAAGACGGGTTAACCGAGTGAACGCAACCTACTGAGACTTAAAGGAGCGACGTTAAGCCTTAAGGGCCCAAGCGGTCTCTTTAGTAGAATGGTAGAGTTTGGCGCGCGTGGCGGCTAACTCGGACTTAAGCTTTATAGTAGTAGATTAAACATAAGACCCTATAATAAGTTATTTAGGGAACTCAAAGACTATTAAGAGTTATAGGACGCGTATACTTAGCGTTAGAAATAGAGCGAATATTATAGGACGATTAAACGTTTGCTTTAGTGCACTCTAAGTAAAATAAGGGTTGTTAAGATAAGGGACTTGCTATTATAATATACACTAACCCCACTTTCGCACAATAAGAATATGGAGACGATATTATCTCACTAAGTAATAGTATGGCAGCCATAGTGCGAGCACAACGTTACGCTTAGGAGGAAGAAGAAGCTTTAGGTATAATAAATAAGGATATTAACTAGAATAATTAAATAGATATTACACCTCTAGTAGACAACTTAGAGATATTAGAAATCTTTAAAAACAAAGATAAAGAGAAGGGAGATAGTATTACAGACGCTTTAAGTATAATGTTATAACTACTTAGGGAAGAGTTGTAGGAAGCTAGTTGGTTAATATAGGCACGGTCTAGGATAAATCCGGTGGAACTATATAACAAGGAATGGTAAGTGAGTTATATAATATTATACGCGGTGTACGGAGTATATGCAGTGTATGTCTATATATAACACGTATAACACATACCTTACGTATAAAGAGAGGATTTCTTAGGAGTATAGTTGTGTATTTAAAGGACCTTAGTTCTTACCGTAGATAGTTCTCTCCTTGTAGTAAATCTTAGAATATAATTAGAGTTAATCTATTAGGCAATCACTCCACCAGTTATTATTATGTTGTTGTTTTGTTCTTACCTATATACCCAGCCTAATAATAGAACCCACCGTAGTTCCTGCTATAAGGTTCCGTTACACCCAGCCTATATACGATTTTAAAGTTAAAACTGGAGATGAACTCGTTCTAATGTACTTAGTATTAGTTTAGCTGCTTTATAGTTATAAAGTATTTAAGGTTGCAATAATCCATAAGGACTTTAGTTGGCTAGTTAGGTTCTACTAAAGAGAGTTCCAGTTAGAATTCTTCAAACGCTTATATAATCGCAAGGAGTTCTTTGTTATAGATCTTATAGTTATACTCTTATAGTATAAGCTTAGACAAGTAGAATACGACTAGGTAGAGAAGACCGTTATCACCCATCTAAAAAAGGATGCCTGCGTTAACATAGTCTAAGGAGTCGGTTTTGAGATAGAGTTATCGTCCTAGTATAAAGTAAGCTAGGATAGGTGCTTTAGTAAAGGCATTTTTAAGATCTTAGAACGCCTTCTCGCAGTTAGGCGTCTAGGTAAAGCATAGGTACGTTTTTCTTCCTTTTATAGAAAGGCCCTTCGTTTATATCATTGCTGTAAGTAGTGCTACTACGCTTAAGAAGTTATATATAAATTTCCAATAAAAGTTAGCGAAACTGAGGAAGGCTTATACGTCCTTAATACAGTTAGGGGCTTGCTATTCGGTAATTATACGTACCTTCTTAAGGTCTATATAGACACCCTTAATAGTAACAATTAGTCTAAAGTATTTTACTTCTATAACTAAAAATTCGTACTTCTTTAAATTAATATAGAGTCCTGCTTCCCTAAGGCGCTATAGGACCTTTTAAACGTGCTCAGTATACTTAGAAGGGTTATTACTATAAATAAGTATGTCGTCCAGGTACGCCGAGCAGAAGTCGTTAAGGTAGTCCTATAAGGCGTTATTAATATAGCTTTGGAAGGTGCCTGGGCCATTATATACGCCGAAGGGCATGACGGTATATTCGAATTGGCCGAAGCGCGATATAAATACGGTTTTCCATTCGTCGCCTTCCTATATTCGGAGATAGTTAAAGGCGGCGATGATATCAAGCTTAGTATAGATTTTGGCTTAACTAAGCCGCTCAAGGGTCTCACGTATAAGCGGTACTAGGTATTAGTTCTTAATCGTAATAGCATTAAGTCCTCTATAGTTAACGTAGAATCGGATACCTCCTCTAGGCTTCTTGGCGAGAAGGATAGGGGCGGCTGCTAGTAATATGCTAGGATAAATAAACCCTTTGTTAAGGTGCTCGTCAATATACTTTTTTATAACTAGAAGTTTATCTTTTAACATTAGGTAAGGTCTCTTATAAGGTGGCATTTTTCCTTATTTAATGTTAATAGCATAGTCATTAGGTTAATATAGGGGGAGTATATCTACGCCCTTTTATAAGCACATGTTGATAAAGTTATAGTACCTCTTAGGGAGGAGCTTGCGGAGTTCCTCATTAATAAGTCCCTTTTTAAGCTTTATAAACTTCTCAAAGTCCGAGGTTAAGAGTTTATTAAGTTCTATAGGCGTGTCGTCCTTTAGAAGGCCCACCAGATCTATCCTATTACTATAGAGGACGTAATCCTGTTCTTTATCAAGTTCGTATAGCCGTAAGCGGGAGGCTACTATAACAACCCAGCTTTTCCTTCATGCTATGCGATAAAAGGCTGCGGCACTAACATAGTAACAGTTGGTTGTGGGTGGTGTAATCAGAGGTTCTTTAGGTTGATATCCTAGGGAGTAGGTAAAGGCGGCTAGGCTATACCCTAGGCAGGTCTCTCTATAGTAGTTAGAGTTAAAGGTTACTTCTCTTTTCTTCCAGTTAATAATAGGGTTATGCTGCTCGAGCCAGTTTATTCTAAGGATAATAGGGTAATTAGCAAGTAGTATAATATAGGCCCAAAGCTCTTCTTAGTGTCCGTTTATATCTAGGTAGAGTTGTGCCATATAAGTAATCTTTTATACAGTACAACTACCGTCAGCGAGTTATAGGGCGCGGGCTTTAATAAGGGGTAAGGTTAGTAGGTTATATTTACGCATAAATTAGGTATCTACAAATTTATCAGTAGCTCCGCAGTTAATCATAGAACAGTCTTTATATTATTTTTTAGCAGTTGTTTCTATTATAGGTAAAACTATCTGTTTCCGTCCGTCCATTCTTACTAAGTCATCTATTAAGTAGGCCAATATATAGATCCCTCTATCATTAGGGTGTCCCAGCTCGCGACTTAGGGCTAGGACTAAGTATTTCCCACTGCTTCCGCTGCTGCTGCTTCTTCATCTTATACAGTAACGGTGCGTAGCGAGGTATTCGGTATTCGAGGTATAAAGTTAGGTATTAAGCAGCGATTACTAAACCTAGCCATTAGGCAGTTCAGGTTTTCGCAATAATAGCCTTCTTAACAGCATCTATAGCAGCGCCCTAGCTTCTGAAGTAGCTCACACTCTCCGTCTAGGAGTTTACGTGGGAAGGTTAAAATAGAGAGGTTAATATTAGCTCTAGTAATAGTATTAGTAGTAGGCGTCAGTAACCTAGTGTATATAGGTATGGTTAGTCCAGAGGGCTTTTATATAGGAGCCTTTAGGCAAGGGTTAGCAGTAGAAATCTAATTTAGCCGTCATTTAATCTTCCGTAGGGCTGCCACCATGCTGTGAACATTATTGTAATTGTGACTAGCAGTAGCATAACTAAGACAATAGGTAACCTTTTCAAGGAGGTCTTTCTAGTCTTCAGCATTATCTTAGGAGAGAACTCCAGTGTATTTCTAGAACTTAACATAGAACTCATTAAATAACTTAGTAGGACTTATCTTTAGGGCACATAGTTTAGCTCAACTAGTGGCCACTAGGTCGTGGTTGTGATATATTAGGTCAAGATCATCAAGAACCTTATAGTGGGACTACTACTTCTAAGGGCTATTGGTCTCCCATTAGGCGAAGAGTCTGTTAAACAGGGTACCCTTTATACGCCCAATAATATAACCAATCTTAGTATCCTCCCTAGGAAAAAGGCAGGCGCTCTAGGTTAGTTTCTTACGAATTTACATCTTCCAGTAGCTGTATTCCTTACGGTCTCCCTAAAAGACTAGGGGATTAGGGTATTATATATTAGACCCTACAATTATAGCTTAAGTTCGGTCGCTATTATAGGGGTTGTCCCTATTAGGTAAAGCTGCTCAACGCTAACTTTTGGCCAAGCGTTGGGTGGGTAAGGTTGCCGGAGGCATAGGGACTTAGGTAGTATAGTGCGTAGTAGGGAGATGCTTAGCATTGTTACGGATATGCTTATTAAGCTAAGACTATAGGTATTTAATTATGCCCTCCTTCTTAGTAACCTAGGCAATAAGTATAATCTTAGCTTTCTTTAATCGTTAAACGTTGCGCTTAGATATACGGAGGTTATCTTTAGTCTCTTAGCGTGTGTTATTAGCAAGTGCCTCACTAGCTTGTAAGTCTTGGATAATATTATAATCTTAGGCAGCACGCAGTTTAGCTCGCGTAAGCTTTAGGTAGTAGTTCTATAGAAGGCGGTAGTATTTATTAGGTTCTCATGCTACCATTTATACAAACATCTCAGCGTCTCGTATTTTGATCTTGATAGGTAGCTGCCCTTCTAGTTGCTTTTCCGTGGCTGTGTAATCAATAAAGGATAAGACGTCGCCAGTGTCTATCTCGTTAAGGTCGTCGCTGTGGCCACCTATACCAATAGGGGTATACCTATCCTGCTAGGCTGGTTAACTCTTATTGTCTTCTAAGCCGCTAGGCTTGCCCTTAGGGGTTAAGGCTAGGGTTAATAAATTAAATTCTCCTGGGATTAATTAGCGTCGTAGGTTGGGTCGGGGTATTGGGTTGCTCTTTAGGCTTGACATAGTGGCTAGTAAGGAATATCGTCTTACTATTATAGTGCGGAGGTTGCTCGTAGACACGCTGCTTCTAGCAGCGCCTGCAGTATCGTAGAGACGTAGAATTGGTCGTAGGCTAGGTGTCAGTGGTAAAAAAAAAAGGCGCAACGTAATATCACGGGACAGGGGCAATGGCTACAGAGCGTATGTATTTGAGGAGTCTACAAGACGTTGCGCGATCGATCGTAAGGATCGAGGGCGTAGGAAGGTGATATACTACGCGTGGCTGACGTAAGCTGTACGCGAAGCGTACGCGAGGGCACGGGGTTCCGCTAGGGAGTCTCCCATGGAGGCTCCTGCG
>Ga0307507_10007850_pt1 | contig 15150 bp, 18 predicted proteins | sample 7_EM_MG_FD_207223 | JGI IMG/M metagenome (GOLD analysis project Ga0307507, IMG submission 207223) | Populus trichocarpa ectomycorrhiza microbial communities from riparian zone in the Pacific Northwest, United States - 7_EM | ecosystem: Host-associated > Plants > Roots > Unclassified | place... | reverse complement strand
AAACAAGTTGTAGTAATGCAATGGTGGTAATTACCTGGGGTTTCTTGTTCCCACTATACTGCGTTCCTCATTAGTTATGGCATTCAAATTGGATCCATATATCCTGCTTTCCGAAAGATCGTGGGCATGTCAGAAATTCTTTCTAGTGCGACACCTGTGGGTTATCAGTACGAGGCACAAGTCAAATTGACGACGAGATTTCTATCTCCGAGAGCCAAAAACGACTTTCTGAAACCACGAACTCAGTCTCCGAAACCTTGGAGTCCATCAGGGACTCCTTCACAATAAAGTTTTCTGCCAGAGACTTCTCTTAATTATATGTTTCACTAACTCGTCCAATCGAGCTCATTGGACGACAGTTTGCTATTCCACATTGAAATCTTCCTGCCATGGTCGACGATCGCGCTCTTGCCATAACCAGAGTTCGAATTTCCATTTATAACTGAAGAGACCATCAAATCATAAGCCCATGGATTGGTTTTAAATTAGTGAGTCACAAAACATCTGAGGCAGTGTCATTGGGGCTTCTGCTACTGCTCTTGACACAAATCGAGTTCTGGGTTGTTCTGTGCGAACTGCCGACAATCCATCGTGGCTATGCACTACATTTGTTTCAACCCCATTTGGTATTAAACGGCTGATCAAATAACGGCAAGCACCGACACAGCATGGATGTATAAAAGAGATCTAGTCCAAGTCTTTTGTTGCCCACTCCCGGAACACGTATTATCTCCTCCTTTCAATATACAAGCAACACAATGGCTTATCAGGCGAATGGTTATGCTCCCCAACACCAACACCAACAGCAGCAACAGGACGTTGTTTCCGGAGAGCAGTACAGATATGCACTGACTAACTTCGTCCGTCCAACTTTCTTTCCTTGTCGATGATCGTCGTCCCTGATGTATTTCTTTTAGCGAATTGCTCACGAGAAAGTCGAGCAACAACGGAAACAGCTCGAGGAGCAGGAAAGACAAGTCGCTCAACTTCGTGCAAGGATATCATTGCTGGAAGGCGGCGTGAACACGTCTATCAGTGGCCTCAACGGTAACACCGTTGATGATTTCTCTATCAAGGTACGTCGTATTCTCATGTTTCATCTATTCTTGAGGCGCCGATGCAACCGGATTGTCCTCTAACCTTTCCAATCACTGACGGCACTTTCCTTCTTCAGAACTCTGCGTCACAACTCGATAAACTTATCAACAGATGGGCTGCCGATGTCATTCGGTCGCCACCCGCTCCGATGCAACAACTTTGTGCAGCAATAATGAATGACATCGCTGGCGGTATGAACGTTACTTCTGTCCAAGCTACATCAATGCAGGTGCAAAATTACCTGCGACATGCCATGGCAGAAACGATCTCAGAGGGCGTCATTAACTGTCTTATTGTTACCAACTCAACCGAGGCGAATATCCAGCTTACGAGGATTCATGAACACATCTTTGCTCGTAAGTCAGGTCGTTGCCTAATCGTTTGGATTTCATTAACATTGACACATATACCAGGCGATCCCACAGTGGCCAGCGTTTGGAGGCGGCAGACGTTCTCGGCTGCGGTCGAGTCGTGCACACCAGACATGTCATTGACTATCTTGAACGATCAAGTGCCCGAACTTCTGGAGGTGCTGGGTGGAAGAATTCCAGCCTCGGGAGGAATATCCATTCTAGAATCTGCATACGCCTTCTCTCGAATGCTTCACGGTTCAGGCGCCAACCAAAGTGATACGTTTTACCGAGCCTTCGTTCCTGAAATAGGGAGTGCTTTGTTTCCCCGTCAGATTGAGCTCGTCAAAAGATGTCTGATGAGTGAGAGGGGGGAGGTGGATCGGGTTGGTGCAACGATCTTCCCCGGGCTTGTCAAGGTGACACGATCTGCCAGTGGACCTACCATTGAGGAGAACCTTCAGGTAAAAATGAAATTTGCAATATGTTTTCGATGATATACTTATATTTGCACTTTAGACAGTTGTTCGACGAGCACAAGTCATTTGCGAATGCGCCATGGGTGGCTCGCCCATTCCTCAGCAATTCCATGATGATCAGGTTCCTATGATGCCAAACGGGATGCCAAATGGGATGCCAAATGGGATGCAGCCAAATATTTCACCGAATATGACAAATATGACATCAAACGTGCCTTCGCCGCTGCCGAAGAATATAGTGAATATGCCACCTGACATGAGTCCCCCTCATGCACAAGGTATGGCACCTATGATGAATGGGATGAGTCCTGGTCCTCAGCCGGGCTATTTCTGATTCACTCGAGTTGTGTCTGGTCCGTTCTCTGTTGCAAATAAAATTTCTACGTGTACTGGTGTCTATGCCAGGAGAAGAGCTGCCAGAGTGGCTTGCGTCTGTACAATCTGTATCGTTTGAACTTTGTCAGTGGCCTAGTTTTGGGATAATATGATTACTGCACACCTCCAATGCTTGTTCAACCTCCAATCTCTTGCGTGCTGCCTCCAACCAGTCATGCAATAGTGTTTTTGCAGGTCCTGTCAGCTGGTTAAGTTCTCGTGCAGCACTGTCCAGGTTTTTCTCATTCAGGTAGTATTCAGCTCTTGCGAGGACACTCAGGGAGTCATCACCAGAGACAAGTCCCTGGCGCTGGAATCGGAAACTCGATAACGCGCGACTGGCTAAATAAGATAGTACGCCAGCGTTCTCATCGGGGACCAGAGCGACTTGAGCAACCTTCGGAGCCACCTCGGCTGTAAACCATGTAGCCAAGTCTGCAAATGGTTCAACACCAATATCCGGCACATCGGTCTTCTCTAATGAGTCAAGAACCATTGAGACTACAGGGTCTTCTCGTGCTGCTGTGATATGCCGTAGCACACGGAGTTCTTGGCGGAAGGGTGTACGAACAGGAGAAGCGGTGGTGCTTGTCGTCAGCGCTCTGATTGCAGACCAGAGAGCATGCACACGGATATTTTCGTCAAGATAGGCAGAATTGTCCAGTGTAATGCGTTCTAGTCGTTTTAAATTTGCTGAGAGTTCTTCTAGCTTTCCAAGGCGGCCGCCACGTTCTTCCTCGACTCGAACCTTGATCTCACGTAGCCAACGACGTTGGAGTTCGATTCCTTGTGCAATCACCTCCTCCTTTAATCTGCAACAAAACGTTAGCACGGGGAAAAAATGAAATTCCAATTACTAACCGTTCATTGATGATCTCTGTCTGAGTCTTCAGCTCATGGTCCAGTTTCTCGCGATATGCGTGTATAATTCGAGTCTTCTCCTGCTCAAATGCCTTTCTAAAACCTTCTTCTTGCACATCCAACTTATCCTGGGTCTCCATTTCCATCTCAAGGAGCTTGAGTGTGTATTCCCGGGTTTGTTCGTCAAGCAGAGCCGTGAAGGTGTTTCGCTCTTTTTCCTTGACAAAGTCTATACGATCTATCAAGGCTGCGAGGTCACCTTTCGCACGTTCCAGGATATCACTAGCTTTCTCCGTAGCGTTTGGATCCGACTTCAGGTAAGACGCAAGGTCGTCAATTGTGGTGGCAAGATGCTTGATTATGGGCTCCGACACGTCAGAAACAGCAGGGGCGATTAAAGGTAAAAGTAGGGGTTCATTTTGAGGTCCGGAAGTCTTTGATTTTCCTTCAGTCTTGGGTTTAGGAGGTGGTGGGCGAGTGTAACCAGGAGGGGGTTCAAAGCCCAATGGAAGAGGACGATCATAAATGTCCTTTGAACTAGGAGGCGAGGTGGTAGTCAAAGTTGTGTTCTCTGCGATGGCAGACCTCGGTGAGGTTGCTGGCGGAGGGTAAGCTTTTCCAGCAATTGCAACTTCGGCTCTGCCGACCAGCTCGTCTAGTTCATATTGCACCGTGGGGGCAACTTTCTTGACGGTAGGCCCGTCCTTCCCAACAGCATCCTTCACCTTTTCTTCCACTCTCTTAGTGTCCTGCTCAGCTGCTTTTTTTGCCGGAACGGCCATGTTTTGAACCTTTGTCTTTGCAGTTTGTGAAGTCGATTCGGCCCTTGCCTGAGTCTGCTTAGCTGCGGACTTGACTTCCTCGGGCTTCTTCTCTGCAGCTGTCTTCGAGCTCTCCACTATTGAAGGTTTCGGATTGCCATTCAGGCGCGTAGAGACGAACGTGTACCCTGCCACGACTGCTTCTGTGCTCGCTGTAGCAACATCTCCGACAGTGAGATCATCCCAACCGTGTGTCTCTCCATAATGAACGATCGTTCGACCAAGTGGCACCTTTCCAACGAAAAATTCACGGTACGCCTTGTTGTGATACGAAACGAACGCGCTGCCAAGGTAAAATGTCCCTGTTGCCAAAGTTGTTGTCAAAATAATCTTCCCGACATTAAATTTTTTTGTAGGTGTGGATTCGGCAGCTTCAGTGGCTAGACGCTAGAGTACCAAGGGTGTGTGAGTTACTAGAGACATGGGAAAGACGTGCTCACCCGTCTGACTGTCCTGACGCAAGGTCTACTTGGGGTGGAGGCAACCTGCCTCGAGACAGGCACTACTCTAAGCATCCAGCAGCTTCGGTGCTGAGCGCTGAGGCCTTGCACCCGGGTGATAAAACGAGAGCTTGTTGTGAACTCAAACCTGTTGGCGAAGATTCAAGACGGACGTCCGGATTTGTCCGTCCTGCACGTGAATTGACCACTCTATGACATATGTCTCATGGAATTACTTTGTCCCTCAAGGCCTCAAGCTAAGCTCAAGGTTTGAATGTGGGCATGCCGCACTAATCCCTCGTTCACGATTTGCAAAGTAGCAAAATATTCGTACTTACTCTGATTGCCGTCAGATCCTTTCCAATTTTGACCCACAAGCTCGTGCTCGGACAGTCATCGCCATTCTGCTAGCCCTATTGACTGGTGATACCGTTTGACAGTCGAAGGAAGGTTTTAACTTCAGTGAGTATCCACAGATGGTAGCAGCCTGCAAGTGTGTCGAAGCCACGCGCCAAATTCAGTTCGCATTCTGGATGGTCGAACGGAGTGCTGACCTTATTGAAACTGGCGTCGGGTACATACATCCCTAGCAGTCAGATTTTGCCTGGTCATCCGTCAAAGAAACCCCACCTAATTTGCCAATTGGGCAAAGAACCCAGCTCTCCACTGCTCGAGCGGTCCCAAGAACATTCTTGTTCAACGCGTTACGCGTTCTTCGAGTGACGAGATCGACTAACGGCATGATAATCTTGGGAGAAAGTTAAGCCTGAAATTTACAAGAGGGTACTTCACGAAGGGTATGACGACGAAGGGTGGGGAGTCAAGACTTTGAATATGTTCACAAGACGTATTGGGCGGTGAGGCTTCTCATAATAATAATGGCTCCAATAATACAACTTATACCGTCAAAACGCGACATGTCAAAACCTATAAACCTCCTTCATTCGAAGCACATGCACGAGCAAGGTCACGGAGTATGCAGTTTGGGCAAACCGAACTTTTAGACTGGGTGGAGGGTGAAATTATCGCTCCTGAAGTAGAGCACAGAGAATCGCTATTGGAACTGGCCAAGATGCGTCATTCATGGGAGTACATGGAGGGGATGATGGGGTCTGTAGAAGTTGCAGAGAAACGGCCTGAGGTGACGATTTCCACGGTGGAGGTGGTAGCAACGAAAGAGATTCAACGTCAGGATGGCGATGACACGGAGAAGGCCAGTCCGAGTCTAGATGTCCCCATCGCTGGATGAAAAACTCTGTCTTTCCTACATTTCAAGCGAGAATCTCGAATCTGCGACGGGGAGGCGACAGAGAGGCGGAAGGGAAGCCGAGTTCGTGGAAACTTTCATGACACCAGAGATGACATACATACTAAGTTATCTGTATGCGGATTTCACGTTCAAAGCTAACTTCAGGCCACTGGTTGCCTCCGAGTCAGGCCTGTTGACAACGATAGGGTTCCTTACTCAAATTCTGCGAGCAGAGGCGGATGCAGCTTGTCAGCTCCATGATTCTATGTGTTGGAGGAAAAACCACACCGTGGTTAAACTTGAATATAAGAATACGAATACAAGTTCAAGATTACTCTTTGTCACCATCAAAATGCTCCAAGGTGATTGTACAGGTACCATAGGTCATATGCTCGCCTGTGAAATGATAAATTCGGGCCTTTAGTAATGAATAATTTATGTGAACTGAAGTCATACCTCTTCCTTCGGTGTCGCTCAATTTCTTGTAATTTGACAATACAAGGCATGAATCCCTTGTGAGTTCCACAGTAGACAGTACGGGCTTCTTATTGATATCGACCGTCTTCGTGTCAATGGAAGTTGTGTCTGTGTTTACAAAGAAAACTTCCAGTTTAATTAGTACCAATCCATCAAACTGAATTGTTTATACCTCTAGGCTTTGTCATGACTTCTATCAGACGATAAGTAAGTACTTCAGGTAAGCAACAGTAAGTCATACCTCTTTAAGTTTGTTGTGAAGTGTGAAGTTATTGGCAAGTTATTGGTAAGGGATTATTTTTTGAGGGTGGCAGACTACTAATACTTATACACTTCGCCATTCACAGCCTCTACGGCAACTGGTAAGCACTTCGCTGAGCTCAGATCTGGTTTTCACATACCCGAATTCCGAAATAAGGGCCGGGGCTCAAGCGCTCACTGGCACGTATCATCATTACATCATAAAGCCGAGATGTGTTGCTTAGCGGCTACCTGCGTACGCACTGAAGACAGCTACGGTCTACCAGGTGTTGACGATGAGAATGCATGCTAAGTTACCTCTTCGCAACCAGTGGAAGTTAGTAACGTCCGTGCTATCCAAGTGGAATACCATCCAGCCTCCAGTTTAAAATTCTTTAGGAATTATTAGCCTAGATTATAAGCGCCAACGTTTAAATCATGCTTTGGGGATCAGTTGCTAAGGAGACAGCGGTGGTTTCAGAGTGGAATCTGGATGTGGCTGAGCAGCTTTGTTCAACCAAGTCGTTGGATCAAGTTTTGATCATATGTAGAGTTGATTAGCTAGTGAGTAACTGACAATCGGTAGTATTTGATTTCTCCTCAACAATTAGCCCAGACGAGAAGTAGGTGTGCTGATTAGCTGAAGCTTGTTTTGGGTATGTGAAACACACAGACCTGCAGAGTGGCTAGTGATTGGCACGGGTCGGCAAAACCCGCCGGGTTTCCGGGTAAGGGTATGCCGGGTACGGGTCCGGGTGACAGTTGTGTCACCCTGCGAAAACCCTTACCCTCGGCGCGGGTGGCCGGGTTACCCGTGTGATCATGTCACCAGTCGTGACATTTAGTCACTTGCCACATCACCACCTCGAAAACGAGCATTTCCGCTCGTTTTCGAGTGTTGAGTCTCTATCTGACTGCCTACACCACATCTCAGTTACCACAAAGCAGGGGGAAATGAGGGAGAATGGGTGTGCTTCACCCAAATCCCCAACCTAGTATGTTTTTACAAATTTTAACCACTCTATTCATTTACTGATGCTCCTTTTCTGTCTACAGGTATGTTTTTTATTGTGGGGTGGGGTTCTCCCACCCCATGTTGATTTCGAGGTTTTTGACATGGTCAGGAGGGGAAACCCATCTTGTCATGTCGAAAACATCAAATCCGATGTGACGAGATGGGTTTTCCCTCCTCGCCATGTCGATTTCAATATTTTCGATATGCGGGGGTGGAGAAACCTCCTCACTATGTTGTTTTCGACATTTTCGATGTGCTGGGGTGGGGAAACCCTCCTTGCCACGTCGATTTCGACTTTTTAATGTGCCAAACTCTCTCGGCACCTCATCTTCGACATTTTCGATGTGCGGAATGGTGAAACCCTTCTTGCCATGTCGACTTTGATATTTTTGAGGTGCCGGGGTAGGGAAACCTCTTTGCCACGTCAATTTCGATGTTCTTGACATGCCGGTATGGTGAGTATCATTGCATCATAAAGCCGAGATGTGTTGCTTATCTACCTGGGTCCTGCGCATACATGCATGCTAAGTAACCTCCTCACAACCAGTGTAACGCCCTGGAATATCATCCATGCTCCAGGCTCCAGTTTTAAATTCTTTAAGAATGATTAAGCCTAGATTATAAGCTCCAACGGAAGTTTCAACTTTCTAAATTATGCTTTGGAGATCTTGTGGAGATCGGTACTTGGAGGGAGACAGCGGTATTTTCGGGGTTACCAGCAGGTGTAACTGTTGAGTAACTGACAATCGACAGGCTTCGATTGGCATCCTATTTGATTTATCCTTGATAATTAGCCCAGACGATAAGACTTAAGTAGGTGTGCTGATTAGCTGAAGCTTGTTTCGGGTATGTACATCGAAACCCGTAAAACCTGTGGAGGTGGTGAGGCTAAATTAAGCACTCAAGGGATGATTGAAATTGAAACCGAATTGGCGGAAGTCTCAGGTAGATGAATCGGTATAACCAAAGTTTCAGTTTGGTAGATTGGTGCTAACCCATAAATCGCAATGCCAGTTTCACAGAACAGAAAGATTTTGGAACTGAAGAAACTATTGCATTATTGCCGGCAATACACAGTAGGTAACGGAATCGTAGACTCGCCTCTGCCTATTTGCAGACTCACTGGCGGGGAATCACTAATCGATATAAGACGAAGCCAGCATACTAGTAGAGTAGATCGGTCAACAGTTGTCAACCTCCCTCGCGGCGGCTCGTCACTGGATTAAAATATTCAATGCGAACTTCATACCTATAATTACGTAGTTGGTGCACGGTCCATAAATGAGTCTCCATCCTGCGTCGATATCAGCAAAATCAAAATTTATTTTGACAACCAACGATGGCCACGATAAACTGCAGCTGGCAGACAAGTCATCTGAAAACATCCTGGCGAGCTACGACCGAACTTCGATAGCCAGAAGGATACAACGGTCGATGAGTGAGGAAATGTGGGAGGAAAGAAAAGAACTGCCGATGGGTTCATCGACTTGAGGAACGGTGTCGAGTAGCAGAAGATGGTTAACTGTCGCACCGCTCTGGAGAGAAGTTCCGAGAATGGTAGTATGATGACAATGTGGTGGCGACTACTCACAGAGGTTTCGCAGCAGACATAGCTTATTCCGGTAGTTAATACCACCACCATACAACGACGAGTGCGAAGGTGCATCCCGTCCGCTAAGTTTATCAAGTATCTGTTGAACGTTGAGCTTCTGTAGAGATTGAGGGCAATATCCGAATATATGCTCGTGTTTGTCTGCGTCTTTCACTGGCAGACTATTATCCTATCTCTGATTTGATCCCTCATTATGTAATCATTCTTCAGATGAGAGTTCACTCGTTCATGTCGGTTTAATGGAGACGGATGGTAGCAGCCTACAAGTGTGTCGATGGTGGCGGTCATTAGGGAACCCTGGAAATACGGAAATACGGAGGCGCGGCGTGAACTTACTTATACTGAGATCCGGCGCATCGCAGGACTGCGAGGCCAGTGATGACCCAAGTGACTTTCATTGCTACTTCCAACTTGTCATGAGGCAGGTATGTTTTGTTACATCCTCTAAATTTCTTCCTTGAACAGTACCTTGTGAGCAGCTCGCCGCTCTTTTCTGGCCAATTCCGATGATATTGTGTATTTGGTGGATACCATTGATTCCGAATCAAAAGCAGACAAAGCAATATCGAAGCCGATCCTTTTCTTGGTCGTGAAACCAGATGCTTCTGGCATTGCCAATGAAGAAACCCTAGTACAGGAATTGGGTATGGGAGAAGCAATTGCAAAGGTACGTTGCTGCGTTATCTGGCTAAGGTCAATGGTGTTCGCAGTCCACTATTGAGTACTCATTCTTCAGACAATCCCCTCAGATGAGAGTTCATTCGTTTAATGGATGAATGGCTAGCACCTCTGACGCTTTCCTCAAGGGTAATACAGTATACGATGCCCAAAAAATAATTACATCCCTCTTTCTGCCTCCGACTCCTCCCACTCTCTGCGCCTTGCAGCGGTCTATGATACGGTGAGGTTAAACAGGTTCAATACACATATTTTTCTGAAAGAAATCTCACTATTTCTTTTTTCACCCCTGGACAGTGTCCTTTATGCCTGAGCCAGAACCCAGCGTAATACCGCGCTCCTTTGCGCGAATCCAATTTAATTATATTCCTGCACCCTGCGCAGGTCACCCACGTCTTTCCGAACGACATAAGGTATGCGTCGTTCTGCAAATATTCCTTTCGGCCCTCTTCGCCGAGACGCTTTCGATTTCGAATCCGCGTCTTTCGCACCGAGGGTTTCCCGGCGGGTATTGCAGATGAATGGCATATCCGGATGTTGTCAGCTGAAGACGCTGGTGTTACCCGTGGATGCACGGTATGACTCTCCCTGGAGAGGCCTTGCAGAGGAAGGTTGCTGGGGTGCCAGTATACTGATAGGTAATCAATTTCTGAAGGGTCGACGTCCGGCTCGGGGATCGATGATTCAACCATGGAGAAGTTTTGCAGAGGCATAAAATTGTTGGGGTCGTAGGTCGATGGGTAGTGTCGGTGGGGGGAATTTAGGAAACTTGTAGCCTCATTGATTCCAAAAGGAAGGCCGACCGGCTCAGGACTCGACGACGATGTAACCGTGGAGAAGCCATCCGGAGGCTGAAAATTGTTGGGGTAGTAGATTGAAGGGCAGTGTTGCTGGGGGCTATTCGGGGAGTTTGTATCTTCGTATAGTAGTGGGTCGAGAACTGAAGGGTCGATGACCGTCGATGACGATGCCACCGATTCAACGGGAGGATAAAAGTACGCATTGAGTGGGGAAAAACTGTTGAAGGACTGCATCTTTTGGAAGGGTGCTGAGGGGATAGATGTTTCGACGGTCGGTTTAAATATTGTACAGTGTCCCAAAACACACATTCCATTGGATTCAGCAATGGCTGAGGTAACACATTCCTTTCTCGGAAAGGACGACACGAGGAATTGGATACGATCTATATAGATGTGCAAAAGAGGGGTCTGCACTGCACCGGGAACCCGAATAGGAATGTGATAGTGCCGGCGCTGCATCTGTATCATGAAAATGGCACGAGGGGAGCGACTTTACAACTCATGCATCAAAAAAATTTATGAAAGAAAACTCGTTGCGAATTCTAGTACTACATGAAAGCACCAATTACAGAGCTGGGGTGGGCTGTCCATGTTTTTAATTTTGTCCGAATAATATATTCCACGACAGAAACCCCTGCCATTGGCGGCAGAAACCACGACCTTAATAATCACGGCGGCGACCCAGCAGCAAGAGGAAGAAGGGGCCCGAAGCCTCCTGCACAACTTCAAATGGTCCGGAAACCAAGTGATGAGGCGGGGGATAATTGATAGCTGTTTCTAAATGCATGAAGTTGAAGAATGCTCCGCCAAATAATATATTTACCAACTGGGACTCGGATATCAAATCCACGAATTTATTTACAAAACCAGTGAAGAATCAAATGAGAGGCCAGAGGTTCTCATCCAATGACTCGGATGGGGTCAATCTCTGGACTCGGTCTCACCTTCTCCACATCTTCGCCATCCTGACGAATCTCTTTCGTTGTAATTACTGTTAAAACCGCTACATCAGGCTGTTTCTCTGCAACTTCCACAGCTCTGATAGGCCCGGGGACTTCACTCCCCTTCTTGTAATCCCACTCGCTAATTCCAACCTTCCCACCAAGTTTCTCCCAGCTTTTCATCCATGCAGACGACCTCTCTTCACACATCTCCAGCAAACTAGGCCAATACGTCTTGTGTACATATTTAAAGTCTTGATCCCCACCCCACTCCTTCATCGTCATATCCTTCGTGAAGTACCCCTCTTCGTAAATGTCAGGGTTGAATTTGACTTTCTCCCGAGTGACGGGATCGACGAACGGCATAATGATCTTGAAGAACATGTTGACCAAGTAGGGGACGTTGATTATAAGTGCCATACCAAGTCGTTCGGGGTAATGCTCTTGGAGAATGTTGAGGACCGCTCGAGCAGTGGAGAGCGCCGGGTTCTTTGCTCGATCAGCGAAATTAATAAGAAGGGTGAGGTTTCTTTGACAGATGAATTAGGCGAATACATCTGGAACTGGTAGGGGTGTACGTACTCGACGCCAGGTTCCATGAGGTCAACACACCGTTCGACCATCCAGAATGCGAATTGAATTTGACGCGTGGCTTCATCTGTATTCTGCCGACTCGGAATCATGTAGAACCCAGGTCTGCCCTTAGTATCGTAGCCGAATACAATTTCTTTTCCTGTAACAGCCTGAAATGGCGTGATCCCTTCTGGCATCTCTATATGATAATGCTGACCACATACCTCTGGTTCAACATGCTTTGCACTGACAATATCACCATAAATTCCGAATTCCCGTCTCCATTTGAGGTGTTTTCCAGTCGAGTAATAGCAACCTCTTGTTTCCACTTGGAAGCGCGCAAGAATCTACAAATTAAAGAATCAGACAAAAGTGTGTACTTCATCCACTGTTTACACACCGGAGAATACATTCTCGAGATAGCCAGAACTTCTCTCGATCTTGAAGCTCGCCTTTCTTTTCTACACCTGGCAACGTATAGACGGAATTTTCGGAAGCAAAATGTGCTAGTACTTCTTCATACATCGATTGTTCTGCGGTACTGAGAATTGCTCGAGGGTCATCCTTGTAGATCGTTTCGGATGGAGGCAAAGGTGTATGCACTTTCTCTGAGGACATTTCAAACAGTGGAAGTTAAAGACACACCATGCTGCCGAATTTGAATCCAAGGTTTTCTCCATTTATCCAAAAACGTTGTTCGGATGCAAATCCTTAAAATATTCACTGAGTGATACATGGGGCCGAATACCGATTCTATATATCCAAGCTAAGTAGATCCAGATGTAATTAAATTTGGTGTTTATGATTCCAACTCCTATTGCTCATTTTCATCAGATTGAACGTATGTCGGTAACAAGTCGTTGGCCTTGTCCATTCCACTGTTGGCCGTATGAAAAGACTGAGCCGAATTCTTGCTTCCCGATGTCAATGAATCATAATCGGGCAAAGCTTCCTGGCTGTTGCCCTGAATATTAGACGACCCATAACTGCCCACCATCTTCACCGACACTCCTTGTTTCACCAGCTCCCCTACCTCAGATGCCCCGTTCCTTCCATACAGTAATTCAGCCTGGGCCGTAAGACTCCTCCTCCGTATATCACTTCCCGACATATCTGTTCCATTCCAGGAAAGCATCGTATTCCTCGTTGATGGACGCGGACCATTCCTTTCATGATTTGTGCCCATGCTCCCAACGAGCTCCCGAGAGCCCATTGACTCAATAGTGGGCATGCGCTTGATGTAGCCGTTCATCATACGGATTTCCTCATCTGCAGGGTAGGGCTGAGGATAACCACTATCCGAATGCCCCTCGGCCAGCAAGGGGCCGTAGAAATCGTCTTCTTGATCATCATAATTCAGGATATGGTTGTATTCAGGAAAGCGGGGCCGCTCGTCCAAACCCTGACAAGATTCAATGAGGGTTGGCGACTCTGCAGAATCTTGTGAACTACACGATGTCGACACAACGGACGCGCGTGCATAGGCAACTGCATCATCCGTTTCCTGTGTGATTATGGAGACAAGACGACGGAAACGGTCCATGAAAGTGGATTCATTCTGAATGGGGTTTGGTATTGGGAAGAAATCGGTGTCGCTGTAACTCGGGGCACCTTCAGAATTTCCAGATGAACGCGATTTGGCAGTGCGCAGCCTTTGTTGCGACGAAGATTTGATCGATGAGCTATATTCCGTTGGCCGATATATGGTGGGTTCTTTGCGGGTAAAGCGCGGAGTCGAGAGGAAATTCTTTGATGACACTTTATTGGTATTACGTCTGGGAGACGAGGAACTTTGGGGCATTGTGTTTTTGACATAGGAAAGTTTGAGCATAGGAATGACTTGCGAAGATTGAACATTGTGAAATGAAACCTATTTGTCATGTCAAAATAAAATTTCAAGGCCAATGCTAGGGGTACTCACAATGATGAGAAGAGACAAAATCACGCGAACGACTGCCAAAGCAATCCAGACACCCCATGGTTGACCAAGATTGTCACACCGTGAATGTGTAATTGTCCAAATTAGGTCAACATCAACCTTGCAGCGATGATGGAGATTGAGTTCGGGAGTTGGTGTATTTTTCCATACAAGAATGAGAACGAAATTGGTAATCGCAGGTATTAGGAAGCAGACAGTTGGTGGATACCGTAGTATTGAATGCACAGACGAGAGTGATTTGACAAAGACGCCGCGGCCGAGAAGGTGTTTGTTGACTGCTGATAAAATAATCGAGCAACAAGTGAAGGCAAAGGAGAGGCCAGTGCAAACTCCAAGACCAAATGCCGCGAGTTGACCGTTCAGGCTATCATAAATCGTGAACGCATAAAGGTAGCGAACCATGGTATACAATGACCACACGACTAGAAAGAAATGAATAGAGTTTCACACGAGAAGGCCAATCGGCACACACCCATAATTGTCTCCAATCCTACTTTAACCCACCCAAGTCGGCTTGACTTCCTTTGGGCTTTATTATCCGTACTTTTAGTCTTCTCTTCTAGTGAACACGATGGTCTAAGATTGTTCTGCGACCAGCGAGGGGGTAAAGGAACTGGTGAAAATCTTGGTTGATGAGATATCACATCACAAGCAACTGATGAGCTCTGGCTTATTGGAGGCAGAAGAGGTTCATATGGTGTTAAATGCGATAAAGTGTCGGCATGTAGAGTTACGCTTGAGACGGTTGATAAATTTCTTGAATGAACAATCGAGTGACTCTGAGGTTCAGAAGTTTCGGATATGGGACTTGTAGTAGTCGGAAAAGTGTATGTAGCCGCCATGAACAATAATCAAAGCTAAGAGTAAGTCGATTTAGACAATTCAAGACATCATAGCAGAGTCAGACCTTTAAAAAGCACTACGAGGGTGAATGAACAACGGTACCAGTCGAGTAATGAACTTGAACATTCGTTGAGCTAAGTTTAGACTTGCTACATTAGGAATATGAACATGTTTGACACAACCACCAACAACCAACAATGCCGCCCGGCGATAATTATATCACACTATCGATTTACCATCTATCCTTATGTACACCCCCATCGCACCGAATGAAGTCGGGACTCTCCGAGTCTCCAATATCCATGAACTTTAGTGAGCGATTGCTCCTGGTAGCACTGGAAGTCCTGATCTCATCCCAC